>OBLF01002907.1_pt1 | contig 10897 bp, 8 predicted proteins | sample 1519231 | NCBI WGS metagenome assembly OBLF01 (sample SAMEA2602895, study PRJEB22501) | metagenome | reverse complement strand
GCCATCGGTCGTGCGGGTGCCGTCCTGTGGGTGGTGGGGTGTGGGTTGGGCAGTTTTCGCTCTCGTGTCGGGCGGGTCGCGGTAGTGGTAGGGGGCGGCGTCCGCGGCGCCGCAGCACCCCCCCCCCCCCCCCAGCCCCGCCATGCCGTCGGCCTCCTGGAAGCCGGCGGTGTAGCAGTCCCGCAGGGTGATGTCCGCCGTGCCGATGCAGCTGCCGATGAGGCCGCCGGTGGTGCCGGAGGCGTAGAGGTAGCAGTCGGCGTAGGAGTGCTCCACATAGACGGTGCGGGTGCCGCTGATGTAGCCCACCAGACCGCCGGCGCAGCGTCCGCCCTCCAGCACCGTAGAGGCGAAGCTGTTGCGGACGGTGAGGTCATAACCGCAGCGGCCCACCAGACCACCGGCGGTGGCGCCGCTGATCCAGATATCCTGCTCGTTTTTGCTGCTGAGCTTGTCACGGGTGGGGCTCAGGTAGACCTGACAGCCCTCAATGGTGGTGCCGCCCCGGAGGGAGCCGGCCAGACCGCCGGCATTGCCGCCGGCGCTGATCTCGGCACCGCACAGACGGATGTTTCGCAAGGTGCCCCGGAAGCTCTCGAACAGGCCGCCGTCGCCGTCGGTATCCACCGGCAGCTCATAGATCACAGGGTGATAGGACTGGGTGCCTACGGCGACGGTGCTGTCGTAATAGGCGAGGTTCTCGTTATAGATGGGGGTGAACCTCCGACCCGGATAGCAGCTGTCCCAGCCGTCGTCCATGCCGGTGTTGACGAACTGGATATCCTGCTCCTGCAGCGCCCGTGTGATGGCGGTGGGCAGACCGGAGCCCTCGTCCAGATTTTGCAGATGCCGGGCATAGGTGACCACGGCGGTGGTGCCGCCGTCCCGGACCTCGGCAAAGAGACTGTTGGTGGTGAGCTTGCCGGTGACGGAGTCCACCAGACGGCTGTCGCTCTCTACCTCCACCTTCAGGGTCAGGTCGGAGCCGGGGGTCAGCTGCCGGAAGCGGCGCTGCTGGGAGAAGCGCTTGCCCTCCGTCAGGTCGTCCAGCACCATGGTGACGGTATAGGTGCGGTAGGAGACGTTGACTTCGGAGCCGGTGAGCTCCATCCGCCCGGTGGAGTGGCCCTGTGCGTCCGTCACCGTCACATAGAAGTGCAGGGGGTCACGGGGCGTGTCACAGGTGACCTTCAGCAGCAGACGCTCCTTGTTGATGATCTCCATCTTGGGGGTCAGCTTGCCGGTGTCCTCGCTCTGGACGCTGTCGCCGCCGTAGTAGCCCACGGTAGCCCCCTCCTGCACCCGGCGATCCCGTGAGCGCAGGGGGTTGAAGGCGTCGAAGCTGTACTGCATGGGCTTTTCGCTGTAAAACACGGCGTAAACACTGCCGCTGCCGGGGGCATACTCGATGACCCAGTTGGCGTCCCACAGCTCCGTCTCCACCTGCTCACGGGGCAGGATGCTCCCGGCGGCGGAGGTGTCGGTGCTTTTGGCGGCGGAGGTGACGTAGTACAGCGTACTGGTGGTGTACTTATCCTGCTCGGCGTCCCAGGGGATGTTGTTCAGGGCCGTGGCCCGGTCCTTGCCGTACTCGTCGCTGCGGCCGCTGGCCTGCAGCTGGGAGAGACGGTTCTGAGCTGCCAGATAGATGGTCTCCGCCTTGGAATCCAGCTCCGACTGGCGGATGCTGCGCTGGTGGCGGCTGATGGGGATCATGGCCAGCGCCAGCAGGATGATGAGGATGGCCAGCGCCAGCAGCACCTCCGTCAGCGTGAAGCCCCGTCTATTCCGTTGTAGTTTTCTCTCAGTCATAGAAAAAGCTCCCCGCCCCACGGCATCCTCAGGACATGATCTCGAAGTAGGTGATGACCAGCGTGGTCTCCACGGTGCCGCTGTTGCGGCCCTCGGTATAGGTGTTCATATTCATGTCGGAGATCTGGCTGATGTTCTCGCTGGAGCACAGCCGATCCACGATCTGCCGGGCCTGCGCATAGGTGGAGGTCCGGAAGGTCATGACGATGGGCCGCAGCATGATATAGTCCTGCTGCACGGTACCCGCAGAGCAGTCCAGCGAATAGTCCAGCGTGTCGCTCATGATCTCATGGAGCTCGATCATCAGCTTGCCGCTGTTGTCGTACTGGGGGATGGTGCGCTTCTCGCCCGCCGCCTTGATCTCGTCGATGGCCTTCTGCATCTTCTGCATCTGGGCCATTTTCCCCTGATTGGCGTCCAGCTCCGTCTGCTCGGCCTCCATGTTCAGCCGATAGCTGGATATCTGATCGTTGATGGGGATGAGGATCAGCTTACAGTAGCCCGCCACCAGCACCACCACGATCAGCACCAGCAGCAGGGTCTTTTCCCGTCTTGTCAATTCCCGGTTCATTTGTCTGCCTCCTCTGCGCTGCGTAGGGTGATGCGGACGGTGAAGTCCAGAATGGTGGAGACGTTGCCGTCCTCCGTGGAGGCCAGATTCAGCTCCACATTGCTGACGATGGGGGACTGCTGGATCACGTCAAACATCCGGGAGATCTGATCCAGACTCATGCCGGACATGGCCACCGTCATCTTGTTGCCGGATACCTGCAGCGATACCAGCCGTCCACGGGACAGCATCTCCTGCTCCAGCAGATCCAGCGCCTTCTGGCGGTCCACCAGAGTGCCGTTGTCCTCGCTGCCGTCGGTGGCCCACTCCATGGAGTAGGTGCGGTATTCCATCAGCAGACGGTCGTAGCCCTTCAGCAGCTCCTGCATCTGGGTATACTCCGTGTGAACGGAGGCGTAGGCGGCCTGCGCCGCATCCAGCCGGCGGTACTGGTCGATGACGCCGAACTTGGCCACGCAGCCCGCCAGAATGACGATGGCCAGACAGCCCACCAGCAGGGTCAGACGGGGATTGCCCTTCTGTTCCCGCATATTCAGATTGATGCCCTGCTTATGGGGGCATTTGAGGGTCTTGCGACCGGCCTCCGAGGGCCCCTTTTTCATCTTTTCTGCCATTATCGCAGGCCCCCCTTGATGCCAAGATCCACGCCGCCGATGGCCCGCAGGTACATCCACGGCTCCTCGGTGGACATCCGCTGGCCCAGCAGTTCGGCGGAGGTGTGCAGCGTCATGCCGGTGGTATCGGCGATGGTGTCGTACAGCGGCTGAATGGCGCTGCCGCCGCCGCACAGGCACAGCTGCGTCAGCTCCCGCTCCCGGTTGTTGTAGTTGAAGAAGTTCACGGCCTTCACCACCTCCACGGCGATGTGGCCATACAGCTCACGGGCCTGCTCCGACTCCAGCACATGGTTGTAGTTCTGGCGCACATACTCGTGAGCCACGTGGACGTCCACGCTGCACTGATCGGCCACCAGATGCTCCAGATCGGACATCCCCACCTCGATCTCCCGGCGGCTGGCGAAGTGGCCGCCCCGGTAGATATACAGGAAGGTGGCGCTGTGGCCCAGATTTACTACGCACAGGTCACGGCCCTCCTGCCGGGTGCGGCGGTAGTAGGCCTGCAGCACGGCGCTGTACGCACACTCGCTGGGGGTCAGCACCCGCAGGCGAAAGCCCGCCCGGCGCAGCATGGTCCGATAGCTCTCCACGGTGCTCTTCAGGGTGGCGCAGGCCAGCAGATTCATCTCCGTGGGCTGGCCGGACTCGTCCCGCAGCACCTCCCGCATGGAATAGTCAAAGAAGTATTTGTTCTTCTCCTCCGTCAGATAGTCCCGGAACTCATAGGGCAGGTTATACAGCAGCTGCTGCTCCGTCATGGCGGGCATCACCAGCTCACGGGTGAACACCTCCGTGGAGGGCAGCACCAGCGCCGCATGGGTCAGGGGGATGCCGTTACTTTTGGCCGTCTGGCGCAGAAAGTCCGCCATGGCGTCCATGGACAAAATCCTCGAACCGGAGACCATGTTGTCCGGCAGCTCCGCCGTGACGGCCTTTTTCAGGTCCGCACCGGCGAAATATACCAGCTTGACGCTGCTCTCACCGATGTCAAAGCCAACGATCTTTTCCAAAATGCTCGTCCTCACTTTCAAGAATTACAGCAGCCCCAGATACCAGTCGATGATCTGTTGGCCGCACAGCGCCGTCAGCCAAGCGCCAAGGGCGATGCTGGGGCCCCACGGGATGGCCTCGCCGCCGTCCCGTTTTTTTTGCAGGAGTCCCCACACGATGCCGATGACGCAGGCCGCCACCAGACACAGAAGGTTCCGCTTCCAGCCCAAAAACAGCCCCGTCAGGAACAGGAGCTTGATGTCGCCGCCGCCCATGGCCTCACGGCCCAGCAGCTTTTCCATTCCCAGCACCAGAAGCAGCACGCACCCCGCCACCGCCAGACCGCCGATGGCGCCGTCCAGCGCCCGCCGGAGCGGCTGGGGGGCGAAGAAAAGAGTGATGATAAATAGCACAACGCCGACCGCTATAAAACGGTCGGGGATGATGTACCCCTCCAAATCCGCAAAGGAGCAGACCAGCAGGATGCCGGCCACGCACCAGCCTTCGAGAGCTTGGAGCGAAATATCATAATGCAGCAGCAGCGTCACGAACACCAGCGCCGAGACGGCCTCGGCCAGAACGTGACGCCGGGAGAGCTTGGCCCCGCAGTAGCGGCAGCGTCCGTGGGCGGCCAGATAGCTGACCACCGGGATCAGGTCCCGCACCGCCAGCACATGGCCGCAGGCGTCGCAGTGGGACCGGCCACGCAGCACGCTCTCCCCATGGACGATGCGCCAGGCTGCACAGTTCAGAAAGCTGCCCATGCACGCACCCAGCAGGGCGGCCAGCAGGCAGCAGTAAACAGTTAGGAAGGGATCGGCATACAGCATGGGGAAGGCTCTCCTTTAGATGGGACTGCTCTCACGGAGCGGGGAGGGACGCCAACCCACGGCCATCCCCGCCCGATGAGAGACGGGTCGCCCCGCACCGGCCCGGCCGGGCCGGTGCGGGAGCTGTTGCGTGTGAATGTGACAAGCGGATGTCAGTTGATCTCGGGCGTACCCAGCGTCCAAGTGAAGGTCTTGCTGTCGGCATTGGCGGCATCAGTCAGCTTAGAAGCGGTGTAGGTGATGGTGCCGTCGGCGACGGTCAGCTTGTTAGGATAGTTCAGGGTCAGGGTATCGGTGCCAGCGGGACCCTTCAGGAAAGCATCCTTATCAGCGGGAGCCTTGGTGTTCTCGGTCAGCATAGCGGTCTGCCACTCGGCATAGGTAGCACGGACATTGGCCACGTCAGCGGCCTCCTTGGACTTGGTCAGGGCACCGTTGAACACGGGGATGGCGATGGCCACCAGCACAGCGATGATGGCGACGACGATCAGCATCTCCATCAGAGTGAAGCCCTTCTTGTTCTGCAGTTTCTTCAGCATAGTTCTACATCTCCTATTATTTTTTTCTATTTTTTGCGGTTTTTATCTTGATCCGTACAGGGTTGTTATACGGATAGGATACGAATTTGGGTGCGGCGGCCTTACATTCCGCCGTAGAGGGTGAACAGCGGCAGATACACCGCCAGCAGCAGCACCACCACGATCACCGCCAGAGCGATGGTGATGATGGGCTCCAGCACCGACAGCAGGCGGGCGGTGGTGACCTCCACCTCGTTGTCAAAGTATTCACTGATGACGTCCAGCGTCTCCTCCAGCGAGCCGGACTGCTCGCCTACGCCCACCATCTCCGTCAGCATTTTGGGGAAGTACTCGATCTGGCCCATGCTCTCGGAAATGGTGCGGCCACGCTCCACCTTCTGCTTCACCTCCTGCACGGCCAGTGCGAAGGTGTAGTTGCTGATCACGTTACCGGTCACATCCAGAGCCTTGTGGACCGGCAGACCGGCCGTCAGCATGGTGGCCATGCTGTGGGCGAACTGTGCGGCGGCGTTGAGGGTATGGAGCCGGTGGAGGGGGGCCTTGGTGAGGCTCCATGCGGCGATGGCCTTCCGGCCCTGAACAGAGCGGCGGGCCACCATATAGGCGATGCCCAGCCCGGCGGCGATCAGCAGAAGCAGCCACCACCAGCCCACGAAGAAGTCACTGGTGGCCAGCAGCACACGGGTGATGCCCGGCAGCTGGGTGTCCATCTCGGCAAAGACATCGTTGAAGGCCGGGACGGCCACGGCGATGATGATAATAAACACGACGATGGCCACCACAATGACCATGGCGGGGTAGGTCAGGGTGCTGACCACCTTGGCCTTGGTCTTGGCGGATTTATCATAGTACCGGTGCAGCCGCTGGAAGCACTCCTCCAGCGTGCCGGACTGTTCTCCGGCCCGGACCGTCTCGATGAAAGTCTTGGGCAGATAGGGGGCGTTGTTTTCAAAGCTCTGGGCCATGGAGTAGCCTGCGCCCACCTCCTCGGCCACCTTCTCCAGCATCTGGCGGATGTGGCGGTTCCTGGTCTGGGCCGCCACCATCTCCACACAGTGCTGAATGGACATACCTGCGGAGAGGATAATGGCGAACTGGGAGCAGATCAGGGCCAGCTCCTTTTCCTTGATCTTCAGGCCGATGGGGCGGTTGAAGATGTTTTCCTTCTTCTCCCGTACCTCCTCCAGCCGGGTGATAATGGCTACGGTCTCCCGCAGGCGGCTGGCGGCCTCGAACTCGTCATAGGCCCGGATGACGCCGGATACAGCCGTTCCGTCCTTGGTCTGGCCCTTGTAACGGTATGTGGTCATGGCGTGTCTCCGCTCCTTCCGTGCCGGGTTTTACGCAATTACTCGTCTACTGTGGTGTTGATGATGCGGGCGGCCTCCTCGGCGGAGGTGACACCCTCCAGCACCAGCCGACGGCAGCTCTCCCTCATGGAGCGGAAGCCGTTTTTGCGGGCCTCCTCCGCCAGCTGCTCCTCGCTGGCGCCCTCGCTGATGAGCCGCCGCAGGCGGCCGCTGAGCATCAGGATCTCGAAGGCGGCCCGGCGACCGGTATAGCCGGAGTGATGGCACTCCGGACAGCCCTCGCCCTTATAGAAGGTGACATGGCTGTCCTCCGGCATCCCCAGCAGAGCCAGCTCCTCGGCAGAGGGCTGATAGCCCTTCTTGCAGTGGGGGCAGACCTTCCGCAGCAGACGCTGGCTCACCACGCCCCGCAGGGCGCTGGCCACCAGCCACGGCTCCACGCCCACGTCCTTGAGCCGGTATACGGCGGACACGGCGTCGTTGGTGTGCAGAGTGGAGAACACCAGATGACCGGTGATGGCGGCCCGCATGGCGATGGAGGCCGTCTCGCCGTCCCGGATCTCACCCACGGAGATGATGTCCGGGTCCTGACGCAGGATGGCTCGCAGGCCGCTGGCGAAGGTCATGCCGGTCTTTTCGTTGATCTGGCACTGGCTGACGCCGGGGATGTGGTACTCCACCGGGTCCTCCAGCGTGACGATGTTGATCTCCTCACGGGACAGATCCCGGATCATGTTGCACATGGTGGTGGACTTACCGGAGCCTGTGGGACCCACCAGCAGAATGACGCCGCTGGTGTTTCGCAGCAGAGCGTTGTAGTTGTCAAGATCCTGCCCCTCCAGTCCCAGCTGGGATTTGCTGAGGGCCTGAGCGGACTTGTCCAGCAGACGCAGCACCATCTTCTCACCATACACCGTGGGCATGGAGGAGATACGCAGGTCCAGACTGTGGCCCCGCACCGACTGGATGGCGTGGCCATCCTGCGGGATCTTATGCTCGGCAATATTCATACCGCCCATGATTTTCAGGCGGGAGATCACGGTATTCTGCAGGTCGGCGGACACCGTCAGGATGCGGCGGAGCAGACCATCGATGCGCATCCGCACCACCATCTCACCCTCCTGCGGCTCCAGATGGATGTCGCTGGCCCGCTCGGTATAGGCCCGCTCGATGAGGGCGTTAACGAAGCGGATGGTGGGGGCGGACTCCTGAGGGTCCGCCGTGTCCTGCGCCATTTGGGCGGGGATGACATCGCTGCTGCTGCCGGCCTCTCGCTTCATCTCCTCGATGACCCGTGCCGTACCCTCGTTGCCGTACAGGCGGCTGATGGCCTGCTCCACGGCCTTGCGGGTGGCGATCATGGGGATGATGCGCTTACGGGAGGCGGTTTTGACCTCATCCTGAGCCACGAAGTCCAGAGGATCGCTCATGGCCAGATACAGGCTGTTGCGTACCAGCTTCACCGGCACCACGCAGTATTTCTTGGCGATGTTCCGGGGGACATACTGGGCCAGCTCCACAGGGATGGAAATGGCCGTCAGGTCCACAAAGTCCACGCCCAGCTGCACTCGCAGAGCGTCGATGAGCTGCGCCTCCGTGATGAAGCCGTTCTGGATCAGCACATCGCCCAGCCGCTGCTTTGTCTCCTTCTGGAGTGCCAGAGCACGCTCCAGCTGTTGCCCTGTGATGGTCCCGGACGCCACCAGCAGATCGCCCAAGCGCATATAGGCCATTTCACTCACCTCCCGGTCGAAAGCCCGTCATGTACGGACATGGATAAAACGCACAGCCCACCCGACGCATTCGACAATGTCGGATCCTGTGCGCTAGAGGGCTATAATATACCCCAATTCCACGGCAAAGTCAACCGATTTTTCGTATTTATTCAAAAAGTTCCCACAAATTCTTTATAAAATGACATATTAGTCCGATATGAGAAAAGTATGAGAAAAATGTTGAAAACCGGTACTTTTTGGCTGACCGAATGACAGAAATGACAAAATGGTGCCAGTATTTTCAAAAAAGAAAAGAGGGCAGCTGCAGGCTGCCCTCTTGCGGGTGAACCGTATTTCAATTAGCGAGATTTTAACGGGCCGGCAGATGCGGCTCCAGCCAGTGCCAGATGTCCTCATAGACCGTCTGGCGCATGGGGCCTTCGTTGAGGATCTCGTGCCTCAGGCCGGGATACAGCTTCAGAGTCACGTCCGACAGGCCCGCCTTGCGGAAGGCGTCGGCGGTGCGGCGGACGCCCTTGCCCATATCACCCACCGGATCCCGGTCGCCGGAGATCAGCAGCACCGGCAGGCTGCTGTCCATGCGGGCCAGATTCTTGGGGTTCTGGTTGAAGGCGATGCCGTGGAGCATCTGGCGGAACAGCCCCACCGTGGCATCGGCGCCGCAGAGGGGGTCGGCAATGTAGCGGTCCACATTTTCGGAGTCCGCCGACAGCCAGTCATAGCCGGTGCGGTTGGGAGCAAAGGCCTTGTTGTAGCCGCCGAAGGCCAGATCGTTCACCAGCTTGCTGGCGGAGGAGGGTCCCTGTGCGGCGCAGACCACCTCCGCCACGGCACGGCCTCCGGTCAGCTTGGCCTGTGGCTGCCAGCCGGTACCCATGATAATGGCGGCCCGCAGGGTGCCGGGATAGCGGATCAGGTAGCTGCGGGCCAGAAAGGAGCCCATGCTGTGGCCCATGAGGCACAGCGGCACACCGGAAAACTCCCGCCGCAGCTGCTCGTGCAGCAGCTGGATATCCGCCACCACCGTCTCCCACGGGGTGCCGTCGCCAAAGTAGACGGGGGTTCCGCCCTCCGGCAGGGAGCCGCCGTGGCCCAGATGGTCGTGGCCCACCACCGCCAGCCCCTGCTCATTGAGGTAGCGGGCGAAGCCGTCGTAGCGGCCGATGTGCTCGGCTACGCCGTGGGAAATTTGCAGCACGGCACGGGGTGTTCCCTCCGGCAGCCACTGCATGGCGTGGAGCCGGGTCTTGCCGTCGCTGGAGAGAAAGGTGAACTCGGTGAGATTTGTCATGGAAATTTCATCCTTCCTGTGGTAAAATAAGAACCATTCTATGGACAGTATACCACAAACCCACCAAAAAGAAAAGAGGAGACGGCTATGGCATCGTATATTCTGGCACTGGATCAGGGGACGACCAGCTCCCGTGCCATCGTATTTGACCGGGCGGGGCAGATCGCCGCCAAGGCCCAGCACATCTTTCCCCAGATCTATCCGCAGGCGGGCTGGGTGGAGCACGACCCCATGACCATCTGGGACACGGAACGTTTGGCGGCGGCGGAGGCCATCCGGGGGCTGCCGGAGGGCAGCATCGCCGGCATCGGCGTCACCAACCAGCGGGAGACCACCATCGTTTGGGATAAGGCCACCGGCCAGCCGGTGTATAACGCCATCGTCTGGCAGTGCCGTCGGACGGCGGAGCTGTGCGAGGAGCTGAAGCGGCAGGGATTGGAGGAGCGCATCGTCTCCACCACGGGACTGCTCATCGACGCCTATTTCTCCGGCACCAAGATCCGCTGGATCCTGGATAACGTCCCCGGCGCCCGGCAGCGGGCGGAACGGGGGGAGCTGCTGTTCGGCACGGTGGAGACGTGGCTCATCTGGAGGCTGACGGGGCAGCACGTCACCGACTACTCCAACGCCTCCCGCACCATGCTCTTTGATATCCACCGGCTGTGCTGGGACGAGGAGCTGTGTCGCCTGCTGCGGATCCCTGCCTGTATGCTGCCCCGGCCGGTGGAGAACAGCGCCGTCTACGGCACGGTGCAGCCGGGCATCCCCGGTCTGGAGACGCTGGCAGGAGTACCGGTGTGCGGTGCCGCCGGCGACCAGCAGGCGGCCCTCTTCGGGCAGGCCTGCTTCCATCCCGGCGAGGCCAAGAATACCTACGGCACCGGCTGCTTTACCCTGATGAACGTGGGGACGGAGCCGGTCCGCAGCCGGGCGGGGCTGGTGAGCTCCGTGGCATGGAGCGTAGGAGGCAGGACCACCTATGCCTTGGAGGGCAGCGTCTTTAACGGCGGCAGCACCATCCAGTGGCTCCGGGACGAGCTGGGGCTGGTGGGATCCCCCCCCGAGGGTGGACCGGCGGCGGGAATCGTGGGAAACAACGGCGGGGGGGGGGGGGGTGCGGCCCTTACCCGGCCGGGGGGGGCCCGTTTGGGTATGTATGACCCTGGGGGCATATATGGGCGCATCCCCATTTATGGCCGTG
>OBLF01002906.1_pt1 | contig 10902 bp, 9 predicted proteins | sample 1519231 | NCBI WGS metagenome assembly OBLF01 (sample SAMEA2602895, study PRJEB22501) | metagenome | reverse complement strand
CTCTGTCATTATCTACAAAGGAGATTTCCTCAAAGCAACCCATTGACTCTGCTATTTCCTTTACATAATCTCCATATCTTTCTGAGGCAACAATCAATAATTTCTTTTCCATATGCATCACTCCCTATATATTCACTTGTTATTACCCATATTTTTCTATAAAGCCACTTACTTTATTTGTGTTACTTTTTTAATCAGAAAGGTTCTATCATAACCATAATATTGAGTTTGAAAAATCGGTTTCATACCATAAGCCATGTAGACTTTTAGCGCAATGGTATTCGCTGGGTGTACTGTGGCAACTAATGTATATTCAGATATATCTCCTAAATAACTACACACATGTTCTATCAACTTTTTGGCATAGTTTTTTCCTCTGCATTCCTTCCGTACCATCGTCCACCCAAGCTCATATAATTCTCCATTGGTTGTATAAACTGATTGTAGAATTTCTTGTAAAGCCAAGCTATTTTTCAAGCTCAAATCAATAGCCTGCAACCCCAATATTTTATCATTCTGCATTATCGCAACCACAATACCATTGCTAAGAATTACTGGTAATTCAGTGTCAATATCCTCAATTATGAAGAAATCCTCTCGTTCAAGATTATTATGCTGTTCAACAACAAAATCTTTAATATTATCAAAATCTGAAATTCCCATTTTCTTTATAGATATTTCATCAGAATCATTGTTACTATTAAACTGTAATTTACTATTTTCCTTCTGCACCGCTTGCACTACATCCTTCAAAATTCATTTTTTTCATTTCATCTTTTACAGCCATAGAAGATACTCTCAAAAGGTATTCATTTATACTTTGGCTTCCGCTTTCTTCAATTAAACGCTCCCATAGATGTCTAATCTCTTTTACTCGTCTTTCATCAAAGTCAATTTCCCCACCTAATGTAGTTGCATTTCTGTTATCCAGACTAACACCTCTGATCAGACGTAATTCTCCATTGGAAAGTTTAGTAGCAAAAAAACCTTTTCCAATCCACTCCTGCTGTTCAACTGTCAAAGTGTCTATAGAATCAATCGCAAAAACTGTAGTATTTTTACATATAGCGTTCTCTTGACAGTAATATTTCAAACGAATTAAAAAATCTTTAACAGACTCATCCACAACTTCACGACGCAATATATCTTTCTTGTTTTTCATAACACACAGTCTACGTGTCTTAATTCCCTCGTTGTCCATTGATTCCATTTTTTTGACCCATGCGTTTTCATATGCATCGCTGAAATCCAATTCATCGTCCTGCCAAAATGTCATCGCCCAGATTTCACCTGAAAAATTCGTCCCATTAATACTGTGATCGTTAATAATTGAATCCCCAGCCTTTGTAAGCTCACCATAATAATCGTGTCTTGACAATGCACCAGAACGTGCCCCCATTATCCTGTCATTCATAGTATTAATGTATAATCTCATAGAATTGAGATATATTTCTTTTTGTTCTGAATTTTCCAGCATGTAAATCCGTTTATACAAATCATCTAGTTTTAGGCTTTCTTCAATGATTAACAGTTCATTTTTCAGATTTGCATATTCATCTTTTAAGTTCGCATATTCTCCATCCGTTTTTTCCTCATATTCATCTAAAATAAACTTATTGGAAAACTCACTTGTTAAAAATAAAACAGAAACATCTGCAACTAAAATAGCAATGCCCTGATCAATCGTCATACTATTCCACTTTGTCAAAATAAGTGGAATAATAAGCGTACTAATAATCTGACATACAAATACAACTGTCTGTATAGTCTGGGCTTTACTTTGCTTATCTTTTTGTGCGCTCATAATTAGTTAATTTCCTTTTTAACACTTGACTTCACTGAATCCACAAGTTTTGTAAGTTGATTCATAACTTCTTTTGTTTCATGTCCTGATAAATCTGCTGATTCCAGCAAATACATCATATAGCTACTGGTTATGCCGCCATCAATTTTTAAGGTAGTCTCATTCGCATATTCATTATCAATCAGTGAAAGCACAGCCTTTGCAACATCTTTAGCTTTTCCATATTGACTGACTGGCGTACATTTATTCGCTAATTCCACAATATTTCCCTCTACCACTGATTCACTTTGCGGAATCCATCCAGGCGCAACACAATTAACTCTAATATTCCGGTATGGTCCCAGATTATTTGCAAGGGATTTACTTAAATTTTCAATAGCAGCTTTACTAGCATTGTACGAAATAGTTGCAAAAGCTCCTTCAAAAGCCGCACTGCTGGTAACATTAACTATGCAACCATTTTCAACAATGTTGTCTTTTAAACCAATTACAATTGCCGCAATGGCCGTTACATTTGCATTCATGACTCTCGAAAATTCCATATAGTCAAAATCAAAAAATTCATGTCTTAATCCTTTGTCCGCAGTTTCCGCTAACGTCGCATAACAATTTACAATGGCTGTATATTCCCTATTTGAAACCTGTGAAACAAAAGTATTTACAGTTTCGCCAGATGAGTAATTAATCTGAACAAATTCTAATTCGGAAGATATACCATTGTCCTCAACGAATTTTTCTCTATTAATAGAATCTCCTTCATATCCTGCAACAACATAGTATCCTTCATTAATTAATAAAAGAATACTTTCTCTAGCAATTACACTGTTATCAAATCCCATTACTAATGCACTTTTTTTCATTAAATCTTCCTCCTATGGGTGTAAATATTTATATGGTTCACTTGTTCCAATTTCCTTTAACAACTTACGAACAGCATTGCACTTTACAACATTTTGACCATCAAGTTTTCCAGATTCATTTACAGTTTCTCCAAGGCAATACCCACCACAATGTAGTTGAGCCGGACATGACTTGCAATGTACCATTTCTGTTGATTTACGCATGTTTAAGCGTTGTATTTTCTCATAATCCAACTCAAATTCATTAGAACTTTCATTCCATTTTCCTACAATAAATGGGGACATATGATATGCCTCTGCTCCCAATACAACCATGTCGCACGCTGATATGTATCCGTCAGGAGTTAAATGCGGAGCTTCTAATGGTGTGCAACATCTACAATGATAAGGAGATTCTCCATCAAAATTGATTGACAAAAAGCTTCCCCAAAACATTCCTTTGCCCTTTGCATAGTAAAAAGCTTTTATATATTCTGATAAATACAAATCCATATCAAAATGGTACGCTTCTTTTTTCTTAATATCCTGACATACAGGAACTCGCCCAACAGTATAGAAAAGAGGATTAGTCCACACATACCTGATTCCCAATTCATAGAAATAATCAATCATTTCCATCTGTTTACTGATGTTCTTATCCGTAATAGTGACCCTTGCTCCTACCATAAGATTACGGTCATTCTTATTTTCAATAAGCCATCTTACATTATCTTCAAGGACTTCTGCTGATGTACGTCCATTGTATAGATGAGCATATTGTGGATTTAAAGGTCTGTTATAATCCTGAATCTCTTTCATTCCATCAAAGGACATCCACATGATATTAAAATTTTCTAATGCCCAGTTACGAATTGCTTCAGTGAATACACCATTTGTCTGAATTTCTACAGTAACATCTGATCCCCTATTAGGATGATTTTTAGCATACTCTGTAATTCTCTTTAGCATTTCGAATTCTTGTGTAGGTTCTCCTGGACCATAAAATCTTATATGGCGACTTGGGTTATTATTGAAATACCAATCAATCCCATTTTTTGCGATTTCAAAATTTAAAGTCTGTTCAACAATACAGTTTCTTTCCTTTGCGTTGTAACAATACCGACAGCACAGGTTACATTTTGTTGTCAAAAAGAACGAAATCATTTTTTTGTTTGAATGTGGCATAATACATCCTCCTTCCTAACAGAATGAAATAGTTACTTGTTTTTAACAGTCTTAAAGGCTTCTCTAACACGACAACTAGCCTGTGAATGTTCTTTTTGAAGAGCATCCGCAGGCTAGGTCAAACCTCCTTATCATAATTTTTCAGCTTATAGTGTGGGTCAAAATAAGCATCCAAGAAACCATTCAATTTTCATAGTTCCGCTACTCACCCGACACAACCATGCAGAAAAATCATCATAACCAGATTCGACTAAGCCAGCGAAACCCTTGTAAAATCAAGGTTTTTCTTGGTTGTCCCTATTATACCGCTATCTCCTTTCAAAATATTGATAAGTTCTGGCAATTCATCTAATGAAGAAGCACGTAAAAACTTGCCATATTTATTCAATCGTAATTCGTCAGGAAGAAGATTTCCATCTTTATCCTTCTTATTGCTCATTGTCCTGAACTTAATCAATTTAAAAATCTTTTCATCTTTTCCAGGCCGTTCCTGTGCAAAGAATGGGTTTCCGCCCATAAACACAGTCCCCAATAGCATAAGAATCAAAAGAACTGGTGAAAGAACAATTAGCGCAAACAAGCTTAAAATAAAATCAATTCCTCGTTTAAAATATTTCGCGTACACTTTTGATGCTCCATTTTTTATTTAGTTTATTCAAAGCAAGCACGAATTACAGCAATAATCTTATCCTGCTGCTCAGCTGTCATCTTATTGTCACTTGGCAGACAAAGACCTCTTGCAAAAATATCCATCCCAATATCAATCGGTTTTCCATCCACTTTACTCAACATTCCACCAGCAATATAAGCATTTGTCTTTGCTCTACCATTTCCTTCTCTTGTCACAAAACCATTCATTCTATAGATCGGCTGCATATGCATTGGTTTCCAGATTGGACGTCCTTCTGCATTAATACTGCTGATTGCGTCTAAAATCTCTGTAGGACAGCTTTTTCCTGCTTCTGGTGTGTAAAGTACATCACACTCTCCTCTTACCTGCTTGCACATTGCTTCTTCATCAATGATCATGCAGGATAACCAGAAATTAGGTTCACTGTTATTTTCATCATATGGATTCATTTTCACTGGAAGACCTTTGAATCCTTCTTTATATCTTTCATAAATTGCTTTCTTCTGCGCAATATGCTCTTCCAAATGTGGAAACTGGTTTCTCACAACGCCTGCAATCACATTGCTCATTCTGTAGTTATAGCCAAGCTCCTCATGCTGATACCAAGGCGCATTCTCCCTTGCCTGTGTAGACCACTTACGAACCTTATTCGCTGCATCTTCGCTGTCTGTAAGAAGCATTCCACCAGAAGAACCTGTAATAATTTTATTTCCATTAAAGGAAATTGCATTATAAGCACCAAATGTTCCCGTCTGTACACCTTTGTAAGTTGCTCCCAGAGATTCTGCAGCATCTTCAATGATTGTTGCACCATGTTTCTCACAGATTACTTTAATCTCATCTACTTTTCCCGGGGTTCCATAAAGATGAGCCACAACAACTACTTTTACTTCTGGGTAAATTTCAAATGCTTTCTCTAAAGCAAGAGGATCCATATTCCAGGTATCATACTCAGTATCAATAAATACTGGTACTCCGCCTTCATATACAACAGGATTTACAGTCGCATCAAATGTCATATCGGAACAAAACACTTTATCCCCCGGCTTTACTCCAGCAAGCTTTACTGCCATATGGAGCGCAGCAGTTCCTGCGGATAAAGCTACTGCATATTTGCAACCAACTTTCTCGCAAGCCATGCGTTCTACTTCATTAATATTTGCGCCAACAGTAGACATCCAGTTTGTCTCATATGCTTCCATAACATATTTCATACTGTCTGGATACATTGTTGGACTGCTAAGCCATACCTTTGACTCAAAAGGCTGAAAATCATTTTTGTTACTGAACATGATAACTTCCTCTTTTCCTGTTATTTATTTCCTGCTGCTTTTTCAAACAGCTTCTTATATGTATCTCCATGCAGTTTCAGATCATCTTTCGCCGCATGATAAGTCGGTACAATCTCTTCCACATAACTTCTGATATCCGGATCATTCCCATAAGCCACAACAGCCAGTTTCTCCATCTGCCGTAAGAACTCATCTGTATCAAACGGAATCGGCTTTCCAATATGAATCAGATCATTATCCGTCTTAGTCAGCCCTTCCTCTGCCATCAGCTTCTCTTCATAAAGCTTCTCCCCAGGTCTCAGCCCAGTGTATTCCACTTTAATATCCACATCTGGTGTCAGTCCTGACATCTTGATCAAGTTTCTTGCCAGTGTGTCAATCTTCACCGGAGCTCCCATATCCAGCACAAAGATTTCTCCGCCTTTTGCATAGGTTCCAGCCTGAAGCACCAGACTTACCGCCTCCGGAATGGTCATAAAGTAACGGATAATGTCCGGATGGGTAACCGTTACCGGACCACCTTTGGCAATCTGCTTCTTAAACAGCGGAATAACAGATCCATTACTTCCCAGCACATTTCCGAAGCGCACTGCCACAAACTCAGTCCTGTATTTTCTCTCACCATTTGCCCCTGGATTTTCACAAGTCGCTGCCACCTCTGCAAGTGCTTCCTCGCTGTCCTCATAGTGGCTTCCCAGTAATGGAAGCAGATCTTCTCTTCCGGTTCTGCTGATCTTATCCATTGTCTGAATAACCATCTCGCAGAGACGCTTGCTGGCTCCCATAATGTTGGTTGGATTCACAGCTTTGTCTGTACTGATCAGTACAAAACGCTGGCAGCCATTTTTCAAAGCGGCGTGAGCTGTTTTATAGGTTCCCATTACATTGTTCTTGATTGCCTCACAGGGGCTTGTCTCCATAAGAGGTACGTGCTTATGGGCAGCTGCATGGTAAACAATGTCTGGTTTGTATGTTTCAAATACATTGTTGATCTTTCTGGTATCGCGCACGGAACCGATCAGTACCACCAGATCCAGATGTGGATATTTGGAACGAAGCTCCTGTTCAATATCGTAGGCATTGTTCTCATAGACATCGAAGATCACCAGTCGTTTCGGAGCGTGGGCTGCGATCTGACGGCAAAGCTCACTTCCGATGGAACCGCCGCCACCAGTTACCAGAATGGTTTTTCCGCAGATGTAACGGAAAATCTCATCCATATTTACTTTGATAGGTTCTCTTCCAAGAAGGTCTTCCACTGCCACGTCTTTCATTTTGCTGAGGGACACTTCTCCGGTGACGAACTGGTACACACCTGGAAGAATCTTCATTTCACATTTGGTTTCCTTGCAGATGTTTAGGATATCTCTTCGCTCTGCCGCACTTGCACTTGGAATTGCCAGAAGAATCTGGTCGATTTTATATTTCTTTGCACTTGCGAGAATGTCATCACGACCGCCTACAATGGGCACACTCTCCATATAACGTCCCCATTTATTCGGGTTATCGTCAATAATACAGCAGACCTTTCCCTTCGGCTCTTTGGCACGTTCCACGTCGCGGAGAATGATCTGTCCTGCCTGGCCGGCACCGATCAGCATAATGTGATGCAACGGGCCCTCCTCTTCCTTCTGTTTCCGTGTTCTTTCCAGAAGAACAAATCGATACGAAAAACGGATTCCTGTAATCAGGCAAAATTGAATAATGGTTCCGAAAAGATAATAGGACATTGGCATTCTCTGAATGACAAATGTGATTCCAATTATCTGGAACAGGAATGTAATTACAGTAGATAAGCAAATTCTTAACAGCTCACTGTAGCTTGCGAAGCGCCACACACTGTTATAGAGGCGCAATGCCCAAAAGACCAAAACAGAGAATACTGTATACCATGGTGCAAATTTCAGATAGGCAGACAAATATTCTCCGGGTATTGCGGAGTATGTACAATCAAAGCGGAACCACAGTCCGAGAAAGTATGCGGCGTTTACGGCGATCACATCATAAATCATCAAGTAAAGTGCAATTACCTGCCAATGCTCCAACTTTCTTTTTTTGCGTTCGGTTTTTTGTTTTTTCGTTGTCATTTCTTAATCATATGGACGGAGTTACCCCCCCCCAGTCCTTTCCTCCCATTTTTTCATAACTTTGACCACTTACCAGATAGCTTCCTGTCTGGTGCTTCGGCGACTCCCAGGATATCTTGGGGAAGTCCGGAACCCGCACCGGCGGTGGTCTGCCGAAAAGCCTGCGTCACTGGCGCAGCCTCTTTGCCCGGTTACCCGGTTTTATAGATAAGAGCGTTCGTAACGCTGCTTATTATCATTTTTATCTTTGTTGTCAATAATTATTTTGTTCTACTTCCGCGAAAAAAACTCTCCTGGCATTTCCTGCCAAGATTTCTGGCGTCATTCAGGAAGCGGTTTCCCTGATGACCATTTTCACAGAGGAATTCATTTCCCTTCCGGCGAACCTTGCCGCCGCAGATGGCGCATTTGTCTTTCAGTCCGTCTGTTCTGGTTTCCAGTACCAGAATGCCTTCTGCCCAGGCTTTGTACTGCAGGTTGGTCCGGATCTTACTGCTTAAGTGAAGCGGGGAAAAATTGCCGCTTTTTACCATTGCCATCCGGGTGAAGTTCTGGTCGTAATCGGGGAGGACAATGATTCCTGCCTGATTTTCTTTACAGAAGTTCAGGATCTCACGGCTGACCTGGTGGGCGTAGTGCTCGGACAGGTTCTTAAGGTGCATGTAGTACTTCCGGTTTGGCTGGGGACTATTATCTCCCACTGTGTTCGGTCTAGATTTCTGTATTCTGGTCTCCAGCAGCTTGCAGCGGTGGCGGTACGCATCTCCGCCCCGGCAGGTGTGTACAGCCAGCTGATTTCCCAGCTCATCCAGAATGCAACACACTGCGAAGGTGTCTGTGTTTGTAAAGCGGACACTGCACAGGCTCGTGCCTTCTGCCATTCGTTCTTTGGCAGTGCGGGCGTCGCTGTTCTCCTGTTTCACCGGGATATTCAGCAGGTAGCGCCTGCCCTCTTTTACCAGGGTGGGCGACATTAGCTGACCATCTTGGGGAAAGGGGCGTCCTTTCAGATTGCAGTCTGTCCAGATCCATTTCTCACCGTTCCACAGCTTCAGGCAGATGGATCTGTCGGTGAGGTCGGAATACATTCCTTTGAAAAAAGTAACCTTGGCTTCCAGCTTCTCAGGGAATCCGGATTGAAGCTCCTGGGTGCTTTTTACTGTGGCAGATGCTTTGTTGATGGCTGCGCGTCTCAGGTAGACAGGTACTTTCCCCATTGGTAAGGGGTTGGTGGGCTGTCTGCCGTCCCGACCGGCCAGGGTCAGGAGCTCCAGACTGCGCTGGATATCGAAGAGGCTGCTGTTCCACAGTTCTTCATGCTGTCTCAGAAGGTGGTAGTAAAATTCCACCACATTCTGAAAATATTCTTCTGTCCTGTCCAGCCATATAGGCTCCGGACAAACCAGGCGCATGCGCCAGGTTCGGATGCTGTATCCTGTTTTCATAAATTTTGTCTGTGATTTCTGCTAGTTTCTTTCGTAATATTCCAGTAATGCGTATCTGTGCTGCGAATCAGCAGAAGCAGAGTACAGATTGGACTACTGACCATGTAAGCAGACCCTTTAAATGAAAAAAGAACATATACAATGCATAGAAATGATAGAATATGAATGGGTAACAGCATTAGCCAAAAGAAAAACAACCATCCGGAAACATATTACAAATGCTTCTGAATAGTTGTCTTTCATGCTGTTCTATATTGAATTTTAGGCTTCCTATATTACCTGCCCCATCATCTGGTTCATATACTGCCGCTTGGTTTCCGCCTGGATATGCACATACAGATCTAGCGTAGTGCGAACGGAAGTATGTCCAAGGATTTCGGACAAAGACTTGGTGTCAAATCCTCGCTCCACCCAGCGGCAGGAAAACTGATGGCGCAAAGCATGGATTTTGATCGGTGGAATCCCACATTTTTTTAACAAATTGGCGTATCTGCGCTGAATCACCCGCGGTTCCATACATTTGCCGGTGCCAGTGAGAATATAATATGAGTTCTCTTTGCAGAACCGCCTGGCATAAAAAAGCAGTTTGTCTGGTAATGGAATCTCCCGGTTGGAGTGCTCTGTTTTTGGTGCTCCGATGTACAAGCGGGTTTTGGGGATTTTCCCTGTAACAAGATCTGCAATCTGGTCAAGATTTTTGATCCGGATCACAGTTCTTTGTATGCGTATTTTCCGCTGGGAAAAATCAATGTCACCCCAGCGCAGCCCCGCCAGTTCTCCCACACGGATTCCGGTATGCATACAAAGGAGCAGTCCGAAATAGAAGTCATCGATGTTTTCTGTAAGAAACCGCTCCAATTTGTCATAGTCCTCTATGTTCATAATCTGGACTTCCTGATTGGTTCCTGCAATATGCGGATACCGGATAGGCTCACTGGTATAGACGCCCTGCTTCGCTGCAAAGCCAAGAATACTCCGGAGCACGCTTAAAGTAACGTGAATGGTTCCAGAAGACAGTTCCTGATTCTTTTTCTTATGGATAAACTGATTAATCCTGGCGTTTGTAATTTTGCGGATCTGCGTAGTTCCCAGTTCAGGGAGCAGTTGGTTCTCCAGAATCGCCTTGTAATTGGAAAAAGTGCTGTCTTTAATGGTGTATCGGATATCCTGCTGCCAGCGGATTGCAGCCGTCTGGAAAGTCGCCTGGTAATTTAAAACGCCGGAATTGCCGGTGTGATATCCGTATTGTGGCAACTCTGCGATTTTTTTGTTTCGCTTTGCTTTTACTTCGCTGTAGGTTTTTCCATAAATGGAACCATAATGTATCTTACCTTCCGAATCACGGTATTTGATAAACCGGGCTTCCCAGCGCCCATCCTTGCGTTTTCGGATGTTTTCACCTTTTCTGCACATAACTGCCTCCTTATTCTTATATACCAATTATTTGACCACGCAAACATTTTATATCGAAAAATTCCCTTTGAAAAATGAATGGGAAAAATGTAAATTCGGAGTCAATTATGGTATATTTCGACAAAAAAAGCATATAGTCACTATAATTGGTTGTCAAGCGTTTTTGAAAATGTCCTAAAATAATTGAAGTATTAGCCCCGGCTTTT
>OBLF01002905.1_pt1 | contig 10902 bp, 10 predicted proteins | sample 1519231 | NCBI WGS metagenome assembly OBLF01 (sample SAMEA2602895, study PRJEB22501) | metagenome | reverse complement strand
CGCCACTGGCGGCGCTCACCTTTGCAGCATCCAGTATTATCTGCGCTTTTGGCTTGGCATCTGCCGCACCTCGCTCGCCGTATCGGCACTTAGAATTATGCGGTATTGCTCAAAGACAGGTGGCGGTGCGCGAAATAGGCACCGCCGCGGCCTGGACCCGAAACAGCAAAAAGAGGAGTGTGAACCCCCATGGATATAATGGAATTTTTGAAAACCCGCCGCACCTACCGCCGCTTTGAACAAAAGCCGGTGGAACCTGCCATTGCCCGGGAAATTATGGAGGCCGCCCGCATTGCCAGCTGCGGTGCCAACCGCCAGACGCTGAAATATGTGCTGGTGCAAAGCCCGGAGATGGTTGCCAAAATGCAGCCGCTGGTGCACTGGGCTGCTTACCTGCCGCCGGAGCAGGGCCAGCCCAAACCGGATGAGACCCCGGTACTGTTTGTGGCTGTCTGCCAGGATGAAAGCCTGCCCGGCTGCAATGATACCGATACCGGACTTGCCCTTGCCAACATGACGGACGCCGCCTGGGCGCACGGTGTGGGTAGCTGCATCATGGGGGCGATCGACCGCCCCGCCATCAAGGAGCTGCTGGGCCTGGGCGAAAATCTGCGCCTGCACAGCGTGGTGGCGTTCGGCTACCCCACCCATAAAAGCCACCTGGTTGCCATGCAGAACGGCAATGTAAAGTATTACCTGGACGATGCCCACGATTACTGCGTGCCCAAACGCCCGATGGAAGAAATTTTGCTCAAGACCCTTTGATTTTGATATAAAATAAACCGCCCGTGCGCTCCCCATAAACGGAACGCACGGGCGTTGGTTTTGCTCTTATTTTGCTTATCGCTTAATAGGCCATGATGTCCTTTACACTGCCGGACATGGAGAACAGCTTGGCGGACAGGTGGTCCAGGTAGATAATACCCAGCTTCAGGCCGGTTTCCTCGTTGTACATATCGGCCAGCTGCGGCATAATCTTGAATGCGGCGGCCTGTGCTTCGGGGGTATTGTCAAAGTTGGCAGTACCCTGCACGCGCAAAAACTCGCCCTTTTCGTTGCAGGCGCAGATTTCCAGGTTGGTGTTGTCCAACAGCTGCTTGTATGCGGCCTTGTGCTTGCCGATGCCCAGGCACAGGTGGTCCTTGTACCACATGGCAAAGCCCAGCGGGCGCACGCGCGGCAGATAGCCATCCACCGTGGCAAGATAAAAGGTCGGGTTGTCCTTCAAAAACTGCATAATTTCTTCGCTTGGGGTCATGGTTGCTCCTCCAATCATCCGCGTGTTATCAGGTTCGGCTGCGGGGCAGCCGGGTAATTATTACAGGGTTTTCAGTGCGGCCACAATGCGGGCGGCTGCTTCCTTGGTCTTGGCGGCATCGCCAAATGCGGTCAGGCGGAAATACCCCTTGCCGCACTCGCCAAAGCCCTCGCCGGGGGTGCCAACAACATTGGCGGTCTCCAGCAGCCAGTCAAAAACCTCCCAGCTGCCCATGTTGTTGGGGCAGCGCAGCCAGATGTACGGGCTGTTTTTGCCGCCGCAGTACCACACACCGGCTTCGTCCAGTGCTGCTGCAATCACGGCAGCGTTCTGGCGGTAGTAGTCCAGGTTGTGCTGGATCTCTTTCATGCCTTCCTCGGTAAACACGGCCTCGGCGCCGCGCTGTACCACATAGGCAACGCCGTTGAACTTGGTGGTCTGGCGGCGCAGCCACATCTTGTTCAGGCTCTGGCCGTCAGAGACAATGGCCTGCGGCACAACGGTGTAGCCGCAGCGGGTGCCGGTAAAGCCTGCGATCTTGGAGAAGCTGCAAACCTCAACGGCGCAATCCTTAGCACCCTCAACCTCATAAATGCTGCGGGCCAGACCCGGTTCGCTGACAAAGCATTCATAGGCGGCGTCAAACAGGATCAGGGCGTTGTTGGCCTTGGCCCAGCGCACCCACTCTTTCAGTTGGTCCACGGTGTAGGTGGCACCGGTGGGGTTGTTGGGGCTGCACAGGTACACAATGTCGGCATGAACATTGTCATCCGGCATCGGCAAAAAGTTATTCTCGGCGCTGGCGGACATGTACAGGATCTTGCGCCCGGCCATCACGTTGTCATCCACATAAACGGGGTAAACGGGGTCCGGAACCAGCACGGTATTGTCCACATCAAACAGATCCAGCAGGTTGCCCAGGTCGCTCTTGGCGCCATCGGATACAAAGATTTCGGCCATGTCCAGCTCCACGCCGTGGCCGGCATAGTATTTCTGGATGGCGGAGCGCAGGAACTCATAGCCCTGCTCGCTGGGGATATAGCCGTGGAAAGTCTCTTTCTTGCCCTGCTCCTCAACGGCTTTCAGCATGGCGTCGGTCACGCTTTTGGCCAGCGGCAGCGTTACGTCGCCAATGCCCAGGCGGATGATATCCTTATCCGGGTTGGCTTTCTGGTAAGCAGCGACCTTGTGCGCAATGGTGCTGAAAAGATAGCTTTCGTTCAGCTCGGAATAATGCTTGTTCAGTTTCATCTTTCGCTCCCTCTGCATTTCAACATGGTGGTTAGGAATATTTAATACTATGGAATGTATGTCTGTATGGTACCATAAAACGCCGCCACATTCAAGAAAAACCGCGAAAATCTACCCCTTATGATAAACAGTATTTTCGCCAGATTTCTTTAATTTTATATGGCTTCATATGGTTCAGTGTGTTACCGTCAACCTCGCCATACCTCCAATTTCTAATTCCTCATTCCTAATTTCTAATTTGAGAAACCTCCTAACTCCTAAGGCAATACCGCATAGTTCTAAGTGCCGATACGGCGAGCGAGGTGCGGCAGATGCTAAGCCAAAAGCGCAGATAATACTGGATGTCTTATCGAGCATTTTGGCAACGCAGATGCCGTGCCGCAGCCGCCGGAGCGGTGCTTAAACCGTAAGGCGGGAATTGTGCGGTGTTGCCCTAACTAACTTTACACTTCCACGCAACCCACAAACGCCGTCTCCGCCGGGCCGGTCATCAAAATGTCGTCATCCGCTGTGATGGTGATGGAAAGGATGCCGCCCAGCAGGTGTACATCCACCGGAACATTGCGGGGGCACACGCCGCGCAGCACCAAAGCGGCCACCGTGGCGCAGGAGCCGGTGCCGCAGGCGAACGTCTCGCCGCTGCCGCGCTCCCAAACCCGCATCACTACGCTGGTGGGGCTTTCGATATAAACAAACTCGGTGTTGACCCCTTCGGGGAACGCCGGGTGGTGCTCAAACTCCGGGCCGATGGCAGCCAGCGCGTGGCCGGTAGGCAAGGTGTCGCAATCCGGCCATTCAATGATGCAGTGCGGGTTGCCGGTGCTGATGCAGGCGGCATCCCAGGTTTTGCCTGCTGCCGTCAGCGGGGCGTGGACCAGCGGCCCGGCCCCCAACCCAACGGCGGGCAGGGTGCCCGCCATCGCAGAAAAATGTCCCATCTGGGCCTGCCACAGCCCTTCGCCTTTGCGGTGCAGCGTTTTACGGCCCGCCATCAGGGTGTCGATCTCGATCACATCCTTCGGCACGCCGTGCGTGTACAAAAACTGCGCCACACAGCGCACCCCGTTGCCGCACATTTTGCCCTCGGAGCCATCCGCGTTGAACATCCGCATGGTGGCGTCGCCGTCCGCCGTCAGCGGCGGGCAGATGCAGATAATGCCATCCGCCCCAATGGAAAAATGCCGGCGGGAAAGTTTTTGGCTCCAGACGGCAATCTCCGCAGGCAGGCCGGTTTCGCGGCAGTCAAGATAGATATAGTCGTTGCCGCAGCCGTGCATTTTGGTAAAGTGCAGTTGCATAAAGTGCCTCCTTGTTGTGCGGTGTGGAAAGAATCAAATAAAAGAATAAAGAAAAAAGAAAAAAGAATAATGGTTGTGTGATGCCCATGGCGTCACACTTTTATTAAGGTGTATTTGAAAACAAAGAAAATGACGGATATTTCGCAAACACAAGCAGGATTTAAGGCAAAGAGCCGCAGGAATCCTTTCTGGATTCCAAGGCTTTTTAACGCAAAATCCGGCTGTGTTTGTAGAAATAGACTATATTTTCGACTTTTCAGATACACCCTAGGTCAGTGGCTCTGGCAAAAAGTATTCTAGTCAGAGCCGCCAACCTATTTTATTTGCGCCGCCGCGGGCGGCGCACCGACATTATTCTTTATTCATTATTATTTATTACTTTATATATTATAGCATCCCGCTGCACCGGCGTACAGGGATGTGAAAGCTCCCGGATAAAAAAGTTGCCGGGAAACTTGACAAGGCTGTGCAGATACGATATAAAAGTACTATGACATTCTGTATATGTGTGCCCTGCGTGCTGATACCGGCATGGCAGAAATACGATATTGATACGGGTAAGGAGTAAAAGCTATGGAATCCGAAGTTTTTGAGCGCATCCGCGATTATCTGGCTGACCAGCTTGACATCGAGGCTGAAAAAATCACCCCCGAAAGCGATATTATCAATGATTTTGGCGCAGACAGCCTGGATGTGATCGATATGATCACTACCCTGTCTGACGAGTTCGGGGTCGAGATCCCGGACGAGGAGATCGAAAATTTCCACACCGTGGGCGATGTGGTTGCCTATGTGGAAGAGCATATGCAGTAATGCGGCATGGCAGCATGCAGTTTTGTAAGAAAGTGTGAGGGGAACCAATGGCAAACGATAAGAAAAAAATGGTCGAAGCAATCACCGCGCAGGAAGTTGATTTCGCGCAGTGGTATACGGATATCTGCACCAAGGCAGAGCTGGTTGAATATTCCAGCGTCAAGGGCTTTGTTGTGCTGCGCCCCTATGGCTATGCAATCTGGGAGAACATCCAGAAAATTCTGGATGGCCGCTTTAAGGCAACCGGCCACGAAAACGTGGCCATGCCTGTGTTGATCCCCGAAAGCCTGCTGAAAAAGGAGGGCGAGCTGGTAAACGGCTTTGCCCCCGAAGTTGCCTGGGTCACTGCAGGCGGTTCTGACCCGCTGGAAGAGCGCCTTGCTGTGCGCCCCACCAGCGAAACGATGTTCTGCGACCATTTCAGCCATGTGCTGCATTCTTACCGTGACCTGCCTATGCTGTACAATCAGTGGTGCAGCGTGGTTCGCTGGGAAAAATCCACTCGCCCGTTCCTGCGCACCCGTGAGTTCTGGTGGCAGGAAGGCCACACCATCCACGAGACTGCCGAGGAGGCCAAGGCTGAGACCGAGCAGCAGCTGAACTGCTATGCCGACTTTGCCGAGCATGATCTGTGCATCCCCGTGCTGAAAGGCCGCAAGACCGATAAGGAAAAGTTTGCCGGTGCCGAGGCTACCTACACCATCGAAGCCATGATGAAGGACGGCAAAGCCCTGCAGAGCGGCACCAGCCACTATTTTGGCGATAAGTTCAGCCGCGCCTATGACGTTACCTTTACCGGCCGCGACAACCCCCTGCAGTACCCCTTCCAGACCAGCTGGGGCGCTTCTACTCGTTTGATCGGCGCTATCATCATGACCCACGGCGATGACGACGGTCTGATCCTGCCCCCGGCCATTGCCCCGGTGCAGGTGGTCATCGTTCCCGTTGCCGCCCACAAACCCGGCGTACTGGACAAATGCCGCGAACTGGCTGCCGAAATCGGTAAGTATGCCCGCGTGAAACTGGACGATTCCGACAAGCAGCCCGGCTGGAAGTTTGCCCAGTGGGAAATGAAGGGCGTGCCTGTTCGCCTGGAAGTCGGCCCCCGCGATATCGAGAACGGCCAGTGCGTGCTGGTCCGCCGCGATACCCGCGAAAAGCAGTTTGTGAAGTTTGAAGATCTGGCCACCGCAATTCCCGCCGCAATGGAAGCTCTGGCCAAGGATCTGTATGACCGCGCTTTGCAGAACCGCGAAAACCGCACCTGGAGCGCCACCACCATGGACGAAGTGAAAAAGATCGTGTCCGAAAAGACCGGCTTTGTCAAAACCATGTGGTGCGGTGACCTGGCCTGTGAGGAAGCCATGAAGACCGAAGCAGGGCTTTCCAGCCGCTGCATGCCGTTCGAGCAGGAACACCTGTCCGACGTATGCCCGGTCTGCGGCAAGCCCGCCAAGAGCATGGTCGTCTGGGGCATCGCATACTAAGCCAATCCCGGCAGTGCTGTTTTATGCGGCACTGCCGGTTTTTGTATGGGGAAACGGGTGCTTTTTGGGAAACTCAGGGTATATATAGGGCACCGCTGTTGTGCCACGATCGGTGTGTGGCTATTTTTGATTTTTGTTGCCCATTACAAAATAGTCCGTAGGGAACGGTCTATCTCCGGCCTAAGAGCCGGGATTAAAATCCCGGTTGGCCTCCGAAACGCGCCTGCGGGCGCAGTGACCGTTCCGGGACTTTGTGAGAGATGTCTTTGTGATTTTGGTATCAATCCTAATTTCTAATTAACGCCTCCCCCCCTAACTTCTAACTAAAAAACTATGCTTCTTCTCCCTACATTGCTGCTCTATGCTCTGGGCTTGCTGCTGACTGGTATCGGCAGCAGGCTGGCTTCGCGCTGCGCAACGTGGTGCGGGGCGCTGTGCGGGCTGCCTATGTGGATGGTGGGCGGCACGCTGGTGGCGGTGTGTACGGCGCTGCCGCAGCTGGTGCTGGCGTTTCTGGCGGCAGGTATGTCCGTTACTGCGCTGGCCGTTGGTACGGCTCTGGCGGGCGCTGTCACCCAGCTGGGGCTGGTACTGGCGCTTTGCCTGCTGCGCTGTAATGTCACGGTGGACCGCGGCGAGCTGCTGCGCAAGTGCGCCCTGTTGCTGGTGGCCTGCGGCGTGGTGGCCCTGTTTGTGCGGGACGGCACCCTGAGCTATACCGGTACCGGCCTGCTGATGGGCCTGTTTGTTCTGTTTGTCATGCAGAGCATCGCCTACCAGTACCGCTTTGCGTTCCGGGAGGGGCTGGAGCTTATCACTTTCCAGAAGGAAAAAGGCGAAAAGCCCCCGCCGGAAGACCCATCCGGGCGGACCGTCCTGTTCCCGGCTATGAGCATCCGCACCAGCCTGCGCAACCTGGCCGGGGTGGTGGGCGGCATGGCAGTGCTCTGCGTGGGAGCGTGGGCCCTGCTGAACAGCGCCGTGGCGCTGGCCAACCTGACTGGCACCATTCAGGCCCAGTGGGCGGCAACCCTGATTTCCTTTGGCCTCTGTCTGCCCCTGCTGGTGGAAGTGTTCGACCATCCCCTTGGCTCTGCCTGGAAGCGATTTGCGGAAAAATGCCGCATCTACCCGCCGCAGGCACTGCCCATGCAGGTGCTGAACAGCGCCATTTTGAGCATCACGCTGGTGCTGCCTGTTTCCAGCCTAATGTACCGCCGCCGCTTGCCGGTGGGTGAACAGTTCCGCCAGTATGATATCCCGTTCTGCGTTTTGATGGCATTGATCCTGCTGCTGCCGCCGCTGGTCAAAAAGCGGCTTTACCGCTGGCAGGGCAGGGTATGCCTGATACTTTATGTTATGTACCTTGCCGCCGTGCTTATCATGCCGCGGGCAGGCGCATAATTCAAAACAAAACCGCCCGGCGGGAACATTGCAGTTCCACGCCGGGCGATATTTTTGTAATGTGTTTATTGGTTGTTGTCTGTATGATACAGAACATCCATCAGGTAGGTCTGGTTGGCAGCCAGGTCCGGTACCAGTACCTGCATGCCGCGGATTACCGCGCCGGTATAGGTGCCCTCTGCCGGAATGCGGTAAGAGTGCTCACTGTCAAAATTCATCTGCAAAGCTTCCATCGCATACCCCAGAATTTCGCCGGAGGTCATGTCGGTGGTCAGCAGTGGCAGAACCTGGTTAATAAAGTTGACGATGGAAACAGCATCCATCTGTTTCACTTTATTGATGATCGCCATCAGCACAGCACGCTGGCGGTCGGTGCGGGCATAATCGTTGCCCAGGGAGCGGTTGCGTGCATGGATCAGGGCCTGCTCGCCGGTCAGGTGGTTTACCCCTTCATGCAGGTTCCAGTCCGTGCGGAGCTGCTGTGGGTAGGTTACATCTCGCTTTCTGCCGCAGATATAATCTGCCTCGTCCTGGGTCAGTTCTAGGTCAATGCCGCCAATGCTGTCGATCAAGGTCTGGAACTCGCCAAAGTCAACTTCCACATTCCCAGCAATCTCTACACCAAAATTGGTGTTCAGCGTGCTGTCCAGCAGATCCATGCCGCCAAAGGCATAGGCTGCGTTGATGCGGTTGTCGCTGTAGCCGGGAATCTGTACATACAGGTCCCGCATAAAGGAGGTCATGCTGATCTGTTTGGTCTTTTTGTTCAGCGTGACCATGATCATGCTGTCGGACCGCTGGCGGTCTTGGCCTTCGCGGCGGTCCTGGCCAATCAGCAGCAGGTTCACAATGTCTTTGTCCTGCATCACGCTGGTGTCGGCCCCGTTCCAGATTACATCCTCCGGGCTCAAGGTATCATCGGCGTTTTCGTCCGATTCAAAGGTTTCTTCCTGTTGAGAGACTGCCTCGGTGGCCGATGCACGCCGGATGCGCCCCAGCATGCCCTGCAAAGCGGCATAGCCAACGAATACCAACAAGAGGAGTGCAATGCCAAGAATCAGCAGTACCCGCCCCCACAGCGGAATAGCCGCCCAGCGCGTGGCAGGCTTTGCGGCCGCTGCGGGCTGTTCCGGCGTTTCAGTCGGGGCCGGAGCAGAAACCTCAGGTGTGTCTTTTATTTTGCTTTCTTCTTCACGTGTAATTTTCATCTTTTTACCGTTATTTTATACTTTTCCTAAAAGTGTTTTATACTTTTCCTAAAAGCGTTTTCCCCAATTACAGTGCTTCGATCATATTTGCCACAATGGCAGTGGCAGTTTTGATGTACTCGCCGATGCTGAACTTTTTCACGACAAGAACTTCATAACCGCTCTCGTCCGCGTTGTCGCTCATGGCGCGCAGGATGACGCAGGGTACGCCGTTGCGGGCGGCAACCTGGCTTACAGCAGCGCCTTCCATCTCCACGCAGTCGGGCTGGCATTTGTCCTCGATAGCCTTTTTGGTGGCGGCATCGCCAACAAAAAGGTCACCGGTGGCAATCTTGCCGGCAATGGCCTTAACACCACAGGCGTTGCAGGCATCCAGTGCAGCTTTGACCAGGGCCGGGTCGCCGTGGTACTCTGCGGTGAACGGTGCGCTCTGGGCAATCATGTCATTCTGGGCGTCGTGATATACCACGGTTTCGCCCACGCAGACATCACCAATGCCGATCTTGCTGGTCATGTTGCCTGCAATGCCGGAGAAGATGATCTTCTCGGCACCGTACTTGGTAATTAGAACCTGCACGGTGGAAGCGGCGTTTGCCTTGCCCATACCGGCGCAGCACACAACGACCTGGCGGCCGTTCAGCATGCCCTGGTGGTACTCCACCCCGGCGTAAGTTTCTTTGGTCACCTGCTCCAGCTTGGCACACAGCTGGTCAACTTCATCGGGCATAGCGCCCATAATGCCAATGATCATGGTATTGCTCCTTTTTATCAGACGTTGAAGAGGAATTCGATCACATCGCCATCATTCACAACGTATTCCTTGCCCTCGGTGCGCTGCAGGCCCTTGGCCTTAACCGCAGCATAGTCAAAGTTGTTGTCGGCCAGTGCGTCATAGCTGATGACCTGGGCGCGGATAAAGCCGCGCTCAAAGTCGGAATGGATTTTGCCGGCAGCCTGCGGGGCTTTGGTGCCGCGCTTGATGGTCCAGGCGCGGCATTCCTTTTTGCCGTCCGTCAAAAAGCTGATGAGGCCCAGCAGATCATAGCTTGCCTTAATCAGATTATCCAGGCCGGTGGATTCAATGCCCATCTCGTGCAGGAACGCCAGCTTTTCTTCCTGGCTGGAACCGGCGATATCTTCCTCGGTCTTGGCACAGATGGGGATTGCCTGTGCGTTTTCCTCTTTGGCGCGGGCGGCAACCAACGGATAGTATGGGTTCTCGTCCAACCCGCCCAGCAGGTCATCCTCGCCCACGTTGCAGGCATAAATCACCGGCTTGGCGGAGAGCAGACCCAGTTCTTTGCGAGCGGTGTTCTGGCTGTCGTCATCCGGGTCAAAGGCAAAGGAACGGGCGGGCTTGCCGCCTTCCAGATGAGCGGCAAGCTCTGTCAGCCAGGCAGCTTCGGCAGCAGCGGTCTTATTGCCGGTCTTGGCGGCTTTCTGCTGGCGGCCCAGGCGGTTGCTGACAACTTCCAGGTCGGCCAGGATCAGCTCCAGGTCGATGGCGTCAATATCGCGGATGGGGTCAACGCTTTCCGGCTTGTTCACATCCTCCACAACATGGATGATGTTGTCATCGTCAAAGCAGCGCACCACATGTACAATGGCATCGCACTCGCGGATATGGCCCAGGAACTTGTTTCCCAGACCAGCGCCCTGGCTGGCACCTTTGACCAGACCGGCGATATCCACAAACTCCACAATGGCGGGGGTCTTTTTGTCTGTCTGCCAGATCTCGGCCAGTTTGTCCAGCCGGGCATCAGGAACCGGAACAATGCCGGAGTTCGGCTCAATGGTGCAGAACGGATAGTTGGCTGCCTGAGCATTCTGGGTGCTGGTCAGCGCATTGAACAAAGTGGATTTGCCAACATTGGGCAAACCGACGATACCTAATTTCATTTGTACTCATTCTCCTTAACGGAATATTTTGACTGTCTATCATTATACCCAACCAGCGCACTGCGTGCAAGGGCAGGGCGCGGCCATGCTCATAATTTTGCGCAATTCTACACATTTTACCTGTTTTGACCACCGGTTGTTCTTTATTTTTCCACATTTATGCCTTATAATGTTAAAAGGTCGAATCAAAATACCCCCGTACCGGCCCTGTCCAGCGCGGGAAAACATGGGGCAATACCGCATAATTCTAAGTGCCGATACGGCGAGCGAGGTGCGGCAGATGC
>OBLF01002902.1_pt1 | contig 10911 bp, 8 predicted proteins | sample 1519231 | NCBI WGS metagenome assembly OBLF01 (sample SAMEA2602895, study PRJEB22501) | metagenome | reverse complement strand
GCAAGTTCTGCATGCGTCCCATTCTCTACAAGGCGTCCTTTGTCCATCACAATAATCTGATTAGCATTACGGATGGTTTGCAAATGATGGGCGATGACCAAGACTGTGCGATTTCGGATAAGGGCGGACATCGCCTGCTGTATCTTATATTCATTAACAGGATCAACATTGCTCGTTATCTCGTCCAAAAGAATGATGGGAGCATCTTTTAGGAACGCACGGGCGATTGAAAGCCTCTGTTTCTGACCTCCGGACAGTCCCAAACCGTTTTCTCCGATTTTTGTTTCATAACCTTCCGGCAGACTGATGATAAAGTCGTGTATCATCGCCCGTCGTGCCGATTCCTCGATTTCTTCCTGTGTAGCATGTTGATTGCCCACTTTGATATTATTGGCAATGGTATCTGAAAAGAGAATAACATTCTGCATCACTACACTGATTTTACCGAGTAGATAATCATAGTCCATTTCTCGAATGTCTATACCACCGATGCGGATACTGCCGGTCTGCGGTTCCCAGAAACGGAGTAACAGGTTGGTAATGGTTGTTTTACCAGAACCTGACGATCCGACAAGTGCCGTTACCGTTCCTTCGGGAACATGGAACGTGAGATTTTTCATCTCAAAACCTTCCTTCTCATAATGGAAACCAACTTTGTCAAAGGAAAGATTGAAATGGGTTGCTGTTTTCGGCTGTTCAGGATTGGTGATAACAGGGGCATTCAATAAATGGGAAATGCGTCCGTAACTATCTTTTACCTTGATGTAATTCAGCCAATGACTTTCCATATTGACAAAAGGCTTGTAGAATTCTTTTGAGACGATGACGAACATCAGATAAGCGAAAAGAGAAAGTTCCCCCTGCTGTGTCCACCAAAGACCGATTGTAGCCATCAGAGCGAAAGCCAATTCTATAAGAAAAGAGTATCTGCCCACACTCACAGCTGCCAAACGAGAAGTATTCTTACTGCTTTCTCCAAATTCACTGACAGAGTGGTCAAGTCTGTCACGGAACATTCCTTTTCCTCCAAACACTTTCAAAACCGGAATGCCCTTGACGTATTCTACAAAGAGGCTGACCATATCCGCCAGATTGTCCTGAGACTCTTCCTGTGCTTTCATTCCCGAGCGAATGCCCCGATACAGAGAAAACAGGGCAATAGGAAGAATGGCTACCATTGTCAATCCCATGCGCCAGTCCACACAAAATAGTCCAATACCGAGTATTAGAGCTACAATGAAGTCGGCGGACATCCGTGTCCATAGATGTCCTACTACCATTTCCATATTATCAACGTCTTTGTGAATGATTGTACTTATCTCTCCCAGACGCTCATTGGTATAGAAACCGAGTGAGAACATTTTCAGTTTCAATATGATTTTCTCGCGGATACGTTCCACAAGATCAAATCCGGCAAAATGCTTGCTCATATCGGCAATGGCATTGGATAGGGTTTTCAATACCAGCAGACCGCCAAGTAACCATGCTGCCGAAATGAAAGAGATGCTTTCTCCCTGTATATGACGGTCGATAAGGAACAAGACGGTTAGCATGATTGCCGTGCCACAAAGAGCATAAACCACGAAAAACAGTGCAGAGATAATCAGATGCCGCACTCCGCGAGCGGTCAATTCATTCAATATATTGCGTACCATTGTTTATACCTCCTCTTCTTTCAGTTGCCATTTACTTACTTGTTCTTGCGTCTCCGTCATATTGCGGTACAGAGAACAGTCTTTCATCAGTTCTTGGTGTGTTCCTTTTGAGACAACCTGCCCTTTGTCCATCACAACAATACGCTCCATATCCTGAATCGTATTGAGACGATGGGCAATGGTAATGACGGTCTTGTTGCGCTGCAATTCATCAAGAGCTTCTTGGATTAGTTTCTCATTCTCTCCGTCCAAAGCAGCGGTGGCTTCATCGAGAATAACTATTGGAGAGTCTTTGAGTAACATTCGGGCAATGGAAATACGCTGTTTTTCTCCGCCGGAGAATTTTACGCCAGCTTCGCCTGCCAGCGTATCATAACCATTCGGCAATCCCATGATAAAATCATGAATATGAGCACGCTGTGCTGCCGTTTCCACTTCCTTTTGTGTGGCGGTAGGTCTTCCTATACGGATATTATCCCGAATAGTTGTGTTAAAGAGAAAAACCTCCTGCTGTACCATCGAAAAATAATCTGCGATATTACGTTCGGAGAGTTCCGTAATATTCTCTCCTCCCAGTCGGATAGTACCTGTTTGGGGTTGCCAGAACCCCATCATCAAACTTGCCAGTGTGGTTTTTCCCGACCCTGACTCGCCTACGATAGCAGTATGGCTTCCTCTCGGAAATTGAAGACATACATCTTTCAGTGCATTGTCTTCCTTGTTTGGATAGGAGAATGTAATATGCTCGAAACAAACATCCGTCTGTGTCGTATCTGTTTTCTTGTCCGCAGTTTCCTTTGCCTGTACCTCTGTAATGGACTGTACTTTTGCCAACGACTGACCATAGACGATTCGGAAATGTTGGAATGTTGCCAACTTAGCAAAGGAGGATGAGAACAGTCCACCCAATATCAGGGCAAGGATAAAACGTGCCACCGTCAGTTCGCCCGAAGTCATCAGCCATAGCCCGACAAGAGTCATTACCACGATACCACCTTCCAAGAGTATCGTTATCAATGTCATGGGAACGGTAACGCTAAACATGCTCCGCTTTACCCAACGGATGTAGTCGCGCATACCACCAAGTACTCGTTCCGTTCTATTTTCCTCGTTACTGAAGGCTTTGATTACCGATATGGTAGCCACATATTCCAAAAGGTCTTCCGACATTTTTTGCGTACTTTCCATAAAGTGTTGAAAGCTCCTTCCCCAAAGTGTTTTAACAGCCATTTGCAGAAGAAATGCTACAGGCAAAAGAGAAATGAGCGACAGCCCCAAACGCCAGTCCAACACCATAATGATTACCCAGAGTAAGGCAGGAAAAAGCGTAGCCGAAAGGATTTCGGGTAATCCATGTGCTAAATAAATTTCAATTTGTTCCACATCATGGTTGATAATATTCACCAAGTCGCCAACTTTCCGTTCTTGAAAGAAACCGAGCGGCAAGCGTTGCAGATGACTTATGATACGCAACCTCAATCGTGTAAGGGCATTGTAAGCCGACCGGTGTGCCCGCCAAATTGAGGTTCCATAGAATACGCCTCGAAGCATTGCAAATAGTATCATTATTCCTCCAATACCCCAAACTATTAAGGGAGAGAGTGTGCCATTCATCAGCTTGTCCACTGCCCACACTACCAGCAGTATAGGGAGTGTACCTAAAATAAGGTGCAATATGACCACTGCATTGGAGAGCAGGCTGCGGCTCTCCCGTTCCTCATCAAGAGGTCTGACTTTTTGTTTATCCATATATGTGATGTGTCGTTTTGATTTTTTCTGCTGCAAAAGTACGGCAACAAACAGGAATAAAATAACCCCAATAAGCATTACACTGCCCCAAAACAACAATTTGCTCGCATATAAACACAACAGGGGTATAAGCGTGGATAATAGGGTTATTTATTTGCTCGGCAGGTAAGTACCTTTGCACAGAATCTCACAAACAAATATGATATGTCAATCAGCTCAATAGTCCATTTATACAAAAGAATGCTCATTGTCGGCTTTCTATTGTTGTGGTCTTTTCCTATGTTTGCACAACTGCAACCAACAGAAATAAAAGTTATTGATGCAGAAAATGGGAACAGTATAGAATTTGCCGCCGTACATTGGAAAGGTTTGAATGCTCCAACGTACACAAATGGTACGACTACAAACAGGAAAGGTATTGCAAAACTAAGTGCATCAAGTAATCAAAAACTTATGCTTATGGTAAGTTATGTCGGTTATCAGACCATTACCGATACGATTACTGCAAATGGGAAGCGTTATACCATAAGACTACTCCCGGAATCAACAGAGTTAGCAGATGTAGTGGTCTTCGGAAAAACAAAAGCACAAGTTCTCAGAGAGTCGCCTGAAGCAGTTTCTGTAATAAATGCGAAAGAACTTCAAGGCAGATCTATTTCGTTAGAAACCGTTTTGAATAAAACCATAGGTTTGAAAGTTGGGCAGACCGGCGGTTTGGGAAGCAGTTCGAGAATTATTGTTCATGGATTGGAAGGAAACCGCATTCAAATCTTATGGGACGGAATACCAATGAGTACTTCTGACGGGGCTTTTTCTCTTGATGAAATTCCGATAGACATTATAGAAAGAATAGAAGTCTATAAGAGTATCATACCCGCCCGTTTCGGATGTGATGGATTGGGGGGAGCCGTCAATATCGTTACTAAAGAGTTTAGTACGGACTATTTAGATGCCTCGTATGAATTCGGGTCTTACCAAACACACAAAGGAAGCGTCTTCTCTCGCAAGAACTTTCCAAAGAGTGGCGTTCTACTCGGTGCGGGAGGTTATTATACATCTGCAAAGAATGACTACTCTTTCAGAGTTCCCGAGAGAGAAAATCTGTTGGTAAGACGTGACCATGACCGTTTTCGTTCGTATATGTTAAAGGGAAAAATTGCTTTCACGAAACTTTGGTTCGATGAGATTAGTACCGAGTTCGGGTATTACAATCGTTTCAATGAAATCCAAGGTATCTTAAAAAACATACAACATGCCGAAAACCAATCAGGAATGTTTATGTTGGAAAACAAACTGATAAAAAGCGGAATGCTGAACGACCGCCTTAATCTTGAGTCCCATTTCTCCCTTTCACATACAACAAACAATTTTGTGGATACGGCACGAGTTAATCACGATTTCGAAGGAAACATATATCCGAGTCCGAATGGGCAGGGAGAAACAGGAGATGTTCCTCACAACTCAAATGACAAAGGCTTGGAAATCAATGAACGTATCAATTTTGATTACAAGTTGTCCGCCAATCACAGTTTGAATCTGAACACACTTATTAACTACGCCAGAAGGCAACCGAGCGACAACATTGCAAGTCAGCATGCAGGTTTTGTTATCGGAGGATTTCCCAGCAAAAAGACCAGTGTCATTTCGGGGTTGACTTGGGAGTCAAAACTCTTTGATAAGAAACTGACGAATATGCTCTCCGCAAAGTATTTCCACCTCCATTCCGAGATAGAAGATTTGACTTCATACGAGATGATTGAGGCTCCGAAGAAAAAGAACAATACGACCTCACAAATAGGCTGGATAGAGGCAATAAAATACGAGCCCTTCAGAGGTTTTCACTTGAAAGCATCTTACCAGCGGGCAATACGCCTTCCCAATTCACAAGAACTATTCGGTGATGGTATCATCACCTTTCCTGCAGCCGGATTGAGACCAGAGAAAAGCCACAACTTCAATCTGGGGTTCTTAATAGACAAAAATGATGTCCTCGGATTATCGCGATTGCAGTTTGAAGTGAACGGCTTTTATATGCAGGTAAGCGATATGATAAAACTGATGAAACAGCACATGGCAGCCGGATATGTAAACGCAGAAAAGGTACATATTAAAGGTATAGAAACCGAAATAAAATTGGACATATCGCCAACGGTCTATGCCTACGGAAATCTAACTTATCAGGATGTGCGTGATGTCTTGAACTATTTACCCGGTACCCAAGCCCCCAATCCGACAAAAGGATTGCGACTGCCGAACATTCCCTATTTGTTCGGCAACTTCGGGGCGGAGTATCACAGCAACCGATTATTCAAGAATTGGTATGTCAAGGCTTTCTGGGACGGCAAATTTACTGAGGAGTTCTTCTACTTCTGGGAACTTACCGAATTACAGAAACGACGTATTCCCCGCAGTTTCGTCAATGACATAGGGCTATTGTTGACCTACAAAAGCAAATATTCCGTAGCCTTGGAATGCCATAATATAATGAACAAAGAAGTTTGGGACCAATTCCGCCAACCATTGGCAGGACGGACACTTCACCTCAAATTCAGATATGTCTTCTCAAAAGGAATTTTCTAATTTAACAAATATAAAAAGATGAATACAACAATTTTCAATCGTATAGCTTTTTCTGCTATGCTGGTCGGCTTCATAGGGCTGACATCTTGTAACAAAAATGATGAACCTACGCCTACTCCTCAAGAGGTGCAGCAACATTTCACCTTTGTGCATTATGTGGACAAAAGTGCTTATGTAGGGACATTCAGTGATTTGACTCCTCAAGCGACCAACAATAAGAAAGCATTTGAATTCGGGTTCGGTTGCTACCTCTTTGCTAAGGGTAATACAGTGCTTGTACCCGAAGGGAAATTCGGGGATAAGATACATAAGTTTACAAGAGGTGCCCATGGAGAACTGATAAAAGCAGGTACTATGACATTTGAACAGATGGCTCAACCCGGAGAAATTAACTTCGTTGATGAACAGCGGGCATACGTTGCTTTGCATGGACGTGGAAAAATTGCGTTAATCAATACTTCAACATTGCAAAAGGAAGATGAAATTGACCTCTCGTCTTATGCGGTTCAAGACAACAATCCTGATCCCGGCTGTAATGTCATCCGTGATGGAAAGATGTATGTTGCCCTCAATCAGCTCAATTCGCCTCATACCTCCGTACCGGGTACTGGAGCAGAGGTAGCTATCATTGACCTCAAGACGAAAAAGACTGAAGTTATCAAAGATAACCGCACAAGTGTTGTAGGATTGTTCCGCCATTCTGACGCATTCATAGACGAGCGGGGTGACATCTACTTTTACAGTGCGGGCAACAACTTCAATGTTGCCGATAAGGAAGGTTTCCTGCGTATCCGCAAAGGAAGCGACAAATGGGATAGCGATTATCTGTTCAACCTATCGAAGACAACCATAAAAGGAATAGGCAAAACAGGGCAGTATATGATTAAGTCTTTCTATGCAGGTAATGGTATTGTGTATAGTTGCGTGAAAGTAACGGATACAGAATTTGGAATACTCAAGAAAGACTTCCAACCCGTGAAAATCGACATTTGGAACAAAACCATCGAAAAACTTGATTTGCCAATGACCGACAGCAATGGCTCTTTTGCTATAACTCGCTACAAGGACCTCATCGTCTTTGGAATGACATGTAACAATGGTACGGGGTATTACACCTACAATACCAAGACAGGCGAATGCTCGCAAAACCCAATTGTTACTGCCATAGGAGTTCCTTCAAGTTTAGTCGCATTTGAGTAAACTCTCATTAAAAATATTTCTCATGGAGCTATTGGTTCTTTTTTGAGAGTAATACGGATAAAAACTTGCGATAATTCAAGTTTTTATCCGTATTTGTTTGTAACTTTGCAAAAAGACATGATAAAATGACCATAGAATTTTGTGCAATCAATAAGCCTGAAGATTGGATGGAGATGGTTGCCGAACAATTTGGCACATCAGTAATAAACAATGGATTTACCATTCCTTCTTCTATGGGTAGTGGATTCTTCAAACAATATTATCCTCTGCCATGGCTCACATTGACTTACATCAGTTTCATAGCATACGAGCCGATAACTATGATACGTCGCTCGGTGGAAAACTCGAAATGGATTCCTGTCATGTTCTATATCAATGAGCATAAACACGAGCAGATAATAGGAACAAGTACAAAAACGGTCGGAGTGGACACGCTCGATGGCATTTTCATGCCTTCAAGTAGCATCCCGACTGAGTGGAGTTTTCCTCCAAAGAAACGATACGAAAATATTACACTGACTTTCAATAAGGATTGGATTGAAAAGATTGATGCAGCACATGAAACCTATATCGGTCGGCTTCTCCAATCGGACAAGGCTTTTTATTTGTTTGAGACCATTACACCTGCAATGCAACAGGTCTTGGATAACATTAAGTCTATAACTGAAATCGACAATCCTTTTTCAACGCTTCATTTGCATGGAAAAACTATGGAATTACTGACAATGTTCCTTGAAAAGCTCGAAAAACGTTCGGAAGTAAAATCTCTTGCCAACCTAAACTTGAATGATGTTGAATCAGTATTCCGTGTTCGTCGCCAGATTCTTCAAAGTCTCAGTAATGTACCGAGTATTCCCGAATTGGCGCGTGAAGCCAATATGAGCAGTTCCAAATTACAAAAGTGCTTCAAGCAGGTTATTGGAAAAGCCATCGCCGAATATGCCCTATCTGAAAAGATGGAATGGGCAAAACGACTGCTTTCCACTCGCCTCTACTCGGTGTCAGAAGTAGGCTATAAAGTTGGATATGCTAATCTCAGTCATTTCACGGAGGCTTTCTGCAAATATCACAGGATAAAACCCAAGCAATATCTTGATTCGTTGTAATTCAACTTAACAGGGGTACAACTATACTTTTTACGGATATTTTGTCTCAATAAAACATATGAACTTTGCCCGTAAATTAAAAGGGCAACGAAGATAACACCTGATGAGAATCTTCTTTTCATATCTCTTGCTCTATCATCTGTTTTGACTATTCAATGTTATTCAGATGTATTTACTCTTTCAGAAGAATAGTAAAACCATTCATAGATTAGGAATATGAAAAGACTTGTAAAAAAGAACTCTTTTAAAATGCTACTCTCTGAAAATACAACGAAAGCTACTGCTTGCTTAATTAGAGAAATCTTAAAGCTTGTAGAGACAGAGAAAAAATTGGAGGCATTATTTCGAACCTTGCATTACACTCGATTTCAATTGCAGATTATCCATGCGAGTCCTGCCTTAAGAGTCGAAATGGGGGAAAAATGTGTCAGAACTACTTTTTGTCATTGACACGGAACTAAAATTGCTGGATATGAGGTTGCAAGGGTTGCTCCCTGCTTCGCAAAAAGTGGCCTGCAATCTCTGTTGGACAGGTAAGGCAACCGATTGGGTAGAATTGCTTTACGCACTTGACACCTGCGACTGTATCAACAACGGAGAAATAGGCGTGGAAGAATTGGCAGACGCCCTTTCCGAACTCTTCGGAGTGGAGATAAAGAACTGCTACAACGTATATATGAACATGAAACGTCGCAAAGATGACAGCCGCACCTATTTCCTCGACGAACTCCGTGAGAAACTCAATAAGCGTATGGTAGAGAGCGACCTGAAAGGGGGCAAGTTCAAAAAGCGATAATCGCCATCAAAAGGTTAATCAGGCTTCCCTTTTATTTGAGGGAGGCCTGATTTTTTTCATTAAGGAATGGTAATATGATATAAGCAGCTATTGTCGATGTTGCCATTTCTCTTGAAACTCACGAGTGAGTTGTACTATTTCCCCTCCGATAATAGCCAATTCAAGTGTCAGTTTCTCCAACTTAGTGAGCATCGCAAAGGCTTTTTTCTCAGTAAAATTGCTTTTCAAAGCGACCACAGTTTGATTATAATTCACCCCGACACTGCGAAATTGTCCGTACAAAGTCGTCAGTTTTTGATAGTAATCGAGCAACGAGCGATCCACTTTTATCACCCGAAAGGTCTCATTAAAGACCCTTGCCTTGATGAAAGCGGCTTTATTTTGAAGCCCCGACTGCTCGAACATCGTTAGAAAACGAGCAAATTCTGTGTCCGTAAATCGAACCATACAACAATGGCTGGCTCGTTCATTCTTAGGTGGTCGTCCCACATTTCTCTTTGTCATTACTTTGGATTTTAATGGTTTGTAATTCTCTCTTTTGGAAATCGAACGTGCTAAACACAATTGAAATCCATCAGAGAGCGTTCACGATAAAATAGCCAATCAAAACAACGAAAACTTCCATCCAAGAACACCGACTTCGGAGGTGTTCCGCCCTCTGCCAAGAGTAAGGGTTTTGAGTTACCGAAATTATTTCGGGTAACGCAAGACATATCTTGCTATTTGCTCCGACGCAAATAAATCCGCCTTGAAAGGCGGTGCTTTATCTTCTCGAAATGTATGTTTTCAAAGCAATGAAATACCGGCTTATCGCTTGCTGCAAAGTTACGACCTCTTGTCCCCAAAGCCATTAAGAGAGACGAAGCCACAATTAACCAAATCGAAGCCACAAGTACGCACTAAAGAAAATCACGCTGATTATAGCATTACCGAGCCATATATTTGCACTGTCAAATATATCGGTAATGGTATGTGTCTTCGATAATATCACGTTTCGATGAGCGATATGAGCGAGGGTGTATATCAAAGAGCATATCCTTGATTCTTTCACTCGAATGTGGGAATGTGCGAAAGCTGATACAATCGAACGATTGTATTGATGGACACCGATGAACATCTCCACTGAATCTGATTATCGGGCATATCTTCGATAGCGGACGTATTCATCTTCATCGGTAAATATACCGACAACGAAATGAACATTGAATTGTATAACGACAATAAAAAATAAGTAAGTATGACAGAGAACCAAAACGGCAAGGTAGATCCCGTAGCCATCCGAGAACTTATTTCACAGGGTATTCCCATGAAAAGAAAAGAGAGTGAGATGAAACGCTCTCAATCAGAAGAGCTGTGTGTCGAACCAGAACGTCCAAATGACGAACCAATGTCAAAGGATTTTTCAAAAGCCCCAAGAAGAGAAAGGCGAAAGTCCGACAAGGGCGATTATGAGTCGCTTTTCATCTGTCGCAATACCTTGAAAGATCGCAAGACCATCTATATTGCCAAAGAGTTGCAAGACACATTGGCTGAGATTGTCATGTCTATGAGGAATAGGGATATGACCATCGGTATCCATGTGGAGAACATCATCCTTCATCATCTTGAGACCTACAAGGATGAAATCAATAGGTTGGCGGAGATGAAGTTCAAGAAACTGTTGTGAGCTATTTAGCAGTGGCTTTTTGTTACTTTTGAGCCGTCTCAACTCACTGTCAAAAAGAATGAGGTACCCGTTGGCGGAATTAAAATGTAGCTATAATGATATACAAAAAGTTGCACATGTCGTTGATTTTCAGTAACTTAGTGAAGTCAAAACCATTAA
>OBLF01002891.1_pt1 | contig 10948 bp, 11 predicted proteins | sample 1519231 | NCBI WGS metagenome assembly OBLF01 (sample SAMEA2602895, study PRJEB22501) | metagenome | reverse complement strand
GCCGTGCCGCAGCTGCCGGAGCGGTGCTTAAGCCGCAAGGCGGGAATTGTGCGGTGTTGCCCAAAAGAACAGGAAATAACAAGAGCGCACGTACCTGTAATGATAGCAGGTACGTGCGCTTTCTCTTTATCATGTGCCTTAATGGGAAAGATATTCGCTGCTGAGCTTTTCCAGCGTGGCGCTGTCAATATACTGGTTAATGACCTGGTTCAGCCCTTCCCAAAAGCCCAGGGTCTCGCACTGGGCGCGGTGGGGGCAGCTTTCTGCGGAAGTGGCAAGGCAGGGAACGGGAACAATCTCGCCCTCCACCGCGCGCAGGATATCGCCCGCAGTGATCTGGGCGGCAGGGCGGCTGAGCCGGTAGCCGCCCTGGCTGCCGCGGCCGCTTTCTACAAGGCCGGCTTTGCTTAACGGGGCAACGATCTGCTCCAGATATTTTACGCTGATGCCCTGATTATCGCTGACTGCTTTAAGGGGCAGATACTCCCCGGGGGTGGCGCTGGCCAGTTCCACCATCAAAAGCAGTGCATAGCGGTCCTTGGTTGAAAACTTCACGGTGTTAATGCCTCCTGATGTCTGATGCCTTTATCATAGCAGATTTTTGCCCGTGCGGCAAGCCTTTGGCGCTGCCAGGCGGGGCGGGCCGCGGCGATTTTCTGACATATTGCAGATTTTACACTCTACAAACCTGCTAAACTTATAGGAAAATGCTGAAATGTACAAATACGCTTGACAACCGCGCCAAATGGGGCTATACTTGCGCCATAGCAAAAAACAAATGTGCCGCACCACAAAGGTGCTGGTTCAGCAGGGAAAGGAAGTGCTGTCAGAATGAAAACCGCAGAACGCCGTGATGGTATGATGATGTGCATGTGCAGTTTGCTCCGGCAGCCTGTACCTGTTTTCCCTGCGCGCATTTAACAGCAGGGGTGCAGCGGCGGCGTGCCGGGAACGGTACGCCGCCGCTTTTGCTTTATATAAATATTTTATCCCCGCGTTTATCTGGATAGAAAGGGTGGGTTACCAATGAAATACAGTCCCCGCTGTAAGCAGCCCGGTGTGCGAATGTGTTGCGCTGTTTGAGGGAACACCACAACATAACTTAAAACAAACACAAACCGGAAAAATAACCGTAACAAAAAGGAGATAACAACCATGAAAAAGCTGATTTCTACTGTTCTGGCCGCAGCCCTTACACTCAGCCTGGCCGCTTGCGGTTCTACTGCCGCTTCTTCCACCTCTGAGGCCGCTTCCGGCAGCGAAGCCGCCAGCACTGCTTCCAGCGAAACTGCATCGGATGCCTCCGATGCCGTCGATTTTACCGGTGATGGCTATGATGCTACCGTTGACTATGCTTCACTGGCTGGCACCACCATCAAGGTGGCTGCTTCCCCCGTGCCGCATGCCGAGATTCTGAAAGTGGCTGGCGATATCCTGGCAAAGGCAGATATCACCCTGGATGTGGTTGAATATACCGACTATGTGCAGCCCAACCTGGTAACCGAGTCTGGCGAAGTGGATGCCAACTACTTCCAGCACGGCCCCTACCTGGAGGACTTTAACAAGAAGAACAACACCCACCTGGTAAGCGTTGCCGCCATCCATTACGAGCCGTTTGGCCTGTACCCGGGCAAGACCAAGAGCCTGAACGACCTGGCTGACGGTGCCAAGATTGCAGTTCCCAACGATGCCACCAACGAAGCCCGTGCCCTGCAGCTGCTGGCTGCCCAGGGCATCATTACCCTGAAAGAGGATGCTGGCCTGGCCGCCACCAAGAACGATGTTGTGGATAACCCCCACAACATTGAGCTGGTAGAGATGGAAGCTGCCCAGCTGCCCCGTACCCTGTCCGACGTTGACTTTGCTGTTATCAACGGCAACTATGCTGCCGAGGCTGGCTTCTCTGCCAGCAAGGACGCCCTGGCCGTTGAGGATGCAACCTCTGAAGCTGCCCAGACCTACGCCAACCTGCTGGTTGTAGAAGAAGGCAACGAGAACGAGCCCGCCATCAAGGCACTGGTTGCTGCCCTGACCAGCCAGACCGTGAAGGATTACATCGATTCCACCTATGACGGTGCGGTGGTTGCCGTTTTCTAAGGCAACACCGCACAATTCCCGCCTGACGGCTTAAGCACCGCTCCGGCGGCTGCCGCACCTCGCTCGCCGTATCGGCACTTAGAATTATGCGGTATTGCCCTAACCCCGGCGCAATCTCGTACATTTTGTACAAAACTGCGCCGGGGCATTTTTGTCCAAATCGCCTATGACATTTTTCGACGAAAAGGCGTATACTTGTATAGGAAAGAAATCATTTCATGAGAGAAAAAGGAGTATGCGTCATGTTTAAAGCAGGGGATACGGTCAGCTATGGCACCAGCGGCGTCTGCACGATTGCCGAGCAAAAGCGTGTCACGCTGGGCGGCCAGCCCCACGATTGTTTTATCTTAAAACCGGTCTACGATGCCAGTATGAAAATCTGCGTGCCCTGCGACAGCGCACCGCTTTTGGAGCGAATGCGCCCATTGCCCACCCGAGACGACCTGCTGGCCCTGCTGCGGGAACCGTTACCCGACCACGACCCGGACCCCGACGCCCGCAAGCTGGCCTACCGCGAGGCACTGAAAAGCGGCAATCTGCACGCGCTGGTGCGCATGGTGCGGGATATCCGCACCGAACAAGCCCTGCGCCGCGCCAAGGGCAAGCAGCTTTCCGCCTATGAGGACAGCGCCCTGCGCGACGCCCAGAACGTCCTGCACAGTGAGTTCGCCTATGTCATGGGCATAGAACCAAACGAAGTGCCGGAGTTCATTGCAAAAGAATTAGGGGAATAAAAAACAGCCCGCGCTTCGATTTGAAGCGCGGGCTGCGTTTTATGGTAGGGTAGGGAGGGGGATTGCCCCCTGCGTGGCGTTGAGGCTGCCGTCCCCTACAAACCGTAAGGCAGAGGTGTAGGGGCCGCACATGTGCGGCCCGCAGCCTAACGGGAAACGACTGTCTGCCTTACACGGCCGGGCCGGCATGCCCGGCCTCTGCATAGCAAGTTTACTTCATCTTTCCAACATACACCAAATACGAGTACAAATAAATCCACGCACTGCCGCCTAAAACAGCAACCAGCAGCACAGCCAGCGTTGCAATGTCGCCCAACAGTCCGCCAAAGAAAGCAAGCACCAGAAGCACAATGCCCATTACAATAAAGGTATACCCGCCCATGCGCTGGGTGCGCTGCCAGTTGTGCGCGTCGTTCAGCGCCCAGGGCGTGCGGCAGCCGAAGGTGTAGTTCTGCTTGACCTGCGGCATAAAGTTCCCCATAATGATGAACAACACGCCGATGCCGCCGCAGACCAGAATACTGACGATGTTGCTGCTGTCCGGCAGCTTGCCGAAGACGGCCAGTTCGCTCAGCCAGCTGAATGCGGCCGTCATCACGGTGAACAGCACCACAAACAGGTTCCACACCTTGCCGAACTTCTCAAAATTCTGGTGCTTGGGGTCGATTTTGCGGATGACCTCAAACAAAATCAACATCGCAAACGGCAGCGCGGCCAAAATCAAAACCGTGGATTTCGGCCCCCAGCCGTTGACCTGCCCGCTGGCTCCCCAGTGGGTGGGCACAATGTCCGGCAGGGAGGGGTAGAAGTACAGGTGCGCGGCAAAATTCAGCACGCAGATTACGGTTAAAATCCAGAACAGCTTATTTTTTTTCATTGCTATCGTCTCCCTTTACAAGTCCGCAGTCATAAAACCACTTCATCAATTCCTGAAATACGGTCAGATTCACACTGTACACAATGTTCTGGCCGCGGCGCTCATCGGTAATAAGCCCTGCGCTTTTTAAAATGTTCAGATGGTGGCTGACGGACGGCTTTGTCATATCAAAATGTACGGCGATCTCCCCGGCAGTCAGATCGCCCTGTGCCAGCAGTTCTAAAATGCGCCGCCGCGTCGGGTCAGCCAGCGCTTTAAAAACGTCTCCCAAATATGTCGGCTCCTTTCTTGCGGACAATTAGATAAACGTCTAACTGTCTGTGCCCCCACTATACACCTTGCGGCTGCCTTTGTCAATAGATATTTAGAAAAATATCTAACTATCGCTGCCCTCCTACTGTTCATCCAGCTTTTTCCATTGATTTTCTCTGCAATTTCACAATTTGTTTGCAATTTTCCTATTGACATGGTGGGCGAATGTGCTACAATATTAGCAGTCTAACGGATAGAGTGCTAAAGAAAATAAAACACGCAGAATTTGCGAAAGCAAACTCGTAAGCCGAAAAAATTTAACACTTAATAAGTTAGACTGCCAATACAATGCGCTATCTGCAACTAAGGAGGTACGCACTATGAACATCGAACAAATGACACAAAAGACCCGCGAGGCTTTGCAGGCTGCACAGCGCATCGCGGTGGAATATTCTAACAATGCGGTCGAGCAGGAACACCTGCTGGCGGCGCTGGCCCAGCAGCAGGACGGCCTGATCCCCCAGATGCTGCAAACCCTTGGCGTAGACGCAAATGCCTTTGCTAATGCGGCTTTACAGAAGGTCGAGGCTCTGCCCCGCGTGACCGGCTCCGGCCGCGACCCGGAGAAAATCTATATCTCCGGCGACCTGGACCGTGCCCTCAACGCTGCGGAGCAGCAAGCCAAGCAGATGAAGGATGAATATATCAGCGTTGAACACGTTTTCCTCGGCATTTTGCAGCGCCCGGGCAAGGATGCCAGCGAAATTTTCAAGACTTTTGGCATCACGACTGAGAAATTTATGCAGACGCTCAGCACGGTGCGTGGCAATCAGCGGGTAACGAGTGATAACCCGGAGGATACCTACAACGCGCTGAAAAAGTACGGCCAGGACCTTGTGGAGATGGCTCGCGCCAACAAACTGGACCCGGTCATCGGCCGTGACAGCGAGATCCGCAACGTCATCCGCATCCTGAGCCGTAAGCGCAAGAACAACCCCGTCCTCATCGGTGAGGCCGGTGTCGGTAAGACTGCCATTGCCGAGGGCCTTGCCCAGCGTATCGTGCGCGGCGATGTGCCCGAGAACCTGAAAGACCGCACCGTGTTCAGCCTGGACATGGGCGCACTGGTCGCGGGTGCAAAATACCGCGGCGAGTTTGAGGAACGCTTGAAGAGCGTTCTGAACGAGGTCAAGAAGTCCGAGGGCAAGATCATCCTCTTCATCGATGAACTGCACACCATCGTCGGCGCAGGCAAGACCGACGGCGCGATGGACGCGGGCAACCTGCTCAAACCCATGCTGGCCCGCGGCGAGCTGCACTGCATCGGTGCAACCACGCTGGACGAGTACCGCGAGTATATCGAGAAAGACCCCGCGTTGGAACGTCGTTTCCAGCCGGTCATGGTCAACGAGCCGACCGTCGAGGACACCATCTCGATCCTGCGCGGTCTGAAGGAGCGCTACGAGGTCTACCACGGCGTCAAAATTCAGGACGCCGCGCTGATTGCCGCTGCGACCCTGTCTGACCGCTATATTACCGACCGTTTCCTGCCCGATAAGGCCATTGACCTGGTGGATGAAGCCTGCGCCATGGTCAAGACCGAGCTGGACTCCATGCCCGCTGAACTGGATGAGATGAACCATCGTATCACCCAGCTGCAAATCGAGGAAGCCTCTTTAAAGAAGGAAACCGACGAACTGTCTAAGCAACGCCTGGTCGCTCTGGAAAAGGAAATGGCCGAGCTGCGCGACAGCTTCAACAGCAAAAAAGCCCAGTGGGAGAACGAGAAGAACGCCGTCAATAAGGTGCAGAGCCTGCGCGCCGAGGTAGAGTCCACCAAGGCCGAAATCGAGAAGGCTACCCGCACCGGTGATTACGCCAAGGCCGGCGAGCTGCAGTACGGCAAGTTGCCTACCCTGCAAAAACAGCTGGAAGAGGAAGAAAAAATCGCCGAGGAGAAGAAGGAATCGAGCCTGCTGCGTGACCGTGTGACGGACGACGAAATCGCCCGCATCGTGGCTCGTTGGACCGGTATCCCGGTGTCGAAACTCGTCGAAGGCGAGCGCGAGAAGCTGTTGCGCCTGCCGGACACGCTGCATCAGCGGGTCATCGGCCAGGACGAGGCTGTGCAGAAGGTTTCCGACGCTATCCTGCGCTCCCGCGCGGGTATCGCCAACCCGAACCGCCCCATCGGCAGCTTCCTGTTCCTCGGCCCCACGGGCGTCGGCAAGACCGAACTTGCCAAAGCGCTGGCCCAGGCTCTGTTTGACGATGAGAAGAATATGGTCCGTATCGACATGACCGAGTACATGGAGAAATTCAGCGTCTCGCGTTTGATCGGTGCGCCTCCGGGATACGTCGGCTATGAGGAGGGCGGCCAACTGACCGAGGCCGTGCGCCGCCATCCGTACAGCGTCGTGCTGTTTGATGAGGTCGAAAAGGCCCACCCGGACGTGTTCAACATCCTGCTGCAGGTGCTGGACGACGGCCGCATCACCGACAGCCAGGGCCGCACGGTGGACTTCAAGAACACCGTCATCATCCTGACGTCGAACCTCGGCTCTGACCTGATTTTGGAAGATCTGGAAAAGAGCCGTGCCAACGGCAAAAACGAGTTGTCTGATGAGGCAAAGAGCGCCATCGACCAGTTGCTCAAGCGGCAGTTCCGCCCCGAGTTCCTGAACCGCCTCGACGATATCGTCTACTACAAGAGCCTGACGAAACAGGAAATCGGCTCCATCGTCGATTTGATGCTGGCCGACCTGCGCAAGCGCCTGGCCGACAAGCAGCTGAATCTGGTCGTTACCGACGCGGCCAAGAATGCCATCATCGACGGCGGCTATGACCCGATTTACGGTGCACGCCCCTTGAAGCGGTACATCCAGGCTCACGTCGAAACGATGATCGCAAAGGAGATCATCGGCGGCACCCACGCGGCAGGGGACACCCTGACCGTGGATGCGGATGCCAATGGGCAGTTGATTTTGCGATAAGACCCGCATAAAATAACCGCTCCTGGGTGTGTGGAATCTCTCCACACACCCAGGAGCGGTTTTGTTTTGTCTTGGCAGAGTTGTAGAGACCGCACCTGTGCGGCCCGCGGCTTTTCGGCAGACGAGCGCTTGCGGGAAAGCCAAGGGCCGGGCGTGCCCGTCCCCTACGGGGCAGCATATTTTACAGTACGCCCAACCCGGTCAGCAGCGTCTTGACGCCAATCAAAAGCAGCACGATACCACCGATTCTCTCAGCCGGAGCACGGTACTTGTCGCCGAACAGGGCACCGACCTTCACGCCGATGGCAGACAGCAGGCAGGTGGTGATGCCGATGAGCGCAGCGGACGAAATGATAGCGACCTGCATAGCGGCAAAGCTGACGCCGACGGCAAAAGCATCGATGCTGGTGGCAATAGCCAGCGGCAGCATGGCCTTGGCTGAGTAGTCGTCGTCCAGCTGCTCATCGCCGCCGAAGCTCTCCTTGACCATGTTTGCGCCGATGAGTGCCAGCAGCACAAAAGCGACCCAGGGGCCGAACTTCGTCAGCAGCGTGGCAAAGCGGTCGCCCAGGAAATAGCCCAGCGTGGGCATCAAGAACTGGAACCCGCCGAACCAGACGCCGCAGGTCAGGGCGTGGGCCAGGCTCACCTTGCGAACGGACAGGCCCTTGCAGATAGATACGGCGAATGCGTCCATCGAGAGGCTGACAGCAATCAGGATCAGGTCAAATAAAGTCATGATTTTACTCCTCCGTTTTGGCAGGGGCAGACAATAAAAAAAGACTTATCCGCCCTAAAACCGGGCAGATAAGTCTCGTCGTTTAAAGTTAAGCCAGAGCCAAGGCTCATTGTGTTGGCAGAACTGCGCTGCGGCTGCTCCACCGCTGCGCTGACTACTCCCTTATTGCTTTTGGTAGTGTATCATACGCAGGAATGTTTGTCAATACGTTAGAAATGGCTAATTCCTGCGATGAGGCTTTCCCCTCGGGGGAAGCTGTCCGCGAAGCGGACTGATGAGGGGCAACCTTGCCGTTATAGTCCATTTGTCTTTGGCTGCGGTAAAGCTGCCCCTCATCCGGCCCTGCGGGGCCACCTTCCTCCTTGGGGGAAGGCAAGGAACTTTAACTGTCTTGCATATTCCCCTATTTTAGAGTACAATATACACAAATCTGCAAATTTGCATCCCGGGGGAGTAACCATGCAATATAAAGTTCTGGCGCTGGACCTTGACGGCACGCTGACCAATTCCGATAAAATCATCACGCCGCGCACCAAAGCGGCCTTGCAGGCGGCGGCCCAAAAGGGCGTCTGCATTGTGCTGGCCAGCGGGCGGCCCACCGTCGGCATTGAGCCGCTGGCCAAAGAGCTGGAACTGGAAAAATACGGTGGCTGCATTTTAAGCTATAACGGCGGCAAGATCATTGACTGCCAGACCGGCCAGACACTGGTGCAGCATGCCTTCCCGGCGGACCTCATCGAGCCGGTCTGTACCTTCAGCCGCTATTGGAACGTTGTGCCGTTGACCTACGACAAAAACGGCATCGTGACGGAGGACGCCGACGCGGCCTACGTAAAAGAGGAAGCCCGCATCAACAAAATTCCGGTGCGCCAGGTCGAAAACCTGCCCGCCGAAGTGACCTACCCAGTCAACAAGCTGCTGCTTACCGGTGACCCGGCGGATATGCCCCATGTTGAGGAACTGATGCAGCAGGAGTTCGTGGGAAAGCTGTCCATCTGCCGCAGCGCACCGTTCTTCATTGAGACGATGCCCCTGGGCGTGGGCAAGGATACCTCGCTGGAAATCCTGCTGCGGGCCAAGGGCCTGACGCCCGCCAACCTGATGGCCTGCGGCGACGGCTGGAACGACCTGCCGATGATACGTCTGGCTGGTATGGGCGTCGCCATGGGCAACGCGCAGCCGCCGGTCAAGGCTGCCGCCGACTACCAGACCGCCGACAACGACCATGATGGCGTGGGCCTGGCAGTGGAAAAATTTATTTTAGAGGAGGCGTGAGCCGTGAATCTGATCGTTTTTGATTTGGAGTGGAACATCGGCTACCAGCCGAAAACCTTCCTGTATCACGGCACAGAATTGACGCTGCGCGGTGAAATCATCCAGATTGGCGCGGTGCGCATCAACGCCCGGGGCGATGTGCTGGATACGTTTGAAGTCAACCTGCGCCCGCGCATCTTCCGCAAATTGCAGCACCATATCGCCAAGGTCACCGGCCTGTCCCAGGGGGATTTGGACGCGGGCCTGCCGATGAAAGAGGGGCTGCAGAAATTCCTGGACTGGGCCGGGCCGGACGCCGAGCTGGCCGAATGGGGACTGGACGACGTCCCGGTGCTGAAACAAAACCTGTTTTTGGTGGGCCTGGACGAGAATTGGCCCGACAAGTGGTACGATCTGCAGCGTATTTTCTTGCAGGCCTACCCCCGCAAGGAGGGCGAGGGCCTGACGCTGGAAAGTGTTGTGGATCGCCTGGGCATCCCGAAGGAGGAGCCATTCCACAATGCGTTAGACGATGCGCTCTACACGGCCAAGATCTGCCGCAAACTGCCGCTGGCCGAGGGCCTTGCCACCTACCCGACCGAGGAAGAATTACTGACCGAAGCCTTGCTGGGCGCAGAAAAGACCGGCCGCGACGTAAAGCTCTTCATGAACCGGATGGAGCACGACGACTACCGTAATGTGCCGGAACTGAACCAGGCCGCCTGCCCCGAGTGCGGTGCGCCGCTGCAAAATGACGAGGTCTGGCTCAAACGCGGCAACACCGGGTATTTCACCCGGGCGACCTGCCCATGCTGCGGGCACTATTACCTGCGGTTCAAGCTCAGCCGCCGCGATGGTCTGCATTGGAGCTTTGCCCGCTGCATCGACCCAGCCACCCCCGAATCCGACGCCCGCTGGGACAAGCAGAAAGCCGCCCTGCAGGAACGAATGAAGAAAAAAGCGGAAAGATAAAAGGGCCGCCTGCGCTTTGGGAGAAAGCTTTTTTGCTGTACGCCCTTGACAAAACTGTGATTCTGGTCTATTCTTGATAAAAACGAAACACATTTTTTACAAAATTGCAAATATAGCAACATGAGAGGTAGAGCATGGATACAGAACGCTGGCAGATTTTGTTGAGAGCCATTGACCGGGGCAGCCTGCGCGCGGCGGCGGATGAGATGGACGTTACTGTTTCAGGCATCAGCCGCAGCGTGGCAACGCTGGAAAAAGAACTTGGATTTTCGCTGCTGCACCGCGCAAAAAGCGGTGTGCAGCCCACCGAGGAATGCCGCCAGCTGTTGCCAACTGTGCGCGATCTGCTCTTTGCGCAGGAGCGTTTGGAGCAAACAGCCGCCAAGGTGCGCGGCGCAGACTGCGGCACCATCGTCATCGGCACGGCGTATAACTGCTATTATGAGTGGGTCACCCGGATGACGGCGGCGTTCCGCACCCGGCACCCCGGCGTGGCAGTGCGCATCGTCAACGGCACCAGCAGCGAGCTGGCCGAAATGGTCAAGGACCACCGCACGGATTTCTGCCTTATCAGCCGCCGCGACGGCCTGCCGGTCTGGCTGCCCATCCGCCAGGATGAGCTGCTGGTGCTGGTGCCCAAAAGCAACCCGCTGGCCGGTATGGACGCCGTCCCGGTGCAGCGCATGAAAACCGAGCCCTTCATCGAAAGCTACCCCGGCATGGAGACGGATATCACGCTGCTGTTCGATAAGCTCAAGACCAAGCCGAACACGAGCTATTCCACCATGGACATCACGGCGACCTACGCCATGGTATCGGCGGGGCGGGGGGGCCGCGGCCACAACACCACCCACCACCCCCCCCGCCCCCCCCGCGCGGGGGGGGGGCCGCCGGGCCCGCCCCCCCCCCGGGGGGGTGGGGTTGGCTGCCGGGGGGGCCTCGCCCCCGCCCCCCCCCCCGTCTTTGAGTTTTGTTGAAAACGGATGCAGGCGTAAGTAAGACATCCTCACTCAGCGGGATAGGGGCGGAG
>OBLF01002888.1_pt1 | contig 10953 bp, 9 predicted proteins | sample 1519231 | NCBI WGS metagenome assembly OBLF01 (sample SAMEA2602895, study PRJEB22501) | metagenome | reverse complement strand
ATCCGCGCCCTTGCGCCTGATATGAAATTGGAACTTTGATTTTCTCGCCCGGCTTTGCCACGGTGGGACGATCAAAGGAGCGTGCGTTTGAACAAAAAGAAAAAGTCCACAAACATTTCCCCTTACCCCGATGAAGTCATTGACCGTCTGGCACGGGCATTCTACCCAGCCATCCTTGCCTGTTGGAATAGCGAGGAAGGGCAACGGGAGTTTGCCGCGTGGCAGGCGGAACAGGCTCATCTTGCAGGAAAAGAAAAACAGGAAGCTCCCGTTGGGGAACTCCCTGTTGTACATATCGTTATTGTCTGTGGCTTTTGGCAGGGTGCGTCCGCAGGGCGCACCCTGTTTTTTGTTTTTAACAAACAAGATGGAGCAGATCGGCCAGTATGATCATAGCAGCAATTATAGTAAAATGGAACACGGACAATCAATCTCCGGGCTGTGATATGGAACCACCCGGTCAAATTGATTCTTTTCCGCCAGTTTGCGGCACTGGTTCAGATCCAGATGCACCGGATACCGCAGGAAGGTCATCTTCCCATCTGCCAGCATTTCCGCACTCAGGCTGCCCACATCCGGGGTGCCGGTCATAATGCCGAGTGCCCCGTGCGCTACCATTTCATGAGCGCGCTGTCCGGCTTTTCCGGTCAGCTGCGGGCTGCTAAGAAAGACCACGCCCTTTTCCCGGCTGAGAAAAGCATCCGGCTGTACCCAGTCCGCAAAATGCGGCGGCACAGGCAGCAGCCACGGTCCGCCCAGCTGAATCTGCTGAATCTGCCGAAGGAAATGCGCATCGCCGTAAAATTTCAGATTCGGTGCAAAGTGTTTCAGCAGCAGAAGGATCTCCGGCCCTCGACCATATTTCGGCACCGGGAAGAACAGAAGCTGCATCTGTTTCAAGCGCTGCACGGTCTCCACGCAGAGCTTTTTGACGCAAATGTTCCAGTCTGCATTCGTGCTGCCGTAAGCCGCATCCAAAACGGCCAGATCTGCCCTCTGGCTCCGCAGCGGGTCGCAGGGGTAGAGCGGACTGTGCTCTGCATAGTCGCCGGAAAAGAGGATGCTCTTTCCGTTCCATTCAAACCGCAGCCAGACGCTGCCCGCGCAGTGCCCGGAACGTCCCCATGAGACCTGTAGGCCGGGCAGTTCCGGCACAGAGCTGGAGCCTTTGCAAGGGCAGAGACTTTCCAGCGTTTGGATATGATTCAAGGAAAAGGGCAGCTGGGTCAAGGTCGGCAGAGTTGCATAGACCGGCCCGGCATAGCCCTGCTGTTTCAGCCATGGCAGTGCCCCGGTGTGGTCTGTGTGGCTGTGGGTCAGAAAAACCGCCTTTAACTTTTGAATTTGTGCAGCCTTTAACCGGGGCAGGTCATCCTCTGCGCCAGCCAGCAGACCGCAATCCACCAGAAAAGCAGCCCCATCCTGTTCCACATAAAAGCAGTTGCGGCCATGTTCGCCGCAGCCTCCGGCAATAAAAAGTTCCATCTCAACGCACCTTCCGATGATCAATGACAGTGTTCAGGATCAGCAGTGCAGTGGTAGAAAACAGCACACACAGCACCGCCATAGCCATACCAACAGAGACGCTGCCCTGCTCGAACTCCCGCACGATGAAGGTGGAAACCACCAGTGTATTAGGCGGAGCGATCAGGCTGGCCGTCACCAGCTCCCGGAATGCGATGATAAAGGTCATCATCCAGCCGGTGGCGATGCCCTGCCGGATCAGCGGAAGGGTGATACGCCGCAGGATATAAGCCGGGCTTCCGCCGAACACCTGTCCTGCCGCCATCAGGCTATCACTGATCTGGGTAAAAGACGAGGTGACATACTGCACCGTATAGGGCAAAAACAACACCACATAGGCCAGAACCATGATGCCCATGGTGTTGTACAGCGGCAGGATGTTGTAGATCTGGTTCCAGAATAGCATAATTCCGATGACCAGCACAATACCCGGCAGCATTTCCGGCAGCAGACCGATGGCCTCCACCACTTTGCGCAGCTTCGAGTGGGAGCTGCGCACCGCCAGCACCAAAAAAGTACCCAGCACCGCACAGATTGTAGCCGAAGTGACCGCCAGAAAAACGCTGTTTTTCAGGGCACTCAATCCCTTTTCGTTCTCGGTGAACAATTCCACATAATGTACAATGGTAAAGTTGCCCGGTGCCAGACCGTAGCCGCGGAGATTGATGAGAGAGGTGGAAATGACCGAGAAATACGGAACCCCAACTGCAATCAGCAGCACCAGAACGATGTATGCCCACGCACCGATGGTGGCTCCTTTGCTCATGGACTGCTCTATGCGGCGGGCACCCTTGCCGCTGACCAGATTATAGCTTCTGCGCGTTGTAATGTAATTCTGCAGCATCCACATACACAGACAGATGCCCACCAGCACGGAAGAGAGCGTGGCCGAACTGCCAAAGTCGATGGGTGCTACGGTGGCGTGGCGGTGGATCTCGGTGGTAAACACCTCAAACCCGATGCGCTTGCCCAGCGTAGAGGGAGTGCCGTATTCAGACAGCGTTTTCACAAGCACCAGCAGCGCACCGATGGCGTAATTGCCGGAAAGCAGCGGTAGAAAGATTTTGCGCATCCGGGCACCGAACCCCGCCCCGAACACTGCACCTGCCTCTTCCAGACTGGAAGGAATATTCAGCATGGCGTTTTTGAGCATAGTGAACATGAACGGAAAAACGTGCAGGCTCATCACCAGCACCAAACCGCCCAGTGTGAAGAAGATCTTTTCGCATCCGGCAGCTGCGGGAATCAGCTGCTGCAAGAGGCCCTTTTTCTGCATAAATAAGATCCAGCCCATGGAGGCAATGTAGGGCGGTGTCATGAAGGGGATCATAAAGAGGATGTCAAAGACACGGTAGCGGGCAAATTTTGTCCGGGAGAACAGATAGGCCAGCGGTGCGGCAATCAGCGTAGACAGCAGTACCACCAGCACACCCAACAGCAGAGAATTGCCGATCATGTGGGCATTTTCCGGGTTCAGCAGCGTCTGCACGGCGGGAGAAAAGTCAAGGCGGCCATTCTGCATGACCGCCTTGGCAAAAATCATTCCCACAGGACAGACGATCAGAAAGATCAGCACCACTGCCAGCAACAGCAGCGGAAGATCCGCCTTACGGTTCGTCTGTTTCATGGAGCGTTACCCGTTGCTGGCACCGCAGATCTGGTTGATCTTTGCGGCATCATCGCTGGCTTCCGCCATCATCTTGTCCCAATCGGGCGTGATCTGGGGGATATCCTCCAGATTGCTGCGCTTGTCGCACTTGATATCGGTGCGGCCGGGCAGCAGGTAGGCGTTTGCTACCAGCTGCTGGGCCTCATCACTGAACAGATAATCGATAAACACCTTGGCATTGTCCATGTTGGGAGCCGTTTTCAGGATCATTGCCGGGCGGGGGTTCACGATGGTGCCGCCTGCGGGATAGTAAATGTCCAGCGGCTCGCCCTTATTCTTGGAAGAATAGGCGTTGTAGTCCACGCCGGCCACAAGGATGCCCACTTCGCCGGTGGTGACCGCTTCCAGTGCAGCCTTGTTTGCGCCGGGGACCGTCATACCGTTGTCAGCCATAGCCTGAAAATCATCCCAGCCATTCTTGACCACATAGCCCGCCACAAAGTCCTTGCAGGCACCGGACTTTTCCGGGTCGGGGATGGCCAGCTGATCCTGATACTCTGCGTTGCCAAGGTCTTTCCAGTCTGCATCCAGCGTAGAGAACACCGTGGTGTTATAAATAACGCCCACAGCGGATGCACTGTAACCAAACAGCACACTGTCATCATCCAGCCAGCCGTCCACGATGAGGTCGGCGTTCTCCAGGGTGTAGCTTTCCAGCTTGTCATCTGCCTTCATGGACAGACCATCCGACCAAGAAGCCAGAATCACCACATCGGCCACCGGGTTTGCTGCTTCGGCTTCCAGACGAGCGAGGATCTCGCCGGTAGTGCCCTGAAACTGCTCTACCTCGATACCAGTCTTTGCCGTAAAGCCCTCAGCCAGCTTATCGGCCAGACCAGCCGGAGAAGGCATATAGACCGTCACCTTGCCGATGCCGGATGCCGCAGCGGGAGTGCTCTCACTTGCCACGCTAGAAGAAGCCGTGCTGGAAGCAACTGTGCTGCTTGCGGAGCCGCCGCAGGCGGTCAAGGCGGCAGCGGCAGTCAGAGTGCCCGCCACAGCCAGAAAATTACGACGGCTGATTTTATAATTACGCATAAGGATTCTCCTTTTTCATTTCCAATGATGTATCATCAAGCCGCGCCTTGCGGCTGGAAGCAATTTCAGACGGCAACGATGGCGCTGCGGGGCAGATAAAGCGAGAGCTTTTCGCCCACCGAGACCCGTCGGGGGCTGATATATGTCCAGTCCCGTCCGTTGTGGTTCAGCTGCAGCTGGTAGCTGCTGCCAAGGAACTGCACCGCCGTAACATCGGCATCGTATTTTTCGGCCTGCTCGGTGGGAACCGTCTGTGCCTGTTCCGGGCGGAACAGATGATTCTGGTCGATCCAGTTGGAAGAACCCACAAACCGTGCCACGAACTCCGTTGCCGGATGGGAATAGATTTTTTCCGGGGTATCATACTGCTCAACTTTTCCGGCGTGGCAGACCGCAATGGCATCACTCATGCTCATGGCCTCGATCTGGTCGTGGGTCACAAACACGCCGGTAATGCCCAGCTTGGTGATCAGCGTCCGCAGTTCCGAGCGCATTTCTTCCCGCAGCAGTGCGTCCAGTGCGGAAAGCGGCTCGTCAAACAGGATGCAGGCCGGTTCAATGACGATCGCGCGGGCAAATGCCACACGCTGCTGCTGACCGCCGGACAGCTGATGAGGATACCGCCGGGCAAAATCATCCAGCTGTACAGCGTGGAGTGCATTTTTCACCTTTTCGTCCAATTTGTCCGTCTTGCCCGCCGCCCGCAGGCCAAAAGCCACATTTTCAAAGACAGTCATGTGCGGCCAGAGGGCAAAGTCCTGAAACACAAAGCCAAGGCCGCGCTTTTCGGGTGGAAGATTGATCTTCTTTTCCGAAGAGAACACACAGCGATCCGCAAACCAGATCTCACCGCTGTCCGGCGTTTCCAGTCCGGCGATCATCCGCAACAGGGTGGTCTTGCCGCAGCCGGAGGGCCCCAGCAATGTGGTCAGACTGCCACTTTGAATGATAAAGCTTGTAGGCTGGATCACCTGCTTTGCGCCAAAGGATTTTGTAAGGTTAATGAGCTTGATCTCCATATTTTGCACTCCCATTTTTGATACCTGTTCTATGGTAGCACGAAAGATTTATGCAAACTATCCTGCTAGAGTAAAGCTCATGTAAAAGTCTGGCGACAAAAATTCCCCGCCAAAGTCAAGACCTTGACGGGGCAGAAGGAGAAAAGAAGGATTGCACTCAGGTATGGGGTCATTCAAACTGCGACTTGATTCCTTGCACAGGTCATACGTTGATGCCGCTCTGCCCTGTACCATGGTAAATAAAGAAGCGACAGGACCGCAGCAAGAACCGGCAGAAAGCCCAGCAGATAAAAACGTTCTCCCAAGCAGTGGGCAAAGAAGGCTGTAATCGCATTGCCCTGCGGATCATTGAGAAAGAAAAAGTTTGTTTTCAGCAGCCGATTCAGGAAAAAGATCGGCGTTGCGGTTGCGCACAGAAAAGCCAGCACCCAGCGAATGTGATGAACCTGCGGGCGAAATCCGCCAGCAAGCAGAAGGACCGGATAGAGGATCAGCAGAACGTGGATGCTGTAGGAATGCAGGTGCAGCAGATTCCAGACCGGGAGCCGCTGCCACGAGGGGCTCAGCATTGCGACCACCGCTCCCGGAAGACAGAGCGCATAAAGGATTTCCTTGCTTCGGCGGCTCTGGTGTACAGCATCGTACCAGCAGACAAAGATGTTGATGCTGCACAGGTGGAGAGGCAGATAGGTCACGTTCCATTGGCCGGTGTAAAGCAGGACAGCCTGCTTCATAAACTCATCAGCTAGCATCAGGACAAAAACAGCTCGAAGGATCTGCTGCCGTGTCATTTCCCTGCATCGGCGATAGATCATAGCACAGAGAACGACGATTGCAATCGCTACGAGCAGTTCTGCCCAATGGACGGCACCAAACAGCGGGAATGCGCGGTAATCTGCCCCGCGCTCTGCCTGTATCGTCTGCACAGACTTCCAGAAATCTTCCATAGGAATCCTCCTTTTCTGCGATTTCATTTTACAATAAAATTGTATCATGGAAATCGAATTGGAGAAACCGTGCTGTGGTCAAATCCATGTGAAATCCGGGTGCAGCTCATTTCAGGTCGGAATGCACATTGGCCTGATAAGCTTCCTCATAGAACTGTGCTTGGCAGTCCACCGCATCGGCACCGGGCATCCGACGGACATAGTTACCGTCCGGCTGCTGTACACGGGCATTGCTGTTATCGGCCAGCATCGTATTAAAAATGTGCTGCAGGCGTGCTTTCAGAGTCGGAGCCGTGACCGGCGCAGCAATTTCCACACGGCGGAGAGTCGAGCGGGTCATCCAGTCGGCCGAGCCGATGTAATATCGGGCACGCTCTCCCCGCCCAAAAATATAGATACGGGAATGTTCCAGATACCGTCCCACAATGCTGATGATGTGGATGTTATCGGTCTCATCCGGGACACCGGCCCGCAGGCAGCAGATGCCGCGCACCACCATATCGATATGGACACCGGCCTGGCTGGCCTCGATCAGCTTATTGATGAGCACCTTGTCGGTCAGGCTGTTGATCTTGATGCCGATGTAGCCGCCCTCGCCGCGGGCGGCGGCTTCAATTTCGCCGTCTATCAGATTCAGCAGACGGTTCTGCAGGCAATGGGGTGCTACCAGCAGATTCTTGACCGAATCCACCGTTTCGCCCTGATCCAGTGCGCGGAAAACCTCGGTCGCTTCCAGACCGATTTCCCTAGATGCGGTCAGGAAGGAAAGGTCGGTGTACAGACGGCTGGTTTTTTCGTTGTAGTTGCCGGTACCAATCTGGGTGATAAAGGAAATGCCGTCCTTTGTTTTGCGGGTGATCAGGCAGAGCTTGGAATGGACTTTCAGCCCCTCGATGCCGTACACCACATGGCAGCCGGCCCGTTCCAGCAGACGGGACCACTCGATGTTGTTTTCCTCATCAAAGCGGGCTTTCAGTTCCACCAGAACATCCACCTGCTTGCCATTTTCGGCGGCTTCCACCAGCGCGTCTACCACCTTGCTGTGGTTGGCAAGGCGGTACAGGGTCATCTTGATGGACACCACATCCGGGTCGCAGGCGGCTTCGTGCAGCAGCTGCAGGAAGGGCCGGATGCTCTCATACGGATAGTGGAGCAGCTTGTCCTCCTGCATGATCTGCGGAATGATGGGTTTGCGCTCATCCAGTGTGGGGCTAGGCTGCGGGTGGCGGGGCGCAAAAAACAGGTCTGTATGACTGCGCAGCTGATCCTCGATCTGGAACAGAAAGGAGTGGTCCAGCGGAGAATCGTATTCAAACACCCGCTTGGGGTCCAGTTTCAGATTTTTGCACAGGGATTGGATGATTTCTTCATCGATCTCACGACTCAGTTCCAGACGGACAGGTGCCAGCTTCTTGCGCTTTTTCACCACCTCGGCCATGTGGTCCCGGTAGTTCAGGTCTTCGTCGTAGATCAGGTCGGCGTCAATATCCGCATTGCGGGTGATGCGGGCCAGCGTTTTGCTGCTGACCTTATAGCCCTTATACAGCAGCGGCAGGAAGTGCAGGATCAGTTCCTCCGACAGAATAAAGCAGCCGGTACGGCCCGGCACCGGCACCAGCCGGGGGAAGATCTCGCTGCCGCAGGGCACGATGCCGATCTTCTTCTTTTCCGCCTTGGTGCTCAGCACCGCAACGGCATAGATGCCCTTGTTTTTCAGGAACGGAAATGCCTGCTTTTTGCTGATAATGAAACTGGACAGCAGCGGCAGATAGTCCTGCCGGAACAGTTTTTCCAGCTCCGCACGGCTTTCTTCTTCCATGTGAGCAAAATCCAGCAGGCGGATACCCTGCTCTGCAAGCTGTTCCAGCAAACCATTGTAGGCAGCATCCCGCCGGGCCGTCAGCTTATGAATAAACGCCAGTGCAGCATCGATCTGCTCCCCGCTGGTCATGTTGGTCTTGTTTTCTCGTGCGTTTTTGTCCAGCAGCATTTGGTCCTGCAGGCTGCCGATGCGCACCATGAAAAACTCATCCAGATTGCTCTGGAAAATCGACAAAAAGCTCAGCCGTTCACACAGCGGCAGACGGGAATCCTCTGCCTCCTCCAGAACGCGTTCGTTGAACCGCAGCCACGAAAGCTCACGGTTTGCATAGCAATGATAGGTGTTTTCCATATTCCTCTTCCTTTTCTCCGACCGGAATGCAGCGGATTGCATGATACAAACGCTTTTATTGTACCGTGCAAATGTAAAATCAAAAATCAGGAATGTGTCTGGAATATGTAAAATTGCTTTCGCACACAGATTTTACCGCAATTTGATTGCAACTGCGCCAAAATTATCGTACAATCATAAATACTTTCTTTTCACAAGAGAATCGAGGAACAAAAGCCATGACGTATAAGGACATCAAGCACAACGAAGAAGTCAACGAACTACTGAAAAAGGGCAACCAGAATCTGGGCCTGCTGGGCTATACCGACCACTCACAGGCTCATTGTGTCCGGGTGGCAGAGACTGCCGCCCACATCCTGAAAAAATTCGGCTATCCGGAGCATGACATCGAGCTTGCCCGGATCGCAGGCTATATGCACGACATCGGAAACGCCATCAACCGCAGCCGCCACGCCGAATACGGCGGGCTGCTGGCCAACGAGATTCTCAAACAATATGACCTGAGCATTCCGGACCGCATCACCATCGTGTCTGCCATTTCCAACCACGATGAATCTACCGGCGGTGCTGTGGACCCCATCTCGGCAGCTCTCATCATCGGCGACAAGACCGATGTGCGCCGCAGCCGCGTGCGGGAAAAACCGAAGGCAACCTTTGATATCCATGACCGGGTCAATTATGCCGTGACAGATCAAACCCTGAAGATCAACGCTGAGAAAAAGGTCATCTCGCTGAACCTGCAAATTGACACCGACATTTGCAGTATGTACGAATACTTTGAGATTTTCCTGCAGCGGATGCTGATGTGCCGCGGGGCCGCCGATATGCTGGGAGCAACCTTCAAGCTGACGGCCAACGGTGCCAAAGTTCTTTGAAAGTAGAAAAGCCGAAGTTGTCGCACACTTTTGTGTGCAGCAACCTCGGCCCAATTTTAATCTTCTAATCCATGACTCCCGGCTACATTCTTCAAATATTCCTCCGGGTCGCCATTCAGAATCAAATCTGCATAGCCCAATGGGTCATTGTAGATGAGGTAATCCAGTTCCATCTGCTGTGCCATGGTCACATCCAGTGCATCCTCAACCCCGGTGCAGTCGATGGTAATTTTTCTCCCATCCCGGAGCAGCAGTTCCACGCATCCGGTGTCCATGTTGAATTTGCAAACGCTTTCATCGTACTTCATGTTTGTGTCCTTTCCGCCTTACGGCACTCTCACAGTGGTCTGTCGTGCTTTCTTATGATAAGGTCTAGGACGTTTTTCGATGGAAGCAAGGGATTCGTTCTGTTTTCCGAAGAATACAAAAAATCCGAACCCTTCTCCTATCGGAAAAAAGTTCGGATTTTGTTGATGTGGTGCTACATAGCAAACTCGAACCAAGGCCATCCCGGAAGGGATGGTCAGGTTCAGGTTGTTGTGTGGCGATTTTTTATTGCCAAATCCAGCACCGCACCTTGAAAACCGCATGACCGTCTGCATGGGATACCCGGCGATGACCCTGAGAAGGAGAGCCGGAAAACGCCGCCGGAAGGGGGCAGGAAAGCCATGCAGGGAGAACGGCGCACCCAATATCAACTGGTCAAAATGGCCAGTTGATGTGGTGAATGACACAAAGCGTCATTCACCAGAAAAACCTTATGCGTTACGGCTCACCTCATGTAGACAATTTGTCTACATGAGGTAAACTGTCGCAGAACCGTTGCGGACGTAAAAGAAATGCTGACCAAGCACTCCAACGGCGAAATCCAGCGGACGATCCAAAACTGCATCACGATTTTGCAGAACGACCATGTGCTTGCCGATGCCGTCCGGCTGAACTTGTTGAGTGAACGCATCGACATCGTAAAGCCTGTGGGCTGGCCCCGCTCCTGCAAGACGCTGAACGACACCGACATGAAGTATATCCTGCGCCGAATGGAGAAATACGGCATTTCCAGTGAAAAGAAGATCGAATCTGCCATCCGCATCGTTGCCAACGAGAACCGCTATCATCCCATCCGGGACTACCTGAACGGCCTGCAATGGGACGGCACGGAACGGATAGCCCACGTCCTGCACCATTTTCTCGGTGCTGCGGAGGACGAGTACACTTGCGAAGCCATGAAGATTTTCTTGCTGGGAGCCATTAAGCGCGTGTTCCAGCCGGGATGCAAATTTGAAACCATGCTCTGTCTGGTGGGCGGGCAAGGTGCGGGGAAGTCCACCTTCTTCCGGTTGCTGGCAGTCAAGGACGAGTGGTTCTCGGATGACCTGCGGCGGCTGGATGATGACAACGTGTACCGCAAGCTGCAAGGTCACTGGATCATCGAAATGTCGGAGATGATCGCCACTGCCAATGCCAAGAGCATCGAGGAGATCAAGAGTTTTCTCAGCAAACAGAAGGAAACCTATAAAGTCCCCTACGAGACCCATCCTGCCGACCGTTTGCGTCAGTGTGTTTTTGCTGGTACGACAAATCGGCAGGATTTTTTGCCCCGTGACCGCACGGGCAACCGCCGCTTTATCCCCATCCCGGTGGATGCGGAACTGGCCGAAGTCCACATTCTGGACAATGAGGAGGAATCCCGTGCCTATATCGACCAGCT
>OBLF01002882.1_pt1 | contig 10987 bp, 12 predicted proteins | sample 1519231 | NCBI WGS metagenome assembly OBLF01 (sample SAMEA2602895, study PRJEB22501) | metagenome | reverse complement strand
TCCTGATATGCTGTGCGCTACTTACCACATCCGTCTGCTCGCTCTCTACTTCTTTTTTTTTTTTTAAATGATCCGGCGCCCACCGAGATCTCCCCTCTTCCCCAACACGCCGCTCTTCCGATCTGGTGAAGCCCTGGGTGCCCACCCAGTACCGGCCGCCGTTGTGCTCCTCAGTCTGCTCCTTCAGCTTCTGCTCCAGCCGCCGCAGCAGGGTCTCCAGGTCCTCATCAGGAAATCCTGCGCCCCGCAGCTCCTCCACCGTGCGGCGAAGGTCGTCGCTGGGGTGGTTCAGCCAGTTCATCAGTTCCTCCGGCAGTTCGCCGGTGTAGGGAGCGTCCTTGAAGAATTCCAGAAACACCTGGTCGAAGCGGTCAAACTCCGTTTCGCTCTTTACCACCACCGCCCGGCACAGGTGGTAAAACCCGGTGAGGGTGGAGTGGTGCAGGCCCTTTTCCATGCCTTCCAGCAGTGTGATCCACTCGTTCAGGGAGACGTTCAGCCCCCGCTGGCGCAGCAGGTAAAAAAACGCGGCAAACATGGCTTACTTCACCTTCCGCAGGGTCCGCAGGTCCTTATCCTTTTTCAAAAGCACCCCGGCGTAGGGAATGGTGTCCTCAATGCGGGCGGGGTCCACGCCGCCGGCCACCAGGGCCCGGATCCAGTCCACCAGCTCGGAGGTGGAGGGCTTTTTCTCAATGCCCCGCAGCTCCCGCAGCCAGTAGAAGGCGGCCAGGGACTGCCGGATCAGCTGTTCATCCAGGTTTTCGAAGTGGACCCGGAGAATGGCCTCCATCTGCGCCTGGTCCGGGAATTCGATGTAGTGGAACACGCAGCGGCGCAGGAAGGCGTCCGGCAGCTCCTTTTCCGCGTTGGAGGTAATGATGACGATGGGCCGCTGCTTGGCCTTCACGGTCTCCTTGGTCTCCGGAATGTAGAATTCCATCCGGTCCAGCTCCCAGAGGAGGTCGTTGGGGAATTCCAGGTCCGCCTTGTCGATCTCGTCGATCAGCAGGACCACCTGCTCCTCGGCGGAGAAGGCCTCGCCCAGCTTGCCCAGCTTGATGTACTTTTTGATATCGTCCACGCCCTGGCCGCCGAACTGGCTGTCATAGAGCCGCTGGACCACGTCGTAGACATACAGGCCGTCCTGGGCCTTGGTGGTGGACTTCACGTTCCAGATGATGAGCTGCTTCCCCAGGGCGTCGGCCACCGCCTGGGCCAGCATGGTCTTGCCGGTGCCGGGTTCGCCCTTGATGAGCAGGGGCTTTTGCAGTGCCACGGCGATGTTGACGGTCTCCATCAGGTCCTGAGAGGCCACATAATTGGAACTGCCGGTAAATTTTGTATCCATATAAGTTCTCCTTTGCGAGTGCTTTGGCGTTCTGGGGCGATTATAGCAGACTTTTCCCCGGGGCACAATGTAAGTTTATGTTTTGACATTCTCACCCCAGGGCCACGTCCAGGATCATCATGATGAGAAAGCCCCCCACAAAGCCGCAGGTCCCGGCTTTGGAATGGGCCTGGGGCACCAGCTCCTCCACCACCACATACAGCATGGCCCCGGCGGCAAAGCTGAGGAGCCATGGCATCAGGGGCCGGACCCCGGCGGCCGCCAGCACCACCAGCATCCCGAAAATGGGCTCCACGCTGCCGGAGAGGGTCCCCAGCAGGAAAGACTTGGCGCGGGAATACCCCTCCTGCCGCAGGGGCAGGGAGATGGCGGCCCCCTCCGGGAAGTTCTGGATGCCGATGCCCAGGGCCAGGGCCGCCGCCCCGGCGGTCCCCTCCCCTTTGGCCGCCAGGGCAAAGGCCAGCCCCACTGCCATGCCCTCCGGCACGTTGTGGAGGGTGATGGCCGCCATCAGCAGCGTGCTCTGGCGGCGGGTGAAGTCCGCATCTGGCTTCCGGCGGAGATGGGGCAGGGCGGCGTCCAGAGCCGCGAGAAAGCACACCCCCAGCAGCAGTCCCACGGCGGCGGGGAGCCAGCCGGGAACGCCAAAGTCTGCCGACTGCTCAATGGCAGGCAGCAGCAAGCTCCAGACGCTGGCCGCCGTCATCACCCCGGCGGCAAAGCCCAGCATGGCCCGCTGAAACTGGGGCCGGGGGGCCTCCACAAAGAAAAATACCACCGCAGCCCCTAAGGTGGTCATCAGAAAGGTAAAGCCGGTGCCGATGGCAGCCCAGCCCAGTGCTTGCAGCATACGTATCAACGCCCTTTTCCTCGATTCAGGCGGAATTCTGCCTGTATGCCAGTATAGGCGCGGCGGCGGAAATGTGTGCGGAAAAGGGGCTTTACATCCCGGCGGCAGGTATGCTAAAATAAAACTGGAAATACAGCTCATATAATTCCGCTGATGGGCTTGTCTCAGGCGCGGAAGTTTCTATGAGATCGCCTAAGATCTTGCTATGAGCGTCCGCTTATGCGGGCGCTCTTTTGTTTTGAAAGGAGGACGCAATGACCACTATTCTGAAAGGAAATATTGTTTCCGCGCCGGTCTGCGGCCGGCTGGATGTGACGGAACACGGTTATCTCATCGCTGAAAACGGCGTCATCACCGGCGTGTATCCGGTGCTGCCGGAGCAGTACGCCGGGGCCGCCGTGGAGGATTACGGGGACGATCTGATCGTCCAGTCCTTTGCGGACCTGCATCTCCACGGCGCCCAGTATCCCATGCTGGGCATGGGGATGGACCGCCCTCTGCTGGATTGGCTCAACGCCTACGCGTTCCCCACAGAAGCACGGTTTGCTGACACGGACTATGCCCGGACAGTGTACCGCCAGCTGGCCCATGAGCTGGCGGCCTGGGGCACCACCCGGGTGTGCATGTTTGCCTCCCTCCACACCGACGCCACCCTGATTTTGATGGACGAGCTGGAAAAGGCGGGCATCACCGGCTATGTGGGCAAGGTGAACATGGACCGAAACGCCGCCCCCGGCGTTCTGGAAGAAAGCACCGAGGAATCCATGGGGGAAACGGTGCGGTGGCTGGAGGCCTGCGGCGATTTTCAGCATGTCAAACCCATGCTGACCCCCCGGTTCACCCCCTCCTGCACCGACGAACTGATGGCGTTTCTGGGAAAGCTGGCGGCGGAGCGGGATCTGCCGGTCCAGTCCCACCTGTCGGAAAACCGGGCGGAAATGGACTGGGTGCATCAGCTGCACCCGGACTGCAAACAGTATTGGGAGACCTACGCCAAATACGGTCTCTGGAACGGCCGCACGGTGATGGCCCACTGCGTGTGGTCGGATGAGCGGGAACGGCAGGCCATGAAGGACGCCGGGGTAACGGTGGTCCACTGCGCTGACTCCAACCAGAACATCTGCTCCGGCGTGGCCCCGGTGCGGGTGATGCTGAACGAGGGGCTGAAGGTGGCTCTGGGCAGCGATATCGCCGGAGGGGACCACCTGGACATGTTCGATGTGGTGACCTCCGCCATCCGGGCCTCCAAGGCCCGGCGGATGATGGATGACTGGCAGACGCCCTTCCTTACCGTGGCGGAGGGCTGGTATCTGGGCACCTCCGCAGGCGCGGCCTATTTCGGGGAGAAGCCCGGCTTTGCCGCGGGGAATCCCCTCCACGCCATGGTGCTGGCGGACAACACCCTGCCCCAGCCCCGGCCCCTGACCCCGGCGGAGCGGCTGGAACGGGCGGTGTACCGCCGTCAGGAGGGGGCCGTCCGGGCGGTTTGGAGCGCCGGAAGAAAAATTTACGAAAACGAAAAGCGATAAGGAGCAGCGCTATGATTCGAGATACCCTGATCCATCCGGGCACCATTTCCTTTGAAGAGGCCAAGCACCTGCTGGACACGGAGCCGGTGTGCCTGATGTTCGACGTGCGGGAGGAGGAAGAGTTCATCACCGGCCACCCGGTGGAGGCGGAGCTGTTCCCTCTGGGCACCATCAACGAGGAGACTGCCGCGGAGCGAATCCCCGCCAAGGACACCCCGGTGCTGGTATACTGCCGCAGCGGTGCCCGCAGCTTTGAGGCGGCCCGGATTTTGCGGGAACTGGGTTACCGGCGGGTGTACGACGTGGGCAGCATGGCAGGCTGGCCCTACGGCAGCGTGTGAGCATACAGGTGAGATTTTGAAAAGAGGCCCCTCTCCGTTATGCGGAGAGGGGCCTCTTTATGTTTGATTGGAATCCGTTTCAAGGAAAGTTATTTTTTCTTTGACAACTGTATGAGTTCTGTTTTTGTATATTGCCGGTATCTTGTATCGGCGTACATTGAGGAAGTCGTATCTGGAATCGTTTTCATAAGCTGCTGCAAATCAATATCTGGGGGAAGTACCACAATTCTTCCGTGAGGGTCTTCTGACTTATATGCACAAAAGATAAACTCACCACGTTCAAAGTTTATATCAAACGCATTTGTAACGTCTAAAGGATCAACATCAAGGTAAAGGTCTTGATCATCAATGAACTTTTCATATATAAATTCAAACAGGGCTTCTTTGCTGATTTTTATGACTCTGACTTCATCATCGTTCAATTCTTTTTGGGTATTCATATCCTGTTCACCCCGAAACTCATAATTTGTCTGTGTTCCCATCACAGCAGGTGGATGACGCCCAGGGTCATCAGAGTCACGATGCTCCCGGCGATCAGGGCCCCCAGAGTGATGGCGGGCAGGGCGTGGCGGAGGCGGATATCCAGAAAGGCCGCTACCAGGGCCCCGGTCCAGGCCCCGGTGCCCGGCAGGGGGATGGCCACAAACAGCGTCAGCCCCAGCAGGCGGTATTTCCGCACCATGCGGCCCTTCAGGTGGGCGGTGTGCTCCAGGGCGTCGATCTTCGGGGCGAAAAAGGGGTGCCTGCGCAGCCAGTCAAAGACCCGCCGCACCAGCAGGACGATGAAGGGCACCGGCAGCAGATTGCCGACGATGGCGGCGGCGCAGGCCAGCCAGGGGTCCAGCCCGGCGGCGGTCCCGGCGGGGATGGCCCCCCGCAGCTCCACCACCGGAATGGCGGCAATGGCCATGGTCATGATGCACTTTCCCAAAACAGTTTCCAGCATGGCCGCGGCGACCTCCCCAATCAGAATCGGTCCGTGCCCCGGCGATTTCGCCGGGGCACGGCACAGGTATGGAATCAGTTTACTCCAGATTCAGGTGCTTTTGCAAGAAATAAACCGTCAAGAAATAGAACACGGCGGAATAAACTGCCATCAGCAGAATGATGACCCACATGCCCAGGTGCATGGCGGCCACGGCAGAGAGCTGCGGCTCCCAGCCCAGCAGGAGGCGGTGAAACCAGGAATCATTCAGCGGGGAGATGACGATGCCGCCCAGGATCTGCAATACCACGCCGATGCCGATGTAAGCGGCCACGCTGAACAGCCCCTTGTGGTTGGGGCGGCTGAAGCCGATGGCCATGGCGGAGTAGGCCCGCAGGCAGAAGGAAACGGAACCCAGGATGCACAGGATCAGCGCCTCCAGGGCAAAGGCCGCGCCGTTGGCCACGACGTCCATGTGGTTATACTGGATCACGGCGTGGACGATGTTCTTCATCTCCCGCCACAGTTCGCCCATGAAGCGGATGTCGAAGGCCGTGATGCAGCAGGCCAGGATGATAACCAGGACCGTGGCGGCAAACCACACGGTGGAGACGATGAGCTTGCTCCACACCTGCTGGTGGATGCTTACCGGCAGGGTCATCATGACGTAGCCCTCGTCCTGTAAAAGGTTTTTATAGAACCGGCTGACCATCACCACAAGGGACATGATCCCCACGGCGATGATGGCGATGGTGAAGAGCATGATGAAGATGGTGCCCAGCGTGCTGAAAAAGCCGCTGTTGGAATTCAGCAGGCCCCGGATCGAAAGGTTGGCGCCGGCGGAAGCCAGCAGCAGCAGACCGAACAGGGGCAGCATGACCCGGCCGGTGGCCCGGAACTCATGCTTCAATAATTTCCTCAGCATTTGAACACCTCCCGGAACAGCGCGTCCACGCTCATGCCCTTTTCCTCCCGGATCTGATCCACGGAGGATTGCAGCACCAGGTGGCCCCTGTCGATGAAAATGACCTCGTCCAGCACCTTTTCCACATCGGCGATCAGGTGGGTGGAGATCACCACGCTGGCGTCGGGGTTGTAGTTGGAGATGATAGTGGAGAGGATGTAGTCCCGGGTGGCGGGGTCCACGCCGCCGATGGGCTCATCCAGCAGATACAGCTTGGCAGCACGGCTCATGACCATGATGAGCTGCACCTTTTCCCGGGTGCCCTTGCTCATCTGCTTGATCCGCTGCTCGGGGCGGATATCCAGATGGTGGAGCATCTCCTCTGCCGCCTGGCGGCGGAAGTCCCGGTAGAAATCCTCATAGAAGTCCATCAGCTGCCGGGCGCTCATCCAGGTGGGTATGGCGGTGCGTTCCGGCAGATAGCTGACGATGGCGTGGGTCTCTTTGCCGGGGGCCTTGCCGTCGATGCGGATCTCGCCGCCGTCCGGGGTCAGCAGGCCGTTGGCCAGCTTGATGAGGGTGGTCTTGCCGCTGCCGTTGGGCCCCAGAAGCCCCACAATCCGGCCCGGCTCAATGGCAAAGCTGACGCCCTCCAGCGCCGGGGCCCTGCCGTAGCTCTTTGTGAGCTGCTTACATTCCAAAATGGGCATACGTTTACTCCTTTTCCATTTCCTGCCGCAGCAGCGACAGCAATTCTTCCTTCTCAAAACCCAGACGGCCCATGTCCGCCAGGAAGGACCGCACCCGGTCCCCTGCCAGGGCGTGGCGGGCCGCCGCGATGGCGTCCTTGTCCTCCGTCACATACCGGCCGGAGGTCCGCTGGCTGTACACCAGGCCGTCCCGCTCCAGCTCCGTCAGGGCCCGCTGCATGGTGTTGGGGTTCACCCCAGCCTCCATGGCCAGGTCCCGTACGGAGGGCAGCCGCTCCCCCGGTGAAAAGGCGCCGGAGACAATGCCTGCCCGGATCTGCCCCACAAGCTGGGCGTAGATGGGGGCGCTGTTGGAAAACTGCCAGTTCATGTCCTGCCTCCTCTGTACTTTTGTATTAGGCAATTAATACAATAACACAGATTTGCCGGATGTCAAGAGGGAAACCGGAATTTTTCTGAAAAAGAGGTCTGGGCGGAGGCGGCGCAGGTTCCGCTTGTTCTGGAAGGGGAAGCGTGGTATAATATACTGTCAAATTGCAGCGTTCCGCCGGAAAACGGCGTGATACAGATAAGGAGGTTTCCATGAGCTGGAAAGAAAAACGGCTGATCACCATTCTGAGCATCATTCTGGCGGTGCTGTGCGCCGCCGTGCTGCTGGTGCTGAGCGTGCGGTACCGGGCGGCCCAGGCCGCCAAAGCGGAGGATAACCAGACCTCGACGTCGGACATCGCCCAGGCGGCCCAGAGCGACTACATAGCCCTGTCCTACAATAACGGCACCACTTCCCTGTCCTTCGCCCTGAACGAGGAGGGGGCGTGGTACTGGGAGAGCGAGCCGGATTTCCCCCTGAACGACGAGACAGTGCAGTCCATCCTGGCCCTGCTGAAGGCGCTGAAGCCCCAGCAGACCCTGGATCTGCCGGAGGACCTGTCCACCTATGGGCTGGACGATCCCCAGGTGACCCTGACGGCCACGGCACCGGACGGCACGGCCCTGACCATCGGTATGGGCAACGCCACCACCGACGGCACCAGCTATTATGCCACCATCAGCAGCGACGCCAAGCATGTGTTCATCATCGCCGGGACGCTGTACCAGGCTATGCAGAAGCCCATCTATGAGATGTGCACCCTGCCGGTGCTGCCGGAGCTGACGGAGGCGGCCATGACCTCCGTTGAGATCGAGGGCCCGGTGAACGAGGACGGCACCACCCACCCCGCCACGGTGCTGACGGCTGCCAGCGCCGACGGCGGCGATGTCTCCTGGCGCTCCGGCGGAGCCAACGTCACCGACACGGCGGACGTCCGGGCCCTGATGGAGGACCTGACCAGCCTGCGGGTGAGCCAGTGCGTGGACTACAAGCCCTCTGACGACGGGGCCGCCTTCTGCGGCTTTGACGATCCATCCACCCTGACGGTGAACTACAAATCCACCTCCGGCGCCGACGAGACCTTTGTCATGTACATCGGCGACCAGAACATGGACGGCACCGGCCGCTACGTCCGTTTTGACGAGGACAACGCCATCTATCTGATGGAACTGAGCTACCTGGATCCCCTGATGCGCCTGGCCTATCAGGGACTGGAAGGCAGCGCGGCCTGACAAAAGGAAATGGGAGGTGAACACGGTTGCGGGTTCTGATCGTAGAAGATGAGGTGCGCCTGGCGGAGACCCTGCGGGATCTGCTGGAATTGGAGCACTACGCCGCCGACATCAGCCATGACGGCGAAAGCGGCCTGGACAACGCCCTTTCCGATATTTATGACCTGGTGATCCTGGATGTGATGCTGCCGAAAAAGGACGGCTTTTCCGTTCTGCGGAAGCTGCGGCAGGCGGGGAAAACGGTGCCGGTGCTGATGCTCTCCGCCCGCTCGGAGCTGTCCGACCGGGTGGAGGGGCTGGACTGCGGTGCGGACTACTACCTGACCAAGCCCTTTGAGCCCAAGGAGCTGCTGGCCTGCGTCCGGATGCTGACCCGGCGGCAGCCGGAGCAGCGGGCGTCCAACGCCCTGGAATACGGAGACCTGCGGCTGGAAACGGACACGCTTCAGCTCTCCTGCGGGGAGCGGTCCGTCCGGCTGAGCCGGAAGGAATTCGACCTGATGGAACTGCTGATGCGCAGCCGGGACATGGTCCTTACCAAGGAGCAGCTGATTTTAAAGGTGTGGGGCTACGAGTCCGACGCCGAGGACAACAATGTGGAGGTCTACATCTCCTTCCTGCGGAAAAAGCTGGACCATCTCCGCTCTGCCGTGAAGATCCGCACCATCCGCATGGTGGGCTACTGTCTGTCTCAGGAGTGATCCCCTGGCACCGGATGTGCGCCGGAAAGGGACTTTTCCACTTTTCCACCACTTTTTCAACATTTTCCACAGACTTTTCGACAAGGGGAGGCGCTTGTCATGATCCAAAAGCTGCGCCGCCAGTTCGTGGCGGTGTGCATGGCCCTGGTGGCCCTGGTGATGGCGGCGGTGTGCGGTGCCGCGTACCACGCCGTCCGGCAGAATATTGAGGATCTCAGCCGCCAGATGCTTCAGCAGGTGATCTCGGAGGACAGCGGCCGGGGCTCCAATTCCGGCGTGACCATTGAGATCGGCGGCGACCAGCTCCTTCTGCCCTATTTCACGGTGAACATCTGGGGAGACACCGCCTACATCACAGGCGGCACCTATGCCGACCTGGAGGACACCGACGCCCTCCGGGACATCCTCAGCCAGTGTTTGGCCCAGGGGACCACGGAGGGCACCATCAGCGACTACCACCTCCGGTATCTGGTCCGGGACAACGGGCTGTACCGGAAGCTGGCCTTTGTGGACATGTCCATGGAGCAGGCCATGCTGGCCCGGACGATCCGGTCCTACCTTGTCATCGCCCTGGCGGCCATGCTGGTGCTGCTGGCTATCGCCGTGGCGGCGTCCCGGTGGGTCACCCGGCCGGTGGAAAAGGCCTGGAAGCAGCAGCGGCAGTTTTTGTCCGACGCCTCCCACGAGCTGAAAACGCCCTTGACGGTGATCCTTTCCAACGCGGAGCTGCTGGAAGGGGCGGGGCTGACGGACAAGCCCGCCCGGTGGAGCGGCAACATCCGCTCCGAGGCCAAACAGATGAGCTCCCTAGTGGAGCAGATGCTGACCCTGGCCCGGGCGGACAACGGCGTCCGGCCCGTCGCCATGGAGCCGGTGAACCTCTCCGACGTAGCCACGGACTGCGCCCTGGCCTTTGAGCCGGTGGCCTTTGAGGCGGGCAAGCCCCTGGAGGACCACATCGCGGAGGAGGTGGCCGTCACCGGCGACGCGGACCGGCTGCGGCGGCTGATCTCCATTCTGGTGGACAACGCCGTGAAATACGGCGCGGAGGGGGGCACCATCACCCTGACCCTGGAAAAAACGGACCGGCAGGCCCGGCTCACCGTGGCCAATCCGGGGGCGCCCATCCCGCCGGAGAACCTGGCCCACCTGTTTGAGCGGTTCTACCGGGCGGACACCTCCCGGGGGGAGAAAACCGGCTTTGGTCTGGGGCTTTCCATTGCGGATACCATCGCCAGGGAGCACAAGGGCACCTTAAAAGCGGAGAGCGACGCGGCATCCACCCGCTTTATCTTCACCATGCCCTTGAAGAAGTAAAAAAGGAACGGACACGGAATTTTCCGTGTCCGTTTTTTAGCCCTTTAAAATATCGGTGTTCCGGTATTGAATGGCCTCGGAGAGGTGCTCTACCCCGATCTGCTCCGCGCCGTCCAGGTCCGCGATGGTCCGGGCCACCCGCAGCACCCGGTCGTGGCTCCGGGCGGTGAGGCCCATCCGCTCAAAGGCGGATCTCATCAGGGCCTCGCACCGGGCGTCCAGCTGGCAGAAGGTGCCGATCATAGCCGGAAGCATCTGGGCGTTGCAGGGGATGCCGGTGCCCGCAAAGCGCTGGGCCTGGATGGCACGGGCGGCGTCCACCCGTGCCTTGACCTGGGCGGAGGATTCCGGCTTGGTTTTCCGCCGCATGGCTTCGTATTCCACGGAGGGAACGCTGACGTGGAGATCGATCCGGTCCAGCAGGGGGCCGGAAATTTTTTGAACGTATTTTTCCACCTCTTTATCCGAACAAGTGCATTTTCCGGAGGGATGGCCCCGCCAGCCGCACTTGCAGGGGTTCATGGCGCACACCAGCTGGAACCGGGCAGGCAGCCGCAGGGTGCCTCCGGCCCGGGCCACGGTCACGGTGCCGTCCTCCAGGGGCTGGCGCAGGGCTTCCAGCACATCCCGGTGAAATTCCGGCAATTCGTCCAGAAACAGGACGCCGTTGTGGGCCAGGGAGATCTCGCCGGGACGCATCAGCGGCCCGCCGCCTGCCAGTGCTGCGGCGGAGATGGCGTGGTGAGGGGACCGCGAG
>OBLF01002874.1_pt1 | contig 11022 bp, 9 predicted proteins | sample 1519231 | NCBI WGS metagenome assembly OBLF01 (sample SAMEA2602895, study PRJEB22501) | metagenome | reverse complement strand
CGTGGTTGGGGTCCCGTGTCGTGTTTCCCGTGCCTGGGGGGGCGGCCCGCCCCCCCCCTTTTTTCTCGCGCCGCCCCGCGGTTTTTTCGGGGGGGGCCGGGGTCGGGCTTTTCCCCCCCGCCCCCCCTGGGGTTTTTTCGGTTTTTCTTCCCCCCTTTGTCACCGCCATTTTCCCCGCCTCCAGTGAGCTGCTCATCATCGGCATCTCTGCCTGCTGCGCCGGTTCCGTCATGGGCGACCACTGCTCCCCCATCTCCGACACCTCCATCATGGCCTCCGCAGGCGCTCAGTGCAACCATCTGGAGCATGTGTCCACCCAGCTGCCCTATGTGCTGACGGTGGCCTGCGTCTGCGTGGTGGGCTTCGTCGTGGCGGGCTTTGTCCAGAACGTATACATCACCTGGATCATCAGCCTTGTGCTGATGCTGGGCACCCTGTTTGTTATCCGCGCCCTGACCCGGCGGGCGTGATCCCGCTTTCAAAACCGGCAGGCACACAATGTGCCTGCCGGTTTTTTCATACCCCCAAACGTCCGCCGGGGACCACACTGATCCCCAGTTGGCCCTTGTGGTTTTGCACAACCGGCGTTCGATCCCAGCCGGTTTTTCCATCGCAGATTTTATAAAAAATGGGGAAATCCGGAAAATGCCTGTTGACATTTGTCCCTTCCTTTGCTATCATGCAACCATCACAAACGCGATGACACAGAGTAGTAAGCAGGGCGACCCTCTCAGAGAAGTGCCGGTTGGTGCAAGGCACGGTGCGGTCAAGCTGCCGAACTGGCTGTATAGCGGCTGCGTTGAACCACGAGTAGATGCAGACGGGTGCTCCCGTTACAGAAGCAGGGATATGATGGTATCCCGTTGAGTGTGTTTCCAACAGCGGAAACGAAGAAGAGTGGTACCGCGGAGGGTTTTCTGCCTTTCGTCTCTTCTGCCAATCGGCAGGAGCGACGAAAGGTTTTTTGTTTTTCCTGCCAACCATCGAACAACATTTGCAGGAGGAAGAAATCATGAAAACCAACACCAAGATCCCCAAGACCCCCTTCTTTGCCGCTTTCTCTGTGGGCGCGGTCCTGTTCTCCGCCCACGCCGGCGGCGGCTTCGCCACCGGCAACCAGGCCAACACCTATTACGTGGGCCTGGGCTGGACCGGCATCATCTCCGCCGTAGTGGCCATGCTGCTTCTGACCCTCACCATGCGGGAGGCCATGATCATGTACAACTCCCGGGGCCTGAAGAGCTACAAGCAGCTTTTTGAAACCCTCTACCATCCCTTTGACAAGATCGAATGGGCCTTCGAGGTGTTCTTCTACATCATGGTGCTGATGGCCGTCGCCGCCGCCATCTCCGGCGCAGCCTCCGCCCTGAACAACTACTTCACCGTCAACTACTACATCGGCGTTGCCATCGTCGGCGTCATCGTCCTGATGCTCACCATCTTCGGCGCGGGCATCGTCCGGGCCGCCTCCACCTACATGGGCATGGCCATTCTGGTCACCGCCATCAGCATCTATGTCATCGGCATCTTCAAGAGCGACAGCAGCATCTTCTCTGTCCTCGCCGCCGACTTTGAGACCACCGGCTTCATGAATATGCCAAAGGCCATCCTCAACGCCTTTACCTACGCCGGTTTCCAGTGCGTGACGCTGCCCACCATGATCGCCTGCGGCACCACCATGAAAAACAAAGCGGGCTGCGCCAAGGCCATGTGGATCTCCTTTGTGATGAACGCCGTCGCTCTGGTCCTCTCCGTGTTCATGCTCATGAACTGGCAGAGCGTTTACACCTCTGTGGAGGGCGGCGCCACCATCCCCACCCTCACCGTCTGCAAGGTCATCGGCATCCCCGCTATGGTTGCCGTCTACGGCACCTGCCTGCTCCTCTGCCTCATCTCTACCGGCGTGACCACCATCTTCGGCTTCGTGGCCCGGTTTGAAAAGCTCCCCATGTTCAGCGGCATCAAGTCCGCCCCCGTCCGCAGCGCAATTGTCTCCGCCTTCATCATCATCCTCTCCATGACCATTTCCATGGCCGGTCTCACCAACATCATCAAGTACGGCTACGGCTACTGCGGCTACCTGGGCATCGCCGTTGTGGTGGTCCCCTTCCTCACCGTGGGCGTTTACAAGAACCGCAAGTACTGCAAGGAGCACACCTTTGCCAATGCCGAGGATGAGGAGGAAGCCGCTCCCGCTGCCCGCAGCACCGTCCGCACCAGCGCGGTCACGGCTGATTGATCCCATCCGAATCTGATCGAAATTTAATTTGAGGTGTTTATCATGCAGAAAGCTCTTTTCCCCGGATATACCGTAGGCCCTGACGCCTACGACGACATCGTCAATATCTGCCCGGCCTACGGTAAAAAGGCCGCCATCATCGGCGGCAAGAAGGCCCTGGCCGCTGCGGAGGACAAGATCCGCAAGGCTGTGGAGGGTTCAGGCATCGAGATCATTGGTACCTTCTGGTACGGCGGCGAGGCCTCCCGGGAGAACATGGACATGCTACGTCCCCAGGTGGCGGACGCCGACATGATCTTCGCCGTGGGCGGCGGCAAGGCCATCGACACCTGCAAGGTCCTGGCCCACGAGACCCACCGGCCCTTCTTCACCTTCCCCACCATCGCCTCCACCTGCGCCTCCTGCACCAGCCTGGGCATCGTCTATCATCCGGACGGCAGTCTGCGGGAATACTCCTTCTCCAAGATCCCCCCCAACCACATCTTCATCAACACGGAGATCATCGCCAACGCCCCGGTGCGCTACCTGTGGGCCGGCATGGGCGACACCATGGCCAAGCACTATGAATGCACCACCTCCTCCCGCAACGATGTGCCCGCCCATTCCGACGCTATGGGCATCGCCCTCAGCTCCATGTGCGCCGCCCCCATCCTCCGCTGGGGCAAGCAGGCCATGGCAGACTGCGAGGCCCACAAGGTCACCCCGGAGCTGACAGAGATCATCGAGGCCATCATCATTTCCACTGGCTTTGTCTCCAACTTCGTTCAGGTGGACTACACCACCGGCATGGCCCACGCCATGTACAACGGCTTTACCATCCTGCCCGCCATGGAGGAAAACCACCATCTCCACGGCGAAGTGGTATCCTACGGCATTCTGGTGATGCTGACTGCCGACAAGCAGTATGAGGAGCGGGACCGCCTGATGGCCTTCAGCAAATCCATCGGCCTGCCCACCTGCCTGGCAGACATCCACGCCAAGCCGGAGGACCTGCCCGCCGTCACGGAAAAGGCTCTGGCAGGCATCGACGTCCGGGTCTGGCCCTATCCCGTCACTCAGCAGATGCTAATCGACGCCGTGATGGAGCTGGAAAAGGCACAGTAATTTCAAACAAGATGCGCAAACGAGCTGGCAGACTGCAGTCTGCCAGCTCGTTGTCTTTGTAATCATTTCGTCATTTTACTTTCGCCGGGAAAGAGTATATGATACCCCTGTTGGAATTTTTCCGAATCCTCGCGAAAATTTCCCCCTCTGTCATGCCGAAGAACGGCAGGCCGCCCCGGCGGCCCCAAAAAACAAGGAGGTACTTCTATGGCAAACAACGAATTGCAGGAACAGGAGCTGCAAAGCATCATTGAACAGTCCGTGGATGACGCGGTGAAGCGGGCGTTCAAAAAATACGGGCGGGTCTCCTGGCGCTCCCTGCTCTCCCCCAGACGGCTGCTGTCCTTTCTGGTCATTCTGGCCGTTCTGGGCAGCGGCATCTGGCTCTATGAGCGGAACCGGGCCAACGAACCGGTGGCCCCGGTGGAGGACCATGACCTGACCCTGGAAAACGACGGCATTTTCGGCTTCAAAGCGGCGGATTTTGAAGAACCCATCCTGGGGGAGGCCACCCGCCAGCGGCAGCTGATCGCGGAGGAGCAGGAGGTTTACGTCAACACCACCATCACCGACACCGGGCTTTTCAATCTGGGGGTGTTCAACAAACAGCAGGCCCTGACCATCCACGGCACGGGCCAGTACACCATCGACCTGACCCGGCTCTCCCGGCGCGATATCTCCCTCAATGAACAGACCTATGAGCTGACCATCCGCATCCCCCACGCGGAGCTCCACGACACCATCTTCGATCCCGCTCAGACGGAGATCGGCGACACGAAAAACGGCTGGCTGGCCTTCGGCAGCATCAAGCTGGACGCGGAGCAGCAGAAGGCCTTCGAGGTCAGCGCCGTGGAACAGCTGCAAACCAAGCTGGAAGTACTGGACCGGTTCACCGAAGCGGACCGCTTCGCCCGGCTGGCGGCCTACGAACTGTACCAGCCCATTGTCCGGGCCGTCTCCCCCATTTATCAGGTCATCATTGAATTTCAGTGATACATATAAAAATAGAACCCCCCGGCCTGCAAGCAGGCCGGGCGTTCTTTTAAATCAGTCCTCTTTTTTGACCTCTGCGAACCGCTTCGACGGACGGTAGCAGACCACCGCAATGAAGATCAGCAGCGCCGTGGACACCAGGCTGATGGGATAGGCCAGCATGATGCTCCGGAAGGTCTGGAACTGGGGGAACACCAGCTTGATCCAGGCGATGCGGATGCCGCACACACCGGCCATGGTCAGCACCGCCGGGACCACCGAGATGCCGAAGCCCCGGAGATAGCCGCTCAGGACCTCGTAGAGCAGGCTGAAGATGTGGGACAGCATAACGATCACCAGCCGGATATAGCCGATGGCAATGACCTCCGGATCCCGGTTGAAAATGGCCAGCAGCGTCTTGCCGAAGGTCAGGAACACCGTCACCGAAACCGTCAGGATCACAATGCCCTCCAGCAGGCACAGGGCCAAGGTCTTTTTGCAGCGTTTGAGCTCTCCTGCGCCGAAATTCTGCCCCACGAAGGTGGTGCAGGCCTGGGAGAAGGAGTTGAGAATATCGTAAGTAATGACCTCGATGCTGAACGCCGCACTGGACGCCGCCATGACCACCGTGCCCAGGCTGTTGACGGCGGACTGGATCACAATGTTGGAAATGGCAAACACGGCGCTCTGGACCCCAGCCGGCAGGCCGATGTGGAGGATGTGCTTCAGGACCGCCCCGTCTATCCGCAGCTGCTTCGGGTCCAGATGGACCTCCCGGTCCGTGCGGCGGAGCCTGCGGTAGAGCAGGGCGGCGCTGAATGCGTTGGAGATCACGGTGGCAATGGCCACGCCGTTCACCGTCATATGCAGCACGGCCACGAAAAACAGATTCAGCAGCACATTCAAAACACCGGAAGTAGCCAGGGCCATGAGGGGGATCTTCGTATCGCCCACACTGCGGAAAATGGCCGCTTCAAAGTTGTACAGCAGGATCACCGGCATGCCCGCCAAATAGATCCGCAGATACAGCAGCGCCAGGGGGAACACATCGTCCGGCACATGGAGGGTCCCCAGCAGAGGTCCGGCGATCAGTTCGCCCAGAATCGCCACCAGCACGCCGCCGACAACCGACACCGTCACCGAGGTGTGGACCGCCTTCTGCACCGTGTCCCGGTCCCCTCGGCCCACAGCGTTGGCAATGACCACATTGGCTCCCAAGGCAATGCCGATGAACACGTTGACGATGAGGCCTATGATGGAGTTGTTGGCCCCCACCGCCGCCACTGCCAGCGTCCGCGCCGCGCCGGTGAAGTTGCCCACCACCGCCACATCGGAGGCATTGAACAGCTGTTCCAAAATGGCTGTGGCCGCCACCGGCAAGGCAAACTGCGGCAGCTTGTTCCAGATGGGCCCGTGAAGCATATCCAGTTGTTTCTTTGCTTGTGCTGTCAAGGTAAATTTCCTCTTTTCCCTTACAGGATGGACATGAACCACTCCACGGTCTTGGGATCGTAATGGGAGAAGAACAGGCTCTCGCCGCCGTCCAATCCTTCGATTTCCGCCATCTCCTCCGCCGTCAGGGTAAAATCAAACAGGTCGAAGTTCTGGCGCATGCGCTCCTTGTGAACAGACTTGGGGATGATGACCACATCGCTCTGAAGCAGGAACCGCAGGGCGGTCTGGGCGGCGGTCTTGCCGTACTTTTTGCCAGTCTCCGTCAGCACAGGGTTGGTAAACATATCCTTGCGGCCCTCAGCAAAGGGACCCCAGGACTCGATCTGGCAGCCGTATTTCTTCAGATACTCCCTGGCCACCTTCTGCTGCTGGAACACGTGAGTCTCCACCTGGTTCACAGCAGGCTTGATCTCGGCGAAGTGCTGGATGTCCAGATACCGGTCAGGACCGAAGTTGGAAACGCCGATGGCCCGGAGCTTACCGGCCTTGTACAGCTCCTCCATGGCCCGGTAGGTGCCGTAATAGTCGCCGAAGGGCTGGTGGATCAGCAGCAGATCCAGGTAATCGGTGCGCAGCTTGCGCATGGACTCCTCGATGGAGGCCTTGGCCTTCTCATAGCCCGCGTTGGTGATCCAGACCTTGGTGGTCAGGAAGAATTCCTCCCGGGGCAGGCCGCACTCCGCCAGAGCGGCCCCCACGCCCTCCTCATTGTAATAGGCCTGGGCGGTGTCGATGCTGCGGTAGCCCACATCGATGGCGTCCAGCACGCAGCGCTTGGTGTCCTCCGGCGGGGTCTGATACACGCCGTAGCCCAGCTTAGGCATTTTGATGCCGTTGTTCAAAGTCACATACTCCATTATGATACCTCCAAATTTTGAAAATGCAAGCTTTCTTTGCAAGTGCTACTTTACAACGGTTTCCGCCGGAAGTACACTATGGATATCGCAATCTGCTTTTCAATTTCTGAAACGTAAAGGAGGATGGCAGTATGGTGGATCTCTATGAACTGAAACAGCTGGCCGCCTTTGCCGACCTGGGCACCCTCAGCCGGGTGGCGGAGGAATTTCACGTCTCCACCCCCTCCGTCACCCGTTCCATGCAGCATCTGGAGCAGTATTTCGGCGTGCCCCTGTTCACCCGGGGCAAAAACCGGATCTCGCTGAACGAAGCGGGACAGCTGGCCGTAACACATGCCCGGAAACTGCTGGAAGCGGCGGACCAGGCAGTGGCGCAGGTGCGGGCCTTTGACCAGCGGCAGCGGACCATTGTGGTGAAGTCCTGCGCCCCAGCGCCTTTGTGGGTGCTGCTGCGGAAGCTGAACGACGCCCAGCCGGAGAAAATGGTGTCCTCCGCCATCTGCCAGAACGCGGAAGTCCTGGCCGCCTGGCAGGACGGCCAATGCGACATTGCCGTGCTGCCCTTCCCCATTGACGGCGCCAGGTTTTTTATGGAGGAGGCCCTTTTTGTCTCCGTCCCCCCGGGCCACGAGCTGGCCAGACACAGTAGCCTCACCTTTGCGGACATCAACGGCTTCAATTTTCTTCTGCGGACAGAACTGGGCTTCTGGGACACCCTCTGCCGGGAGAAAATGCCTGCCTCCAAATTTCTGGTGCAGACGGATTCCTCCGTGTTCGACGAGCTGGTGCGGGCCTCCTCCCTGCCCTGCTTCACCACAGACTATGGCCGCCTTCAGGGCGGATATCCCGGCCGGGTCCATATCCCGCTGACAGACGCGGAAGCCCACGTGACCTTTTACCTTGCCGCCGGAAAAGGGCTGCGCCTTTGAGACGCCCAACACCACTTGTGTAAAACAGCAGAAGAGGCACCTGATCGCTGCTCTTACAAAATATCGTTATTATTTTGTGACCTGCCGAATTCCGACGAGAATCAGAACAGCTCCAAAAAGCAAACCGTGAGTCATCGGCTCGTTCAGAAAGAGCGCCCCTGCAAACATGGAGCAATACTTCGTAGAGAGATGATAGTTCTTCAAATCCAAGCTTTTTATTATAGACTCAATGCCCCCCGAAACTGAGAGGAAGGACCTAATTTCTGCGATTGGAAAAGCACTCGAAGAACCCAATATCCCGCTTGAGGTCAGAGAAACTTTGCAGGCATTTCAACTGTTAGAAACGGGCGATATGGGGCTATTCCAGCCATTTGAGGATTATGAAACTGGCTATTTTCGCCCTGCAGAATTGTACGAATACAGGGTTACTAAAATTTTGATAGAATTGCTTAATGAAATTACTAAGCAGGAAAAATGAAATGAATAAAAACCGCCCCCGGTGCTGGAACACCGGAAGCGGTTATAGGGGCAGTAAACTTGCAAGGGCCTACTGCCCTCCAATCATAACACGAAATATGGAGGAATTGCAATGCCAAGAAAATCAAATACCAGAGCGGCGCAAGGGTCCGGAAGCATCCGGCAGCGGGCAGACGGCACATGGGAAGCCCGCTTTATCGTGGGGCATGATCCCGGCACTGGAAAGCCGGTCAGAAAGTCCGTTTACGGAAAGACCCAAAAGGAAGTCCGGCAGAAGCTGGCACAGGCTGTGGCGGCGGTGGACAACAAAGCATACCGGGAGCCGTGTAAAATGACTCTGGGTGAGTGGCTGGATATTTGGGCTGATACATACCTTGAGGGTGTAAAGCCCCGCACAGTGAAGATTTACCGGGACGATATACGGCTCCACATTAAGCCCTATCTTGCGGCGGTGAAGCTGGGAGAACTGGATACCCACACGGTACAGAAGTATTTTAATACGCTGCTGACCAGCGGGAAGAAAGTGCCTGTAAGAGATAAGGCCGGGAAGATCGTCAAGAAGAACGGGAAAACGGTTTATGAAACGGCTCCGCTGTCCGCAAAGACGGTGAAGAACGTGCATGGTGTCTTGCATGGCGCTCTCCGGCAGGCAGTAATCAACCGATATATCCCACTAAACCCTGCGGACGGTGATTTCTGCAAGCTGCCAAAAGTCCAGAAAGAGGAAATAAGGCCTCTTGATGAAAAGCAGATCGCAGATTTCATGAAAGCCATTCAGGGAAACCGCTTTGAGGATGCTTTTCTTGTGACCCTGTTCACCGGCCTGCGGCAAGGGGAACTATTGGGGCTGACATGGGATTGTGTGGACTTTGATAACGGTATTCTGACGATCAACAAGCAGATGCAGCTTCATCAAGACAAAGACATGAAAGCATACCAGCTTGTTCCCACAAAGAACAGCAAGGCACGGACGATCACGGCGGCCCCCTTTGTCATGGAGTGTCTGAGGCATCGGAAGATAGAGCAGGCAAAGGAACGGCTCCTTGCTGGCCCGCTATGGCAGCAAAGCGGTCTTGTGTTCACGGATGCGACCGGGAACCACATCACGAAGCCGACCCTCTATCGGGCATTTAAGAAAGCCGCTGCGTCCATCGGCAGACCGGACGCCCGTTTTCACGATCTGCGGCACAGCTACGCTGTGGCGGCGCTTCGCTCCGGGGACGATATTAAGACCGTGCAGGGGAATTTAGGCCATGCCACAGCCGCTTTTACTCTGGACGTTTACGGCCATGTGACAGACCAAATGAAGCAGGACAGCGCAAGCCGCATGGAGCAGTTCATCAAGACTGTTTCCGGCTCCTAAAATGGGGTAAAATTTCTGTAAGGGGTAAAAGATGGGGTAAACGCCTTAAAACAAGCATGATAAAAACCCTGTAACCATTGCAGTTACAGGGTTTCGTTCTGTCAGGCGGCTTCAATTCGGATATTTTCGCCTCGGAAGCCTTGCACTGCAACGGCTTGCAAATTTCCAATAAAAAATACTCGCAATTTTTTTGAAGTACTACTGACGCAATTCGAACCCCCGTCCGAATTTAACACAAGTATTACTCGTCCAGCTTTTGAAACTCATCCAGCCGCAGTTCTCGCTTCAGTTCTTCCTCTGTCGGCAGATAGGTAAAATACTTGGATGCGAAAATCTGGTGATTATCCTCTGGCAAAGTGTACTTCACAACAGCATCACTTTTATCGGCGCAGAGGACAATGCCAATCGGCGGTGTGTCCCCTTCGTTCATCAACTCACGAGTATAGTAGTTGACGTACATCTGCATCTGACCGAGATCCTGATGCGTAAGCTGTCCCATCTTAAGGTCAATCAACACGAAACATTTTAGGATGTAATTGTAAAACACAAGGTCGATGAAAAAGCTTTGGCCATCCAGCGTAAACTTCTTCTGTCGGGCTACAAAGGAGAAGCCTCGTCCCAGCTCCAGCAGGAAGTGTTGCAGGTGGTCAATCAATGCCTGCTCCAATTCTCCCTCATACACATGCGTATCTGGTTGGATTTGCAGGAACTCCATTACATAGGGGTCTTTGATGATTTTTTCATATTCCGGTTTTGGCTCCGTCGTTTGTATCTCAGCAGCGACAAGCGATTTATCCTGGCTTGCCAAGATGCGCTGATAGTACATCGTGTGGATCTGCCGTTCAAGCTGCCGGACGCTCCATGCGGATTTCGCGCATTCTTCCGCATAGAAGTCTCTCTCCTTCTCATTGGGAACGCGCATCAGTAGTCGGTAGTGCGACCAGCTCAATTCAGGACACAGTGTGTCTCGAATTGGATATGCGCAGTAGAATTGGCGCATCTTCCGTAAATTTGACTCGTCGAATCCCTTCCCGAATTCCGCCGTCAGGTGTGCGGACAGGTACTGCAGCAGCTTTTTTCCATATCCTGCGCGGTCATTTTCTCCGCAGGCTTTGTAGATCTGCTCACCGATTTCCCAATAGGCCGTCACCATTGCGGAGTTTACTGCTGTGCACAAACTACGCTGTGCAGACACAATGGAATGGCGGATTGAATGATAGGTCTGCTCTGTTGTATAGTTCGTTTGAAGTTCGTTATCCATTCTGTTCACCTCGCTCCTGCAACAATTCTCTCAGCAAGCCCTGACACCCCACCAGCACATCTTGCCAAGTCGATTCGAAGTCTTCGGTGTACCACGGGTCGGCAACATCGTGGGGATGGTCGGTGTAGTCCATCAGGAGGTGCAGCTTGCCAGAGAAATCGCCGCCGCAGATGCGGTACATATCCCGGAGGTTGGCTCTGTCCATGCCGATCAGCAGGTCGTACTTCTCGTAATCGGCATTGGTGAGCTGCCGTGCTACGTGACCGTCGCAGGAGATCCCATGCTCCGCCAGCTTGCGCCGCGCCGGAGGATAGACCGGGTTGCCGATCTCCTCCCGGCTGGTGGCCGCCGATTCGATATGAAAT
>OBLF01002866.1_pt1 | contig 11051 bp, 8 predicted proteins | sample 1519231 | NCBI WGS metagenome assembly OBLF01 (sample SAMEA2602895, study PRJEB22501) | metagenome | reverse complement strand
TACCGCATCATCATTGGCGGCGAGGTTATCCGCGGCGTCATAGCTGAACTGCGCGCGGCTGTGCCCCTGTCGGGCCTCGTAGTGCTTCAGCAGACGACCTTCGGCGTCGTAGCCGTAATCTACCTCACCGCGCAGGGTGTCGCTGACGCCGGAAAGCTCACCGCGCGCGGTGTAGCGATACAGCCGTTCCAGGAGCGCCTTCTCCGGCAGGGTCACGTCCGTGTTCAGCTCACTGCGCTGAAGGGTCCGTCTGCCGAGGCTGTCATACTGACGGAGCTGCTCGCGCGCGCCCTGGGTGCGGCGCACCTCGCGGTGCAGGCGGTCGCGGGTGAACTCGGTCACCAGCTGCTGCCCGAAGCGGATGGCGCTGACGTGGCCGGATCCGTAGTGCAACCAGGCCAGCTTTTGCTCGCCGGGCAGCGTCAGGCCGGTCAGGTTGCTCAGGGCATCCCATTCGTAGCCCACCGCGCCGTTAATACCGGATTCGCTCAGCACGCGCCCGTTGGCGTCATGCCGGTAAACAATCTCATCGCTTTCGATACCCAGGGCAACGCCTTCTGCGGTTGGCGTGCGGCGGATGCGGGTAATCTGGCCGCTCAGGTCGCGGAAGTAGCGGTACTCCGCGTGACGCTGAGTGCGCCCGATCAGCAGCCCGCTGTCGTCATAGCTGAACTGCTGGACGCGACGGGCGATGCCGCCGTCGGCGGCAGGCCGGCCGTTCTCTTCGAGCGCGCAGAGGAACCCTCGCGCGTCCCATACCATATGGCGCACGGTCTCGTCCGGGCGCGTTTCGCTGAGCGGGCGGCCCACGGCGTCGTAGGTGAAGCGGTATTCCGCCCCGTTGCCGTTATCGAGTCGCAACAGGTTACCACGCGGGTCATAGCGCCACTGGCGCACGCGGCCAATTCGGTCGGTAAGGCTGACCGGGAGGCCGAGCGCGTTATAGGCCCAGATCACTTCGCTTTCCAGCGGGTCGCGCCAGCCCGTGAGCTGGCCGCGTTCGTTCCACACCAGCGACTCACGGCTGCCGTCCGGGTGGATCACGGCGCTCAGCAGCCCGGCACGGCTCCATTCCCGGCGCGTAATACTCCCTTCCGCATCCTCGCTGGCAATCAGCTGCCCGAATCGGTCGTAGGTAAAGCGGGTCACGCTGCCGGAGCAATCTGTGCGCTGCGTCAGCAGCCCCTGGTGGTTCCAGACCAGACGCACCACCCCGCCAATGGCGTCGGTGATGCTCTCCGGCAGGTTTTCTCGATCGTCGGGATAGTCATACGCGGTGGCGTTACCGGCCGGATCCGTTTCCGACAGCAGGCGACCGCGAAGGTCGTACATGGCCTGCGATGAGGTACCGTCCGGATACACTGTTCGGGTGATGCGGTCGGTCAGGCGATACCAGTGATACTCCGTACGGCGGCCCGCCGGGTCCGTCTCGCTGGTCATGCGGCCGTATTTGTCCCACGTGCTGCGGCGCATCGCGCCGCCGGGGAGAATGACGTCGCAGAGTTCGCCGTCGCGGTAAACAAACGTCGTCTGACGACCGTCGTAATCCGTGAAGCGCGCAACGTTGTCGTCGTCGTCCACCAGCCAGTGCGCCTGCGCGCCGTCATCGCGGGTCGCACGGCGGGTGCCGTTATCAAAATCGTATTCGAAAGTCAGCTGTTCGCCGCCGCTGTGGCGGAAGCCGACCACGCGCGGCAGGCCATCAATCTCCTGCCAGCGGTATTCGCTCAGCAGGCCGTTGGCGTCCTCATGGGCGCTCATTAGGCCGTCCTGCCAGCGGAAGCGTCGGCGCACGCTACCGCCCCGGCCGGTCACACAGACCAGCTGGCGCTGTTCATCATAAGCGTAACTGACCAGGCAGATCTCGTCATCCAGCCAGGCACCGGCAAGCCTGTCACGGTCGTAGCGGCAGACTACGCGCTGGCCCGCGCTGTCGGTCAGGGCATGCAGGGTATTATTCGCATTCCACTCGAAGAGGATAGTATTGCCGCAGGGTTCAGAGATGTGCTGGAGCAGCGACGGGGCATTATCCTTAAGCGGCGCATAGTGCCAGCGCTCGCCGCTGACGTCATACACCGACCAGCTGTCGTCAGAGTGGTGCTCAAGCCAGTTTTTTTCGCTTTCGCAGTAGGTGCGCATCCCTTTCGGGACATTCGGGAAGGCGATGTAATCACCGGACGGCGCACGCCACACCAGCCCGTCCTGATACGGCTCCAGGCGGCTTTCCCAGAACAGGCTCCACCCGCAGCCCAGCACGCTGTCACCGGGGTTGCCGCTGCGCCAGTAGCGCTGCCAGCGCACCGGCAGACGGGAAGGCAGGACGAAGTCCAGCTCATCATCCCCGCTGAGAAACTTCTGTCCGCTGACGATATCCACCGGGCGGGCGATGATCCCCGCGGCGGCAACGCCGGTCATCAGCGTGCCGGCGCGGCAGGCGATACGGGCCAGCTTATTGATACCGGGAATTTTCCCCAGCAGCTTTGAGAGCGCCCCAACTTTGCCAGCGGCACCGCCCCACCCGCCGAGCAGGCCGGCGAACAACAGGGTAAGATCGGAGACTTTATACAGCCACTCGGGGACTTCAGACTGAATGGGCAGGGTTTGCTGCGGGTCGCCGCCGATGATGACGTTGTCCGAACCGGTCATCACCTTCGCGTCGCAGGTGGTACGATCCCCGATGCGGGACGCAGGCTGGCTGTTAATGAAGACTCGCTTAGAGCCTTCGGCCATCTGCTGCGAGCCGTCGTCAGAACAGTCGACGGTGCTATCGGTGGCAAGCGCGGCGGGTTTACCGTTGATAAACACATTGGGCGAGCCGGAAGTGATGACGCCTTTCTTCGTCATACTGGATGCCCCGGCGTCCGCGATGCTGTCGCGGGCGGCGGTCGCCAGCTCCCCGGTGTAGTACCCCACGGCCAGGCTCGCGCCGACGAGCAGGACGCCCACGCCCAGGCAGGATGCGCCAAGTCCGGCAATAAACATCGCCCCCGCCAGAATGCCCCCGGCGGCGGCAATCAGGCCGCCGACAATCGTTCCGGCAATCATCCCGGCAAGCGCACCGGAGTGGCCGATATCATCACCTACGCGTGCAGCTTCAAACATAACAACGATCCCTGATGTTAATGGTGGAAGCGAAAGCTCCTGAGAAGATTGCCAAACAGCGCGCGGTCAGCATCGCCCGGCGCGCGGGTGCAGGTCATGGTGAAGACCAGAATTTTATTGCCGTCGACGTTAAACACGGCCTGCTGCTGCCAGATGCGTTTGCCGTCGCGCAGGTAGCTGGCATGGACGGTTTCACCCTGTGAAAGGCCGTCACCCAGCGTAGCGGCGCTACGCTCCCCCTGCTTCCATCCCTTGATGTGTTTTTCCATCAGGGCGAGCTGGCGATCGATGTACGCGGCAAGCGCTTCGCCAGCGTTGAGGGCATCACGGGAGAGGTTGAACGCTGGCGCGTCCGCTGCGGGCGGCGCGAAGACGTTGACGGTACGATCCTGATAACCTTCAGGAAAATCGATCAGACCTTCACTGAAAAGGCACTGCGAAGTTGGTTCTGACATTGAGCGGGTCCCACCACATATTTTCAGAAGCGGTAAGTTTCGCATATGTGTTTAAGGCTGACTATCCCCAGATTTTCGCCCCACCGCCACGCTCGCCGACAGCCCCGCCACCAGCTCAACCCCCTCCGGCAACCTGTCGATATGAATACGCACCGGCACGCGCTGCGCCAGCCGCACCCAGCTAAAGGTGGGTTCGACGTCGGGCAGCCCCAGCCCGCCCGTTTCGTCGTTGCTGTCCCCGATCCCACGCCCGATGCTCTCCACGTGCCCCGTGATGACCGGATCGTATCCCATCAGCACTATCTGCGCGGCATCCCCGACGCGAATATGGCGCAGTTTAGTCTCCTCAAAATACCCCACCACCCAGAAGCTGTGGGCATCGACGATGGCGACCTTTGTCTCCCCCGCCGTCGCGTAGTCTCCGGGCCGAAGCCGCAGGTGCGTAACGTACCCCGAGACCGGCGCACGCACGGTGGCGTGCGCCAGATTCAGCTCTGCCAGATCCAGCGCGGCCAGCGCGCCGTGATAATTGGCCGCCGCGACGTTCGCCGCGCTGCCGGTTTGCTGCACATCCTCGCTCGAAATGGCGTTTTTAATCAGCGTGCGGCGATGGGCCGCGTCCTGGCGCATCAGCATCTCATGGCGTTTCGATTCCACATCCGCCTGCGCGCTGGCCACCGCCAGCCTGAGCCAGCGCGGATCGATGGCGTAGAGCACATCGCCCCGGTTCACCCACTGGTTGTCCCGCACGGCCACGCTGATGACGGGCCCGGAGACGTCCGGCGCAATCTGCACCACGTCCGCCCGCACGCGGCCGTCGCGGGTCCACGGCGTTTGCGCGTAGTGTTTCCACATCATAAACGCCAGCAGCGTGGCCGCTGCGACGGCGCTTAACGTCAGCGCATAGCGAGCCAGTAAAGAGAGCAGTGATTTCATGACAATAACCCCAACGCGATCAGGCCCTGCATCAGCAGGTAAAAGATGACAATCCAGATTGAAACATCCATCAGCGGGCGAAACGGCAAGCGCCGGTAGACCCTGCTGAGAGAGAAAAGCGCGACGAGGCTCAGCGTGCAGACCAGCGTCGCGAGGGCGGCCATCAGCAGCCCCGGAATAAAAACGCCGCCGATATTCATATCGTTAACCATGGTCTGGCCCCCGTAATGCACAGTGAAAATCCACCAGCCTGAAGACAAACTGGCGCGTAGGTTCATCTGCGGCAGGCAGGTTTTGCTCGATGATGGCGGTAATGCGTTCGCCTAAGGCGTGGCGGTCCGCGGCGTTTATCCGATGAAATAGCGCGTCAACCTCCCTGCCGGGCGGTGTGTCACTGCGGCGTATATGCATGACTGAAAGCCCCAGGCGCAGCGCGTGCAAAAGCCTTTCAAGCGCCTGCTCTGGCGCACGCTTGCTGCGCTGCAAACGCGGCAGCAACAGGGCGGTTCGGTCCATCATCAGATTGATCCAGTGCGTTTCGTCGACCCGCAGCGTGCCTTTCACGCTGCGGCGAATGTCGCGCTGGCAGAGGTTCAGCAGACGCGTGATGGCGGCGTCCGCCTGCACGGTTTGCATCAGGCTCATGCTGATGACGGCAAAGCCGGTCGCTGCAAAGAGCGCAATGGCGGTGTTAGCCGCGACGGCGAAGTCGCCGCTGTAGTGCGCGCCCAGCTCGCACAGAATGGGCAGCGTCAGGGTGATGCCCATCGCCATAAACGTGGTTGGCGGGCGCGCCTGAAGCGACCCGGCCAGCAGATACGCCGGAGCAAGCACCGCCACCAGCACCGGGAAATCGCTTACCTGCGGCAGCAGCGCAAAGCTGTAGAGCAGGCTAATCACCACGCCCCAGAACGAGCCAATGATGTATTTCACGATGTGGGGCGCCGGCGTGTCGAAACTGCCAAACAGCGTGCAGCAGACGCCAAGGATAGAGACCGCCGTACCGCCATCCGGCCACGCAGAGAAAATCCAGACCAGGCAACCGCTCAGAATGATGACGAAAGCCCCCAGCGCCGTGCGGGCGGCGGTAAGCGGATCGCGGTGGAAAACGTAGCCTTTTACCGCGCGGGTTTGCATCTCCCCAAACGCAGGTTTTGCGTGGTGGATAGCCCCGGAAAGACGCTCGCACTGCTCCAGAAGCGCGATAGCCTCTGAGAGGTAGCGAATAAAACTGACCTGCAGCGCGTCGTCAATCGTCAGCGCATGCGCGGCATACCGATCGATAAGAAGCGTACAGCGGATCCGCAACGCCTCAGCCGCGCTGCTGGCACCCGCCTCTTCAGCGGCAAGCCAGGCCTGAACATCCTCCCGCAATGCCTGCATGTCGGCGGGCAGAATTCCGGGCGCCCGCAAGCGATCGTGTAGTTCACAGTTGACGATCGCGAGCCGTGCCAGCCGATCGTGAATCGCTTTTCTTGCCTGCCGCACCGGAGCGGACAGGGCAAAATCATACGGAACATGGTGGCTTATCCCCTGCAGGAACTGCAGCGCCAGGGCCAGATGCAGGGGGCCGGAAGCCGCGCCGGGTTTACCCGCCAGGGTGTCCGCCACCCGACCGCGCGCGGCCTGTAGCGTCTGGGATAATTTCGCGTTGAATAGCCCTGATACGCGTGCGGGCAGCACGTAGCGGTGAATCAGCCCCGCACAGAAAATCCCAATCGCGATCTCCTGCACGCGGACGAGGGCAACGTTAAAAATGCCACCCGGATCGGATACCGCGGGAAAACCAATCAGGCTCGCGGTGTAACCGGCCAGCACGAAGGCATAGGCCCGGGGCGTGCGTTCCAGCAGGGAGAGCCACAGGCAGAACGTGATCCAGCCCGTCAGCACCACGCTGCACAGGATCGGCATATTCGCGAAGATGGGCACGATCAGAACGGTCGCGCTGGCCCCCGCCACGGTTCCGGCCAGCCGGTAGAGGCTTCTGCTCAGCGACGCCCCGACCGACGTCTGCGAGACGATGTAAACCGTAATAATGGCCCATGAAGGACGTTCGAGACCTATCGACAGCGCGAGGTAGTAAGCCAGCATCGCCGCGGCAAAACTCTTCGCGGAGTAGATCAGCGCGCCCGCATCGTTTCGCAATGTGGCGGGGAGACGCACGTGATGAGAGAAGATTTTATTCATGCCGGGATTATTACCGGCTTGCAGACCCGCTTAAATACTCTATTCTGTCAAAAAATACCTAAATGTTGCCAGAATCATGAAGCCGCAATCCGCTAATACGCTGTATGACCCTGACTCTACCGCCTCTCCTGCCGTGGCGCGTCATCTGGACTTTGTGGACTACGCTGCGGAAGTGCCGGTGCATACCCATCGCAAGGGCCAGCTGATTATTGCCCGTTACGGCGCGGTCAGCTGTTACGCGGAGAATGACATCTGGATCGTGCCGCCAGACTGCGCAGTCTGGATCCCCGGCGGGATCCCGCACAGCGCGAAAGCGACGTGGAACGCGCATCTGAACTATTTGTTTATTGAGCCCGGCGCGGCGGCGCTGCCGGAGAGGTGCTGCACCCTGGCGATCTCGCCGTTGATTACGGAGCTGGTCGACCGCCTGACGCGCGAAGGCGTGGATTATCCTCCCGACAGCCACGCCGCCAGACTGACCCGGGTCACGCTGGATGAGCTCGCCAGCATGCCGCAGCAGAAGCTCAGCCTGCCGGTTTCGACCAACCCGAAAATTCGCGCCATGGCCGACGCGCTGGTCAGCCGCCCTGAGGACAGAAGCACCCTGAAAGACTGGGCGAAACGGCTCGCCCTCAGCGAGCGCTCGTTTGCACGCCTAATGCAGCGCGAGACCGGGCTGAGCTTCGGACGTTGGCGCCAGCAGCTGCACCTGATTATTGCCCTGCGGGAGCTTGCCAGCGGCGTGCCTGTCCAGAACGTGGCGGCAACGCTTGGGTATGAATCCGTGAATGCGTTTATCACCATGTTCAGAAAAGCGATGGGCAGCACACCCGCGCATTATTTTGCCGAACGGAAAAACAGCGGCCGTTAACCCGGCCCCTCGCTCCCCGCCGCCAGCAGCGGCACCACCACGTCGCTGATGGGCACCGCAATCCCGTGTTTGCGGCCATAGCGCGGGATCACGCCGTTGCGGATATCCCACTCCATTGGACGGTTGGCCTGACGATCGGCCAGGATCGACGTGCCCAGGTCTTCAGGCGCACGCTGAAAGTTCGCCAGGATCTCCCCGGCCACCGCATCGTCAAGCTTCGCCCCCTCGGCGCGGGCAACGGTAAGCCCCTCGCGCAGATAGGCCAGCGCAAGTTCGCTGATGTCCTCACGCCTGAACATCCCGGCGCGGCGGTTAGCCAGCACCATCAGCCCGGCGACCGCGTTTTGCAGCAGCTTGCGCCAGGCGACCGTGGCGAAATCTGCCGAGAGTTCCACTTCACAGCGCGTACCGCGAAGCGCATCCACCACCCGCTGCGCCTGCGGCACCTCCGGCAGCGTCAGGCGCGGTTTGGCACGCAGCCACACGGAGGCATCCGGCTCGCGCTGTGCCGGGAACCAGACCACCGACGGCAGCACCGTTGCGCCGTTGACCCACGGCTCAAGCTGGGCTTTCTGCTCCACGCCGTTTTGCAGGGCGCAGACCACGGTGTTTTCATCGCACAGCGCGCGCAGCCATCCGGCGCTGTCGGCATTTTGCGTCGTTTTTACCGCGATAAAAACCAGATCGGCGGGACGCGTAATGACGGCAGGATCGGTTAAGACCGGACCGGGTACCACCGTTTCGCCCTCGTCATAACGCAGGCGTAATTCCGGATGTGCGGTACGTCCGCACAGCAGCGGCGTGCGGCCCACGTCATGCAGCACCGCGGCAATGGTGGTCCCAATCGCACCGGGACCTATCAGCACAATCACTGGATTGTCAGACATGATTAACTCCCCTTTTCGCTAAGCCTGCTAACAGTTATACCACCCTGAAAAGTGAGCGCCACGTCGTTGTCTATACTCAACACACAACTGACAACGGAGTGCGCCATGCCTTTACCCGATTTCACGTCCTCTGAACCGTTCACCCTCGGCATCGAACTCGAACTGCAGGTGGTTAATCCGCCCGGGTACGATCTGAGCCAGGACTCCTCCGCACTGATCGCCGCCGTCAAAGACGACATCAAAGGCGGAGAAGTGAAGCACGACATCACCGAAAGCATGCTCGAAATCGCCACCGGCGTATGCCAGACCATCGACCAGGCAGCGGCGCAGTTCTCGGTGATGCAGCAGAGTATTCTGCGCGCGGCGGCGGAGCAGCATATCCAGATCTGCGGCGGCGGGACGCATCCGTTCCAGAAATGGCAGCGCCAGGAGGTGTGCGATGACGAGCGCTATAACGTCACGCTGGAGCGCTTTGGCTACCTGATTTTGCAGGCCACGGTGTTCGGCCAGCACGTACACGTCGGCTGTCGAACCGGGGACGATGCCATTTACCTGCTGCACGGTCTGTCGCGCTTTGTGCCGCACTTTATCGCCCTCGCCGCCGCGTCACCCTACATGCAGGGCACGGACACGAAGTTCGCCTCATCGCGTCTGAATATTTTTTCGGGATTTCCGGATAACGGCCAGATGCCGTGGGTCAACAACTGGCAGGCGTTCGAGGGGCTGTTCCGCCGCCTGAGCGCCACCAGCATGATCGACAGCATTAAAGACCTGCACTGGGACATTCGCCCCAGCCCGCACTTTGGTACCGTGGAAGTGCGGGTGATGGATACGCCGCTGACGCTCGGCCACGCGATAAACATTGCCGGGCTGATCCAGGCAACCTCCCACTGGCTGCTGACCACGCGGCCCTATAAGCATCAGGAGAAGGATTTTCTGCTGTACCGATTTAACCGTTTTCAGGCCTGTCGCTACGGGCTGGAGGGGATTCTGACGGACGTGCATACCGGCGAACAGAAAACCGTGGCGGAAGATATCGCCTGGCTGCTGGAACAGGTTGCGCCATCGGCCGAGAAGCTCGGCGCGACAAGCGCAATCACTGAAATTGCCCTGCTGTTAAAGCAGGGCAAGAGCGAGGCGCAGCGCATGCGGGACTTTATTGCCGACGGCGGCTCGCTTATTTCTCTGGTTCAGAAGCACTGCGAGCTGTGGGCGACGAGTCCGTAAGGCCGTGGCCCCACTCACGCAGACGCTGGAATAGCACGAACAGCGCGGGGATGAACACGATCCCCACGACGGTCGCCACCAGCATACCGCTGAACACCGTGGTGCCAATGATGCGACGGCTCTGGGCACCCGCCCCGGTCGCCAGCATCATTGGCATGACGCCGATAATAAACGACACGGCGGTCATCATCACCGCGCGGAAGCGGCGCGATGCCCCTTCCCTCGCCGCATCGACAATCGTCATTCCGTCCATGCGCCGGGCGCGGGCGAACTCCACGATAAGAATCGCGTTTTTGGCCGCCAGCGCGATCAGCAATACCAGGCCAATTTGCACGTAGACATCGTTAGCGTAGCCCGCCATCCACAGCCAGACCAGCGCCCCGCCGAGGGCGAAGAGCACCGAGAGCATCACGCTCGCCGGGAGCGTCCAGCTCTCATACTGGGCGACGAGAAACAGCCACGCCATCACCACTGCTGCCAGCACAATCCATATCGCCTGATTGCCGGTCTGCTGCTCCTGATACGACATGCCGCTCCAGGCGTAGTCGTATCCGGCAGGCAGGATCTCTGCCAGAATTTCGCTCATCACCGCCATCGCGGTGCTGCTGCTCACCCCTTCCGCCGCCGAGCCGCTCACCGACACGGACGGAAACTGGTTGTACTGTTGCAGGAACGGCGCGCCAACGCCCGGTGTGATGGTGACGAGGTTGCTCAGGCGCACCCGCTCGCCGCTGTTGCTGCGTACAAACAGCTCGCTGATTTGCTCAGCGCGCTCGCGCCACTGCATTTCGTTCTGCATAACAACGTGGTAAACGCGGTTGTTGATGCTGAAATCCCCGGCGCGCGTGCCGCCAAAGGCGGTTTGCAGGCTACTGAAGATGCGCGATACCGGCACGTCGAGACGGGCCGCACGCTCACGATCGACGGTCAGCGTCAGCTGCGGGACGTTGCTGCTCCAGGTGGTGAACACGCGGCTTAGCTGCGGGTGCTGATTGGCTTTCAACAGCACCCCGCGCGTCACGCGCTCCAGATCCGCCGGGCTTTGCCCCGCTTGCGCCTGTATGCGCAGATCGAAGCCGGAGGCGTTGCCCAGCCCCGGCAGGGTCGGCGGCGCGAAGGTCATGATGGTCGCTTCCGGCAGGGCCAGCAGCTGACGCTGCAGGGTAGCCATCACCTCGTCCAGCGGCGGGCGCCCGCCCCCGCCCTTTTGCATGATGGGGGTAAAACCCCCCGTGGGAGGGGCGGGGCGGGTTAGGAAGGTTAAGACCGGGGCCTGGAAAACCGCTTCCACCCCCCGGGGTTTTTTGAGTTAATTGCTGGGGGGGGGCATTACCCCCTCTCGGGGGTGCACCGCGGCGGCGATCGGCGCCACACCAGCTGGCAAGA
>OBLF01002857.1_pt1 | contig 11096 bp, 16 predicted proteins | sample 1519231 | NCBI WGS metagenome assembly OBLF01 (sample SAMEA2602895, study PRJEB22501) | metagenome | reverse complement strand
GGCCCTACACGATTTCCAGTCGTGCGCCTTAGACCAGCTCAGCCATCTTTCCATATTCAGTTGCGCGTCTCTCAAGAGCGCTTTAATATAATATCAGTTCAAAGGATAAATGTCAAGGCTTTTTTACAATTTTTTTCAAAAAAGTACAAATTTAAAAAATCGCAAGTTTTGCACTTGCAAAACACATTCGTTCGTGATAAAACATATTGAGAATAAGTTAAAGGGGATGTATTTTTTCGTGTATTCCATATTTCGCAACTTGGCCATTATTATTTTAAGTGCTAAATTTTGCGGTCTGGTCGCCCGTAAATGTAAGGCGCCCCAGGTCGTCGGTGAAATTCTCGCCGGTCTGCTCATCGGTCCCTGCCTGCTGAACCTCGTGCAGATCAGCGACACAATCTCGGTCTTTGCCGAGATTGGCGTTGTGCTGTTGATGTTCTCCACCGGCCTTGGCACCAACCTGAAAGAGCTGCTGCGTGCAGGCCCCATCGCTACGCTGGTCGCTTGCATCGGCGTGTTTGTACCGCTGGTAGGCGGCACGCTGCTGTATGGTGCCTTCTTTGGCCTGGGGGAGATCGGCAGCCCAGAGTTCTACCGCGCACTCTTCATCGGCACGATCATGACCGCCACCAGCGTTTCCATTACGGTGGCCACCCTGCAGGAGTTGGGGCAGTTGAAAGGCTTCCTTGGTACCACGATTGTCAGTGCTGCCGTTATCGATGACGTCATCGGTATCGTCGTACTGACCTGCGTCATCGGTGCCAGCTCCGGTACCGGTACAGGCCTGGGCGCTGTGCTCATCAACACGGTGTTGTTCTTCCTGGTTTCTATCGGTGTCGGTGTGATCATTCACTATGCCATGAAATGGCTGGACAAACGCAACCCCCACACCCAGCGCATCACCGTTGTCAGTATCGCTTTCTGCTTTGCCATGGCCTATATTGCCGAGCAGTACTTTGGTATTGCCGACATCACCGGTGCCTACATTGCCGGCATTGTGCTGTGCGCCATGGACGATGCCTCCTACGTTGAGCGCCGCATCGACATCAGCAACTATGTTATCTTCGCCCCTGTGTTCTTCGCCAGCATCGGCCTGAAAACCGACGTCAGCGGCCTGACCCCGGAGATCCTGCTGTTCTGCGTTTGCTTCGTCATCGTTGCCCTGCTGACAAAGATTATCGGCTGCGGCTGTGCTGCCAAGATCTGCGGCTTCAACTGGCCCGACTCGCTCAAGGTCGGCATTGGCATGATGACCCGCGGTGAGGTCGCCCTGATCGTCGCCCAGAAGGGCCTGGCGGTCGGCATGGTAGATTCGGTCTACTTTACCGCCGTCATCCTGCTGATTGTTGTTTCTTCCGTCGCAACCCCCATTGCGCTGAAACTGCTCTTCCACAAGTATCCGCCGGTTCCGCATCCGAGCCAGTTGAAAGCTGAAAAAGCGTAACGTCTAAAAAATCAGCCGTTCCCACAGCAGGGAACGGCTGATTTTTTTCATCAATAGGATTCGTGGCGTACAAAGCCGCCCAGTTCCTCGGTAGTGGTAAGGCCCTGCGCCAATGCCTTGCTGCGCATAGCGGCGTAAAACTCGGCGTCGGTGGCCTGCCTGTACGGCTCCAGGAAGAAATAGCCAATGCCCAACGTGAACATACAAAGCAGAATCCAGCCGGCAAACGAAAGGCCAAGCACAAAGTAGTGGAACTTTTCACCGTCCATAATGTCTTTGCTCAACTGCATGGCGCGGGTGGTCGTCATGTAGGGGTTTTCTGCCAGTAGATAGGGGACCAGCGCGTAGCAATAATCCCAATAAATACCGGGAACCACAAAAAGAAGCGTGCCTACAAAAATTTTCAGATTCTTCAAGAACTGTACCTTGACCACGTTCATGTACGGCGTGCGGAATACGCTTGTCACCGTAGCGGCAGGGGAAAGTGCCTGGCGGCTTTCCATAAAGTAGCGGTCACGGCCGACCTCCAGCGGAGCAGTCACAAAAATCGACCACAGCAGGGAGATCACCGCGGCCAGCACAGCGACGACCAGAATCGTCATAAGCATCTGATACGAAAGGCTGTCCAAGTAGTTTGCCACACGGTCATAGGCCGTATCGCTGCCCGTGACGGTGTCCATCGTATAGCGGGAACCGCCCGTTGAGGCGCTGCTGCCGCCAACACCTACGAGCCCCAGCACCAGGCAGATCCAGAAACATCGCCAGTAGCGGCCTCGTAGCGCCTGCTTAGCGTTTGTCTTTAATAAAGAACATGTCCACATAAGTTTTGTACCTCCGTGTATTTACCTTTCATTATAGCAAATATCACGGTAAAAGCAAGGAAAACAAAAACAAAAACAAAAACAAAAAGCTCTAAGCCGAAGCATGAAGCTTTGATGCGGATATGGGATTTTCCCGCGCACTAAGCAAAGCCACACTGGGGCTTTGTTTGCCGCCTGCGGACGGCCGTGCTGTTCAAATCCTCTTCCCGCAAAGCCAACAAGAAAGCCCCGAACCTAAGTTCGGGGCTTTCTTGTTGGTGCGGATGAAGGGATTTGAACCACTGCCGCGCGGTAGGTTGCAAAAAATCAATGTTCAGAAAACCGCATAACTAAAGGCTTTTCCGGCTTTTTCGTTCTGCTGTGGGAGCGGCGCAAAGTGCGGTAAAATCTGAAAGTGCGGTAAAAAGTGCGGTATAACCACGGGCACAAAATGCGGTAAAAGTGCGGTATTGACAACACAGAAAAAGAACTGTATTATAATTTTAGAGCTGTTCCTCTGCCCATTCTGGCGGGGGCCAACGGCCCTGTGAGGCTCCCCTCCGCCCGTTCTGGTGGGGGTGGTAAAGCCTCTTTTTTTTATGCATTTTTCAGTACCTGCAGGAACACGCCGTTCACGGCCTGGGCCGTGTGGGCGGCATCCCCGGTCAGGGTGTGGGCATAGACCCCGAACGTGTCCATGTCCGCACTGTGGCCCACCAGCGACTTGACTTCCCCGGCGGGCAGCGTCTTGACCACAGACACGAATGTGTGGCGCAGCTCGTACAGGCTGCACGGGGTCAGACTGTTGACAGCGCAGTAGGTTTTCCAGCGCTTGTAATAGTGCTGCTCGTTGGTGATCCGGAACACGCTGCCAAGGCCCCCGGAGGCTTCCCGCTGTTCATCCAGGACGTGGCAGGCCAGGGCCGACAGCTGGAACGACCGCACCGCGTTTTCATTCTTGCCCCGCGTCTGCTCCCCCTCCACGTTGACCGACCGGCTGACGTTGACCATGCTGCCGTGAATGTCTGCCCAGTCCAGGCCGATGACCTCGCCAGGGCGCAGGCCGGTCAAGACCTGGAAGCGGTAGGCGTTGATGTATTCATCTTCCACGGTCTGGCCCCGGTAGGTGGTCGTGTCCACATTGAACAGCTTCACCAGGTCGGAGGGCTGCAAGATCGTCTTGCCCTTGTACCGGGCCCCGGCGGGTATTTTTAGTTCTTCCGGGACATAGGCGGACAGCCTGGCCTTGCGGCAGTATTTACAGAAAGCCCGGAGATCAGCGGCCAACAGCTTGAGCACCTTGCGGCTGCGCCCGGCAGCGTATGCCGTGTTGATGATCTCTTGTAGATCCTGATCTGTCAGCTGGTTGACCCGCCGGGAGCCGATGGCCGGGACTATCCAGTTGCGCCAGCGGCTTTCCGTGGGCCGGTAGTTGGTCGTGCATGTCGTTTGCTCTACCTCATGCAGCCACAGCGCCCCAGCTGCGGCCACCCTGGGCGCTCTGGCGGCTATGCCATCATCCAGCCAAGCGTCTGCCTTGGCGTTGGCTTCCCGCTGCCCGGTGCGGCCTGGGCGGCTGCTGTAGAAACTCTTTCGCTTTCCGTTCTGCTGCACGTCGATGCGCCACATTTTGCCCGTCCACCGGGCTGTGTTTGTGCGTTTACCCATAAAATAAAACCTCCTTGGGTATAGCTTGCAAAGCCTGCCCAAAGAGGGTATAATACTACTGTCTGGGTGGTATTGTCCCTGTGGGCAAGCTATCTATTCAAAACCGTTCACGGCTGCAACCGTGGGCGGTTTTTTCTTTTTGTGTTTGAGGTGTCCAATGTGGACACGCTACGTTATTTCTTATCTTCCGTTGCTTGAATAATTTCTACAGGCAATTTGTCAATTTTCTTGTATTCGGGAATTTCTGTTAGCTCTTGAACACGATTGAGTACAAGTTCTTTTCCCTCATCGTTTAGTAATTTTAGCCCGTAAAGGATTTTTTCTTCAGTGCGTGTATGATCTAGCAGCCTTTCGTTATATCGATAATCAGGACTAATTTTAGGGTCTTTTCCAAACCAGAGCGCCATAGTATCCGGGTTTTCTGTTATGTCAATTAAGTTAGATGGTACTACACAAAGCGCGTGTGCAATTTTTTCGATAGTCTCATATTTTGGCTTTAGTTTTCCTAGTTCATAACGCCTAATAGTTGGTTCGGCTATGCCAGCTCTTTCTCCTAATTGCTTTTGAGTTAATCCAACTCGCTTTCTGTGATAGCGGATAAGTTCACCTGTTGTCATGCGTACACCTCCACAAGTTAAGTATATCACAACAACATAAAAACAGCAACTTTTTTTACTGAATTATATTGACAGTAACATTAGTTACTGCTATACTATAGTCAGTAACTAATGTTACTGAAAGAGAGGTAAAATATAAATGAAAATCAACAACCAGAAAATTGAACTCATGGCCGCAAAGCAGGGCATGACAGTCACCGACCTGGCAAAGTCCATGAAGATGACCTATCAGAACTTCAACACAGTTCGCCGCCGTGGCAGCTGCAAAGCCGTTACAGTTGTACGCATTGCCCGCGCCCTGAACTGTGAGCCGGAAGAAATCATCATTCCAGAGAGTTAAGCAAAATTAGGCAATACATTAATTTTGCTATGTTTTTAGGGGGTGTACACGCCAGTAATGAAGTTATATATCCCAACCTACAAAAACGCCGCCTGCAACGTGTGGCAAGCGCTGACAGCATTTTAAAGTGAAAGGAGAAAACTAAATGGTTATCTTGACGGATGAAATTGCAATGACTGCCGACAGAAAGCAGTACACCATTGGAAAGTCTTGCAATGGTAGATTGATTAGTAAACAGTATTTTACCAGGTTTGAAAATGCACTACAGGAAGCCGTGCGCATTGCGGTGCGCCTGGAAATTGCTAACGGTCGCATTACAGAACTTCGCCAGATCGTAGCCGAACAAGCCCGGCTTGAGCAGGAGTTCAGCGAAAAGCTAAAGGGGGTGTATGTCTGATGGTTCTTTACGCTACCGACCATGAGCGGCAGCTGATTGTTGCCGCGTTAAGTTTCTACGCCCAGCATCTGGGCAACATCGCCAGCCCTGCCGAACAGGCCCGGGCCGCTGCTCTGGCCGATGAAGTCGAAGCAGCAAACCGGTAATCTTCACCGCCCCGGCGGGGCAAGAAGTGACCCCAACAAAAATGTCCAGAGCGGACACCCGGTGTCCGGAGCGGACATGAATGTCCGGCCCACCCGGACATCTATGTCCGCTACCCCCTGACATAAATGTCCGCATAATAATACAAGAGATAATAATACGGGCGCGGGCGCGCGCGCGAGTGTTTCGTGTAAAATTACCACCCCCGCAGAAATCTGCGCCACCCCCGCAGAAAATTGCGGGGGTCCCCCCGCAAAAAAATGCGCAGACCCCCCGCAAAAAAATACGGGTAGATTATTACAAGATAATATTAATACAAGAGAGATTAACGCGGGCGCCCGCGCGCGTATATAAAGCGCACTTGAAAGGAGCATTGACTATGTATAGACCATTCTACAACTTGCGCGTCCGTTTTGCCCAGTGTGAGATGTCACAAAACGAAGTTGCTCGCGCTGCCGGGATGGCATCCAGCACCATGACGGCCCGCATGACCGGCGCACAACCCTTTGATGCGTGGCAGATTGAAAAAATCGCAAAGGCTCTAAATATCCCGCCGGAGGAATACGGCAAGTATTTCTTTGACCATAAAAGAGCGGTATGATGGCAAAAAAGAAAACCGGCCCCACGTGGTGGAAGATGTTCAAGCACCAGCGCCCTGTTATTGAATCGGTGTCTGATTCAGATGCGTGGCTTGGTTTAAAAGCAGCCTTTCGCTACTTTGACGGCGAGGACATAGACCCAGACAGCCTAAACCAAGGCGCGTTTATTGTGTTTACGGTGATTCGGCCCTATATTGACGAATCCAAGAAAGATTACGAGGATGCCGTTCTTTATGGCAGCACCGGCGCAAAAAAGCGTTGGAACGACAAAACGACCGAATAGGCCCCCTATACCCTCCCTAACCATCCCTATAGGGTGCCTTACAGAAGAGAAAAGAAGAGAAGAGAAGCAAGAAGATAAGAAGAGAAAAGAGGGTGCAGGGGGAAAGGGGAAGAGAAGAAACTTTTTTCGGGGGTCACTACAGAAAGTTAGCGTTATTATGTACTTATCTGCAAAACCAAGTGCTGTTTTGGATGCACTTTCGGACAAAATTGTCCGCTGACCCCCGCAAAAAAATGCGTATGCCTTATTTGTTTGTGATGTGTCCACATTGGACACGCCAGCCCCGGCGGGCTGTTTGAAAGAAAGTAAAAAGCACCTTATACGCAACAAAGGAGATAATGAAAATGCAGTATGATGATGCGCAGTTACCCGCTTACGCCTATGCTTACAGCCCCTACACTGGCGGTATTGTTCGCATTGTGCGCGGGGAGTGTGCCATGTTTGGCGTGAATAACCAGACCTGCGTAGACGAGCTGAACGCCGCTGCCGGTGTTACCCGCGCCCAAGCCGCTGCTATGTACAACGGCGCAATGCGTGGCTGGAGTACACCTTACGCTATACCGGCCAACTACAACGATGTCGGTATGTACATTGGTTTGAAAGCAGAGACAAACTATTATGACGAATAATCAAAAAGCCGCTTCAAGTGCGACCAACACCCAAAGCGGCAGACGGTAAAGCGTATGACAGCGCCATTTTACCGCCCTCTATTGTACCCGAAAATGGAGGTAAAAGCAATGAAAACAGAAAAAAATATCAATCTGACCGCCTACACGGTGGAGTACATCGACCAGCGGGAGCCGAAGCCCCGCGCCATACGCACCCAGACCGTTGTGCTGGATGGCGGCAAGGTCAGCGCCCTGGCCCGGCTGGATATGCGCCCGGCGGGCTGGATCACTGCGCAGTTTGAGCGAGACGGCTACACCGTGGCTAGGATCCACAAGGGCGAGACCATCGCCGCGCATGTTGATCTGGCCGACCTGTGGCAGCAGACTGCCGCCCAGATCGAGCGCGACCGGCTGAAAGCCCAGCTGCAAGCAGCACTTGCCCAGCTGAACAGCCAGGGGGTGGAAGCATGAAAGTGCGCAGAGGATTACAGGCGCAAAGATTCCGGCCTAATGTGTGGGAAACTGTCCAGGCTAAGGCGGTATTTATATCAGAGTACCAGCACAGCATAAAAAGCTGCAAACACAATGAAGCAATAATAAATGCTTTATGCGCCGTGTGGCAAGCGGGCCGCATATACCAGGCGGCGGCAATGTTCGCTGATACAGTAAACGAACGTGTTTCCGTATATGATAAACTCATATATGCGGATGGTATGAGCATTGCAAGGGATGAATGATTTTGAAGATACGCATTACATACACAGCGGCAGAGACCGCCAGCTTTGAGCGCGTTCGCGCGGAACTAATGCATACTTTGCCAGATACGCGGCAGCATAGCAGCGCCAGCCCCGGCGGGGTAAAAGTGTGGTATTTAACGACTTGCAGCAAAACCAAGCGCGAAGATAAGTAAAATTACTGAATTATATTAGGCTATACAAGACAAGCTGCCTTTGTTGGTATCTGCCTACCCGGGAGAGTACCCCCGCCCCCTGAGCGGGCGACCGCGTCCCGTCCAGCGCTGAAATACCCCCGCTAGCCCTAGTAGCTTAGGGGGTGGTATTTAATCCATTGCAAAATAACTTTGTTTGTGATAAAATAAAATTATTACAGAGTACCGCCAACAGGTAAGCCACACAGGCGCAGGGAAAGGTTAAAGCCTTTCCTTGCGTCTGTTTTTTTGTGCGGTTAGCACTTCACGCACAGCAGACAGCTGCGTTTTTTCATGGCGTTTCTGTTCTGGTTCGGAGGCGGGCGAGTCCTTTGGGCTTTAATCTTTCCCTGTGTTTATGTGCCTTTAAGCCCACAAAATGGCTTGTTTTCATGCAAAAAGCGGCCGTTTTTGGCGGTATCTACACCCCTGGGGGGAGTACCCCGGGGCCAGGGCCTGGCGACCTCGCCCTGTCCAGCGCCGATTTACACACAGGGCACTTTTTAGGCAGATGGCAGAAAGCTGCCGCTTGGCGGCTTTTATATATATTACGCTACGGCAGCGGTAAAGCCGGGAAAGGATAACACCATGCACGAAACTGTAAACCAGGAAGTAAACGGCACTGCTGCCGCACAGCAGGAACCGCGCACGTTTACACAGGACGAGGTCAACGCTATCGTGGCCGACCGCCTGACCCGTGAGCGTGCAAAGTATGCTGATTATGACGATCTGAAAGGCAAGGCAGGCCGCGCCGATGAAGCAGACAGCCGCGCCGCTGCATTGCAGCAGCAGCTTGATGCCATGAAAGCCGACAACGACCGCCGCGAGATGAAACAGCGCGTTTCGGCTGCTACTGGCGTACCGGCGGCTCTGCTGACCGGCGAGACCGAAGAAGCCTGCACAGCCCAGGCGCAGGAGATCTTGAAATTTTCCGCGCCTGCATACCCTAATGTACGGGACGGTGGCACCGCTGGCGCTATTGGGAATATTCCCGCTTCACAGCGCCACACAACGGATTTGTCGCCCGCGTTTAGTCGTGGTAATAAGCATACACCCAAAAAGCCACAATTTTTCAGTTACTAAACGAGGTTATATATATGTCTGTTGAACTTACCACTAAATTTGCACCCCAAACTGACGAACTTTTTAAAGCCGAAAGCAAGACCTTTCTGCTGACCAACACCGATTACGATTGGACGGGCGCGCACGCTATCAAGCTGTACAAGATCAGCACCACGCCCATGAACGACTACGCCCGCAACCGCAGCGCAGCCCCGGAGGATAGTAGCGAATCTCTTTCCCGCTATGGTCAGTTGCTTGACCTGTCTGCTACCACCGAGGAGCTGCTGCTGAAGCATGACCGCTCTTTCATCTTCAACGTGGACAAGCTGGACGAGGACGAGACCCAGGGCCAGCTTGAAGCAGGCACCGCCCTGGCCCGTGAGCTGCGCGAGGTGGTCGTGCCGGAGGTTGACACCAACGTGTACAAGGTCATGACCGACGGCGCAGGCACCAAGCCCGCCGCCGCTGCGCTGACCAAGTCGAACATTTACGCGGCAGTGCTGACAGCTTCCCAGGCGCTGGACGATGCCGAAGTACCCGAGACCGACCGCGTCCTGATTGTCACCCCGGCCACCTATGCGCTGTTGAAACAGGCCGTTGAATTTGACCACACCGAGATTGGCGCAGATATGCGCGCCCGTGGCGTTGTGGCCATGCTGGACGGCGCTTCTGTGGTCAAGGTGCCCGCTGTGCGCCTGCCTACCAAGTTTGGCTTTATGCTGGCCCACCCGTCCGCCACCGTGGCCCCGGTCAAGCTGGAAGATTTCGGCATCCACAACGACACGCCGCTGTCTAGTGGTACGATCGTGACCGGCCGCGTCTGCTATGACACGTTTGTGCTGGACAACAAAAAGACCGGCATTTATTACCAGGCTACCACCTGATTGTGCAAAGTGCCTGTTTGCGTGGCCTGATCCACGCCGGGCCGTGCCCGATTCAATAGCAAAATGCACAAAAAGCGCGCGGGTTTACAGCCTGCACGCTTTTCTTGTTTATAGGGGGATTCTATGGACACAGCAACCAAAACCAGCGACCAGCAAGCCACAAACGCTGCACTTGCTGCCCTGGCCGCCACCGGCAACAGCTACGCCCTGGGCCAGCTGTGGGAGCTGAACAAGGGCTTGCTGCGCTCTATGTTCTGGAAGTGGTACCCGGCGCACAAGGCCCAGGCAGATGCCCACGGCCTGACCGCGGACGACTTCGAGCAAGAGGGATTTTTTGCTATCCAGCACGCTGCCCAGACCTACGACCCCGCACAGGGAGCCTTTACCACCTGGCTGACTGCCGCCATGCAGCGCCAGATCCAGCGCACCCTTACCAACGGCCACGCCCGCAACGTGACCGGCGAGGACGGCAAACTGCACACCACCAGCGCCGACCCGCTGAACCACTGCACCAGCCTGGACGTGCCACTGGATGATGAGGACGGCGGCAGCGCTACACTGGGCGACCTACAGGAAGACCCGGCAGCAGCGGCCGAGTTGGACGCGGTAGAAGATGAAGTATTCCGGGAGCAGCTGCACAGCGCCATGGAAGAAGCCCTTGCGAAGCTGACAGACCGAGAAGCCGACATACTGCGCCGCCGGTATTACCAGCAGCAACGCTTTAGGGAAATAGGGGCCGCACATGATGTGGCCGCGTCCCGCGCTGCACAGATTGAACATGCAGCACTGCGCAAGCTGGGCCGCAATCCCAAGTTGTGCCGCTTCCATGATGAGGTTATACAGTACCACGCATACAGGGGTACCGGGTTTGGAAGCTGGCAGCACAGCGGCAGCGTGGAAGAGCACCTTGTAGAATACCTGGAAAGCAAGGGTGCGTATTTGCACGATGTTGTGTAAAATTCTTTACAAACGGGAATGAATCTGCTATAATAAGCGTAGGATAAGATTGCATTTGAAGTAGAGATTGTGCTGCTACGCGCCCATTGGGCCAAAAGAAATGCGGGAAGGGGCACACCCGCCAAATGCCAATCGATGGGGAACGGTTCAGATGCCGTTCCCCGTTCCTGTTGATAGATCCTTTATAGCACAGGTGCGGTAAACTGTGCGGTACAGCAAAAAGAAAGCACCTAAAAACTTACGTTCTTAGGTGCTTTTCTTTGGTGCGGATGAAGGGATTTGACCCCACACTCTTTTAAGGGAACTAGACCCTGAATCTAGCGCGTCTGCCAGTTCCGCCACATCCGCATATTCTGTTGTGCCCG
>OBLF01002856.1_pt1 | contig 11098 bp, 9 predicted proteins | sample 1519231 | NCBI WGS metagenome assembly OBLF01 (sample SAMEA2602895, study PRJEB22501) | metagenome | reverse complement strand
AGCAGCAGAAGAAGGCTGGCAGGAAGGTATGCAGAAGGGCATGCAGAAGGGCATGCAGAAGGGTATGGAGAAGGGCATGCAGAAGGGTATGGAGAAGGGCCGGGAAAAAGAACGGGAAGCCAACATCCTGGGCATGCTGAAGGAAAAGATCCCCGTGGAAACCATTTCCCGAATTACCCACTATTCCCTGGACCAGATCCAGAAACTGGGAAAACTGCATGGATTGTTATAGGTTGGAAAACGCTTTGGGCGTTTTCCTTCCGAATGGAAAGGCCGCCGGAGATTCCGGCGGCCTTTGTCAGCTGTCAACGGTCAGCTGTCAGCGGCCGATTGACGCCAAATGCCGGGCATTTGCCTTTGAATGGATCTGCCCCTTGGGCGGCCGGGACGGGCTCTCCTCCGGATAGCCCCTACGACGTTGAGGTCAGAGATATAACGAAAAATCTCAGAAACGAGGTTACCGAAGGCCCCGTTTCTCTGACCTTTGGAATCAGACATCTGATACCAACGCCGCAGGGGCGATCACAGGCCCCCCTTCCTGACTTCCGGTTTTCAATCCGCCCTTTGCAAGGGCGTAAGCAGGCGCCCGACGCTTTAGCGGCGTTGGCGGTCGCTTATGCCGTAGCTGGGAACCAGCCGCAAGGCTGGTGGTGGGTTAGCAGCCCCCTGGGCCAGGATGCTGGCTGACCAGGCGGGATTACGGCCCAACCCTGAAACAGCCGGCTCCACTCACCCCTTTCACACTCTTTCTTTTAAACTGTCTTCAATGCATTGATTTAAGGAATCATAGGTCCATGGAACCCGATTTCCTCGTACCAGCTGTACAGTATCCTGAAGCAGCCGAAGGATTTCTTCAGACTGGTAAGGTTTTCCCAATGCGCTTTGGGTAATATCCAAAATTTTTTCTTCCGTAAGGTTGGTAATCTCATGTGCCAGCCCATTTCTCAGTGATTCTTCTATTTTTCGGAGCTGGTCAAAGTTAAAAGTCACCTTTCTATGCCGTTCATCTTTCTGCAATTCATTTCCGGCATAAAATTGACAAATTGTCAATAAAAACCAGAAATAGAGTCTTGTGTCACGGAAACTTTTCCCATAATCTATGAATTTCAACAACTCCGGATAATTTTTGTCTAAAGCATCCCTGGTGATCCAGAAGACATTTCTTCTTTGTTCACCACACCGTTTTAGCGAAAAGCCCGGAATCGTATCCACATACTTCTTGCCAATTTCCACCAGGACCGGTGAAATCTTGATGATGAAATCAGCCAGTTGCTTTTTCTTCTGTCTCAGTTCCAACAGCTGAAAGTATTCCAGAAAATTATCCTGCTGCTTTTCCAGGATCTTTCCTTTATAACTGGAAATGATTTTGTTTGCCTTTTTCCACTGTAAATCAAGACGCAGGCAGGCATGCTGCAGAAGCTGTTCAGTTACCCCAGGAAAAAGCGTTTTTTCCCTCATGACCAGTTTAAGAGCAGTCGGGTATTCATACGCCTTTATCAAAGAAATCAACTGTTTGTTCAAACTGTGTCTTTTCAGAAGAAAAAGCGGTGGTTCAAGGCACCGATTGGGAGCATTGGCTTCGTTGTCTTCATTGACTTCCAGCATTTCAACCAGTTCATCCACCGTTGTGCAGGGATGGTTTTCCCGATTGGATTTTCTTTCCGGACTCAGTACCTGGACAGCCTTCGTCCTGGGGTAGTCCAATGCCAGAAAGGACATGACCGTTTTAATCTGGGGCGTACCGGAGCTGATGTTCAACAGCCAATCATTGTCCGGATATTGCTGATAGTACGTTTCAAACACATCCTGTATCTGTACCAGTTTTTCATAATTTTGGGGATCCGTGATCCCACTCCGGATAAATTCTATGGAAACCTGAGGCCTTACGGCCTGGATGCCCCTGGTATAACAGGCCAGATGATCCTCCTTTGCCTCCATTTCCCTGGTGAGGAATACAATCACCCGATCCACAGGGTAGTGCCGAAGGATATGAAGGATGGCCCCATCGTGATATCCCCGAACAGGATCCGTATCCCCTGCCGGAGTAAATAAATTCAGCATCTCATCGTCCTCCTTACCGCAATGTGGTGTCCACAGCCCCCATCCCCATGGCCGTCTTGATACCCACGCCAGAAAATCCGGCAAGGGTGCACAGCAGGCCCTGGATCCGTTTCAACATATCAAAGCCAAAGAACTGGTATTCCATCATACCCATGCATCCATAAATCCGGCTGCTTTCTACAGAAAACACCTGGGAATGGAGATCATAGCGGCTCAACCGGCAATGGTCGGTCAGCTGTTCCAGCAGATCATCTGCTTCCAGCCGGAATTCCGGATAAAAGGTGTTCCACCGCTGGAGCAGATTCTGGTACAAAAGCCGGGCATCGGGCAAAATCACATACCGGCCCTTTTGCTTGAAACTCATCACACTGTGGCATTGCCATCTGACACCGGATGGAGCCTCCCTGCGCTGGATCATTTCCTGGGACAGTGCTTCAGGAGAGATTTCCCGAAGCAGACGTCCCGGCTGGAGCTGCACCGCATACCCTTTTTGCTTCAAGAACAGTTCCCGGCATCCTGCCAAAGGTCCCAGGATCTGTTCATAGGTATACTCATCCAAAGTGCCGATCCGCCAACAGGCAGTACCTTCTTCCCGGTTCCAAAAAACAGCCTGGCTGTACGGCCGCAGGCTCATTTCATGGAACCGTTCCGCCGCTTCCGGAGCTATTTTCTCCATCAGGGCCCCATGGAACACCGATCCCATTTCCGGCTTCACCTGGATGCCTTCCGGAAATTTCAACCTGAATTCGGTCAGACGCAGCATCATTTCACCTCTTTTACAGAGGCCAGTCCCATCAGCCATCTCTCATGTCCAAAACGAGCCAGCTTCACTGTGCGTGGTGTCAGGCCCTGGTCATCCCGTTGATGATAATGGGCAGGTCGCCCCCTTCTGAAGAAAACTTTGTCAAGATATGTTGCCAGGTTTTTTTGTCCTTCCTGCTGGGTCGGCGCCAGTGCGTAGAATACGGTTTTTGATAAAAAACCAGTCCCACCCCCCAGCAGAAGATCCGCCGTTTCTGCTTCCTTAAATTCTGGACTGAAATCCTGTCCAAATACCTTCTCCTGCATATGGATCCCAGCCTGGGTATACTCCCGGACCCACTGCCACAATTCTGACAGAGAAGAAAGGCCGATTTTCTGGACGATTTCCCGCTCCAGCGTAATGGTAAACCGATATCGGCTCCGGCTGGGAATGCATTCTCTGAATACAGAAAGAGTATGTCCTTCCGGTTCAACAGCAGCCCGACCGTACCCTTTCTTTTTTTTGAAGCTGGCATCCAGTTTCTGGATCAGGACGGTATCCCTTTTCTTCACAACCAGATGGGCATCACTGATCCGGATTCCCCTCATGACACTGTTCAGGGCATCTTTCCCTTTTTCACTAGTGAGATGCAGTACATTGACTGTACGGTTTTCCAGTCGAGCCGTCAGATTCCGTATCCGTACCTGTACCTCTCTTCGGTTTCTTTGTCCGACTGCGCTTTGGATTTCCGGCCATAAGTCCCGGTATCTTTCCGGATTCCTGCGAATCAAATGCCAGCGGATGGCCGAATGGATCACGCCTTTGAGACTGCTGCCGGGAATAACCGGATAGCCGTATACATCCCGTTGCTGCCGAGCAATATCATTCACAGACTCTCTTTTTTCGCTGGACAAACAGACAGGGGAAGAGGAAAGAGCCCTTTCCTTGACTGCCTGAAGAGCCTGTCCTCGTCCAACCTTTGCATCCAGCCAACGTTTCAGGTACAATCTGCCTTTTTCCTTTTCCACGTCCTGAGCATAAGCATCCATCAGCCCTTTTGCTGCCAAAAAATCTGCCCATTTCACCGGATCCAGAAAGTAAACCCTATGGTTGTACCGATCATAATAATATTCATACGACTTGTACAGTTCTCCACTGCCAATATGGATAGGGCTGATGCAAGTCAGTTCATATTCTTTTCTTTCCCATTTTGTCGTATCGATCATGGTCATCCCAACCCTATAAACAAGCCTTTTCCATAGCGCCACACTGGATGGTCAGCTTTCCAGCTGACATCGGCAATGGTTCCCTGGATTCGTTTCGGAAAACAGGAACCAGCCTGCAGCATATAAATATCCTGCTTCTTTTGCACAGGATTCCCATTCGAGCTCAAAAAACCGCTGCGTTTGAGCAAAGTATAGTACCCGCTTTTTACCGTGGATACTTCTTCCGGACAAGGCAGGAGAACCGACAGGTTCATGACCCATTTGCCCTCAGTCTGCAGCAGTTTCGCCAATACCATATCGTCGTGGAAAAGAGGATAAAACAAGTCGATCCAATCTTCTCCAAAGTGGAATTTTCCCAGTCCGCTGCTTCTTTTGCCGCCGATTCCTGTGATTCCCAACTTTTCCAGAAGGTCAAGAATCCATTCCCGGTCTTCTTCCTCTTCATATGCCAGAATTCCGTATAAGCCAGAATGTGCTGGCAGCACATTTTCCTGTACATAATACGGAAGGGGCTGTTCTCCCTGACAGTTCACCCGGGATACCACCTGGCTCATCCCGGTCCCCGGCTGGTCCCATTTCAGTTCTTTTCCCTGCAGGAAGTCTTCCAGCTGGGAAACCCGGATATAGGCCATTTTCTTTTTGCTCTTTTCCCGGGTGGCATCTTCCTTCAGCGCAGCAAAAGAAGGCAGTTCATGGGAAACAGTCCTGTCCAGGGGCCGGATGGGTTTGGGGAGAAACAGTTTTATGTTTCCTTTTCCAGCCTCTTCAACAGTGTACGGGAACAGATCCGAAAGCAGCAATTTGCCATCCCTGGCCTGCTGATACAGCCGTTCCAACCCGGTCTGATCTCCATAATCTGCCAGTTCGCAGCAAAGGGCTCCAAATAAGGTATCTGCCCGATACTCCAGAGAAGCTGTTTCCAGTTTTCCCCCATTTTCTCCGCACCCGAAATGCAGAGGGGTATCGAATTCTAAAAAATAAACCACATATTTCATAACCAACTTCCTTTATTTCTGCAAAGTCTGCTGAAACTGCTCCCGGATTTCCGTTAAATCCAAATCCTGATGACAGGTGAAACTTTCCACTCTCCAATTTTCAAAATGGACCCGGCCATATCCCCGGGACCCATTGCCTCCCAGGTAGTCCCATTCCAGAAGCCTGATACCGTCTTTTAACGTTTCCATATCTTCCTGCACTTCATCCTTATTGGCCAGATCATAGACCAGACAAAACTTGAAAACGGTTCCTGCCGGTACCCGTTCAATCTGTCTGGGATTGGCTTCTCCTGTAAGGGGATCGATGCTGTTTTCGAATTTGATTTCTCCCAGATACGTATCCGTATCCAGCTGGTTCATTTCCTGCACACTGGCAGGATCCATTTTCACATCATAAAACTGTAGCCGGGAAGCAAAACGGTCTTCGTCCGCTGTTCCAAACAGCCGCTTGATCCGGATGCTTTCCGTTTTGGATCCCAGATTCCCTTCATTGCGCCGAAGAAGAGAACGGATTTTCCCTTTAAGAGAGCTCCCTGGAATCATGGGCTGCTTTGTATACGGATCCCGGATAAAAGTACTGTCCACTGCCCCGATGGGAGCAAAATCACTGGAACCGCCAATATGCAGTCCGGAATCCAGCACCAGATTGGCCGTCAGTTTCAACTTCCCCAATAAGATTTCCTGTCCCATCAGTCTTTCCCTCCGTAATATTTATGATAAGCCACCAATGCTTCCATATAATTGGCAAATTCTTCATAAGCATGGATACTGTTCCCAATGGCATCGATTTTTGCTGGGATACCCGCTTTATTCATAAATTCTTCTACCGTTCTTTCCCTGCCCATTTGGTAAGCTGCTTTTACCTTTAGGAAGCGGATTTGTACACAGATATCATCCGGCAAAATATCTTTCTTCGGATTCTGTGCTTTATAAATGCTGATTTTATTACTTAATTTATTAACGGCCGCCAAAAACTTCCGGATTTGATTGGTTTTCAATTCAGGAACAAACTTCACTTTGTCCTTTTCTATTATTTTCTTGGTACATAATTTCTGGATTACATTTTCAGCCTCTTTTACGATATCCGTCATTCTGCTTCCACCCCTTTGTCCTGCTTGTCTCTTTTCCGATATACCAAAAGTTCGATGGCCGTAATCAGCTGCTGCCGGTCCTGCGAGTTCTGGTACCACTGGTAAAACTGATTCCGAACTTCATGATAACATCCCAGTTTGTTGTTTTCGCCCCGCCTGGGTTCCATCCGGGCCAGCACATAGGCAAACCGGGCCAGATTCAGGTGATTTTCCTCTGCTCCCCGCATCAGTCCCAGCATCCGGTATAATGCCCCCTTTCCGGCAAACAGCCGATTGGAACGGGCATCTTCTTTCAAATCAAAATGGGTTTCCAGGAACCGCAGTTTTTCCCTGCAGACCCCCTGTTCAAATTCATCCCAGGTATAGCGGGCTGTCCGCTCTTCTGTTTCCTGGTCCTTATAGCGAACCACCTGTCCAAACAAAGACACGCTGTTTTTCCCAGGATTCTGCTTTGCATAGTTTTCCAGTTCTTCCGTCTTCCGGGCCATCTGGCTGATGGGGAAAGACGGTTTGAAGAACCCGATCCCTGCAGAAAATGTCAGTTTGCCATTGGTGTATCGGCAAAATGCATGGCGCAGATCCACCGCAGTTTCGATGATATCGTCCCAGGTCCCGGCCAGGAATACATCATCCCCGCCGGAATAGATGATATGGACTTTTCTCTCCTTTTTTTGCTCTCCGGAAAACAAGGTAAATTCAGGAACGCCCTGGGGAAGGATTCCCTGGCAGATGCCATTGAGATACCGTTTGAAGAACAGGGACAGAGTACGGGACAAAGCCGCTTTCCGGGAGAGCGTATCATATTCCCTGGGCAGCCCGCCAATAAAAGCGGCACCCAGATTGTCCACATCGGCCCGGAGAATCCCGATCCGCTCGATGCCGGTTTCCCCTGCATTTCCGCCGCTTTCCCGGGCCAGTTCAGCAAATTCCACAGGCGTTCCCTGGGCATTGCGGCAGGTATAATCCCCCATCCAGAGATGGGTGGCTACAGGACTCCCCAACAGGATTTCATTTTTGGTGTAGATCCGTTCCGGTTTGGGCATCTTTTCCAATTTTTCCTGCGACACAGCCCGGAGATACAACCTGCGGCCAAACCCCGGCAAAGGAATACTTTTCGAGATCGGATCTTTCCCAACGTAAAAGACTCCTTCCGATAAGGCTTCCTTTCCCAGCCGGTACAGTCCATTGCAGCTTGCACAGGCTTCCGTTTCGCTGGTTTCGCCAGTTCCCGGCTCCCCATATGGTTCCATGCAGGCAGTGGAAGTATGGCAGATGGCACATTCCCGTTCCCCGTCCTGCAGTTGGGTATACTGGCTGCCTGGGGTAAACAGAGCCCCCAGCTGCTCTGCCGAATATCGATTCAGCTTCGCTTTCCCCAGGGCCCGGCTCACCTTCCGGAACACCATCCCTGCTCCGTTCCCTTCCTGGGTGAAATCCACTGCAGAACAGGGTTCCCAGGCCAATGCCATATAGAGCCGGTTTCCATAATATTTCAGGAACCATTCCTGCAGCTGTTGCTGAAAGCTTTCCAGACAGGATTCTACCTGATGCGTATTGGGCAGCATCATATAAAAATGGCCGCCCCCTGTATAGAGCAGACAGGACCGGCTCACCCGGCAGGCATCCAAGAGTTCGTCCACGATATTTTCCACCAGCAGTTCCAGATACAGGGATCGACCCCGGAGACTTTTCAAAGCTCCTTTGGAAGGAATGGTGTAGATGAATTTCTGGATACCGGACAAATCTCCGGAAACCAGCAGATACATGGGCTGATTCCGGACTCTGCTGCTTTCTTTTTCAAAGCATTCTTTCCGATAATCATTGATCTTATGCGCCTGGAAATACTGCCACATACATACAGCAAAGGCTGCTGTCAGTTTTACATGGTCATACAGTGACACATCCGGAATTTCAGCCGTATTGGTACTGGAAGGGATATAAGAAGCCGCTGCAGAAAGCACCTGCAGCAATTCCGCCACCGTCATCTCTGCCGGACTCTTTTTTCCAAAGGAATCCCCCAGTATTTTTTCCATTTTCCGGTATTCTTCCGCTGGTGCCGACACCTGGAATGCTGGCACAGGGTAAGGATACTCCGCCTTATGTCCCAGGCCCCGAATGGGATAGGCCGTATCGGCGCCCGCCTTTCGTTGGTCAAACACATCAAAAATGCTGTACAAGGGGCTTTGGGCATTGAATCCAAAAGCTTTTTTATTGTCACCTGCCGCGTTTTCCTCCCTGGCCCTGCGGTCCGCCGCCGAAGCCAGATTGTCCGCTTCATAGACAATGTAACTGATATCATCTGGAGGAAGTCCTGCTCCGCCCAGTTCTTTATAGTGATGATAGGCAACCCCGTGGAGGATTTCTTTCCTGTCCCCAGTGAAATACCGGCGCAGGAATTCTTCCCCGATGGCAGCATGAGTCTGCCGATGGTTTGCTTCCGCCCGCTGGATCAATTTTCCGATATCATGAAGAAGCGCTGCTTTTTCCACATCCACTTCTGTTATCCCCATTGTTTCATCTCCCTGTTAAATAATGATTACGTCATCCATATTGGTAAGCCCCACGCCCCAGGTAGAAACAGCCAGATAGTTCGACAAAATATAAATCCGCAGGGAATCAGTCTGCGGATCTATGCACTTGGGAGCCTCCTGAAGCAGCCGGCCGTATTGTTTGCGGGTAAGGTTGGCCTCAAAAGCTGATTTCTGGACCCGGACACCATAACGGTTCAGAAGCTTGACCATTTTACTTCTCGTCTTATTTTCTACTATATCATAAATAATCAAAATAATGTACTTTTTTTCGTCAATATTTTCAGTTATCGAATTTTTCATGGGAATCACCGGATCCAGATTGGCTCATAGACAGAAGGGTCTTCCCCCATCAATGCCTGACTGTACTGTGCTGCCTGATATGCCAGAGAACGGCGGTAGGAATGAGTTCCCTGCAGGTATTGATTGGTGCTGCGCATTTTCCGTTCATAAGCCCGGAAAAAGATTTTGCGGCCTTCCGGTGTAAGGAAAACGCCTCCATTTTCTTCCTCCCGATAAAAATGCTCCAAAAGGATTTCATGATGCTGAACCAGAGAAAGCACAAAGGAATCCGCCAGGATGGGCCGCCATTCTTCCAGCAGATCAGAAGCCAGGGCTGGATGATCTTCCTTCAGGGCGTGCATGAACCCCACATAGGGATGCAGTCCTTCATTGGTAATTGCCGTAAACAGTTCATACAGAATCAACGTATAAGCCAGACTCAGCATGGAGTTAAAGGGATCCAGGGGCGGCCTTTTGCTGCGGCCGTCAAAACGGAAATCTGGTGCAATCAATTTCCCCAGGGCTGAAAAATAGATTTTGGCTGAAATCCCTTCATATCCCATAAGTTCATCCCGTGATTTTGCCTCCCGCAGCCGGGTTCCCATCATGGCAATATTCCGGATATCCATTTTCACCTCGGGAATATCCCGATCCCGGTTGTATCTTCGGAGCAGGGTCAGTTGATTGTGGACCTTGGCAAACAGCGTCTTTTTACTGATTTCCAGAGCAAAAGGACTATCCTGGAGCAAAAACTGCTGTCGTTGTTTGAAGATTCTGATATGACTGGTCGATTCAAGACGGCCGAAGAATTTTCCGGTAGTGGACAGCCAGGTTACCGGAATGCCCCGATGCAAAAAAGAAACCATGGCTTGGGAAGAAACCTGGACCGTGTCGATCAGCACCAGTCCATCCAACGTTTCTTCCGGGATTTCCATCAGGACTTCCGCATTCCGGGAAACAACGAACCGGCCTTCCTTATGGGTAATCGAAGTCCCTTTTTCCGTAACATAAGCAAAACTCAAAAGAATCACCTCTTTAGAATTTTTCCGTCCCCTATCGGGGATTCTGGTTTCTAACGACGTGGAGATCATCGAAACAAAGTTCGGCAGGTAGTTTCCGTCCCCTATCGGGGATTCCGGTTTCTAACATAATCAGAGGATTAGTTTACAACACCCAAACTGCAGTTTCCGTCCCCTATCGGGGATTCCGGTTTCTAACCCCATACGCAAAATATCAAGACGCCGGGTACACTTCGTTTCCGTCCCCTATCGGGGATTCCGGTTTCTAACTGCTACACGGTAGGGATTGACGACGAACTGGAGTAAGTTTCCGTCCCCTATCGGGGATTCCGGTTTCTAACCGTGAACTGCTGATAAATTGGACGTTGGAAAACAGAAGTTTCCGTCCCCTATCGGGGATTCCGGTTTCTAACTGAACTTTAAAAATTTCAAAAGTTCTATTAAGAACTTGTTTCCGTCCCCTATCGGGGATTCCGGTTTCTAACATTCCATCAACAAAGAACGGGACGAACGGCTCAAGGCGTTTCCGTCCCCTATCGGGGATTCCGGTTTCTAACTGAAGTTATTGAAATGGTGAAGATGTATGATGAAGCAATTGTTTCCGTCCCCTATCGGGGATTCCGGTTTCTAACGAAGACTTACTTAGAATCTATGGGGAGCAACGATTGGGTTTCCGTCCCCTATCGGGGATTCCGGTTTCTAACTATCGTAACAGGATATCGTTCCTTTCCTGCTGGCCTGTTTCCGTCCCCTATCGGGGATTCCGGTTTCTAACGGCAAGCCCTGGAAGCCGCATTCCAGCTGATTCTATTCCCCCTTTTGCGGGGCGGAATGAAATCCGCTGTTTTCCAGCAGCCAAATCGGGTCTGTCGCAGTAAAAATCCTTCATTTCCCGCATTCTTCCTTATGCGGGGGAGAAGGTAGAAGACAAAGGCTTGCTATTTCATTGTACCATAGAATCGAAAATTGAAAAGTCCCCCGTTTCAATCCACTCCAATCATTATGGCTCCGCCCCTTAGAATTGCAGTTGGTCAGATGATGGGATATCATGCCCCCTGGGCGGCACGGAGGGGCCTGCAACCAGGCGGGGCGCCGGGCGTTGTTATGTGCAATAACATAGTTTACAAAAGTAGGGGTCTCCCCCCTACTGAAAA
>OBLF01002849.1_pt1 | contig 11118 bp, 10 predicted proteins | sample 1519231 | NCBI WGS metagenome assembly OBLF01 (sample SAMEA2602895, study PRJEB22501) | metagenome | reverse complement strand
CGTCGCGCACGTCCGGCAGGGCGCGCGCTGTGATAACCGACATCGAATACTCGATAAACGACTGCTTCATCTCGCGGCCAAACTCCGAAATCTGGAGCTGACCGCCGTTGATATCCTCGCCAGCCGAGGCGCCACGGTCGACTTCGCCAAAGCTCTCCTCGAGCTCGGCGTCGTCTTCTTCCTCATCATCATCGGCATCGGGATTATAGGCGTCCGGGTCGCCGTCCTCGCCCTGCTCAGCACGGGCGAGCAGGCGCTTCAGATCGTCGGGCATACCGGCATCGCCGGCCTCGCCCACACCCTCGTTATTGTTGATATCGTCTGCCACGTTACCTCCCCTTAAGCGTCAAGGAATCGTGCATCATGCGCGTGTTTTTCAATATATTCGCGGCGATAGCCGACCTCGGAACCCATCAGCTCGCGCACGGCGCGGTCCGCCACCACGGCGTCCTCGATCGACACGCGCTGCAGGATGCGGGTCTTGGGGTCCATCGTCGTCGAGGCAAGCTGCTTGGGGTCCATCTCGCCCAGGCCCTTGTAGCGCTGGACGGTATAGCCCTTGCGCTTCTTGGTGATCTTGCCGTCCTTGGCCTTGCCGTCCTCGTCGTTATCGTCGGGGTTCAGGCCCAGGCTCTGGATGGTATCGCGCAGGATCTCGTCTTCGGGCTGGCGGCCGTTGGGATACACGTAGTGGATCTTGTTGCGCACCTTAATGCCAAAGATGGGCGGGCAGGCAACATAGACGTAGCCGGCATCGATCAGCGGACGCATGTACTTGTAGAAGAACGTCAGCAGCAGGATGCGGATATGCGCACCGTCGACGTCTGCATCGGTCATGATGATGATCTTGTGGTAGCGCGCCTTGGTGATATCGAAGTCGCCGCCGTCGCCGGCACTCGTCGTGACGCCGCAGCCGATCGCGGTAATCAGCGACTGGATGGTGTCACTCGAGAACGCACGATGGTCACCAACGCGTTCGACATTCAAAATCTTGCCGCGCAGGGGCAGAATCGCCTGGATGTCTCGGCGACGGCCGTCCTTGGCCGAACCGCCTGCCGAGTCGCCCTCTACGATGAAGAGCTCGGTCAGCTCGGCATCGCGCACCGAGCAGTCAGCGAGCTTACCAGGCAGGGACGCCGTCTCGAGCAGGCTCTTGCGGCGGGTCGCCTCGCGCGCCTTGCGGGCGGCATTGCGCGCCTTGCAGGCCTGTTGCGCCTTCTTGACGATCTCGCGAGCGGGCTTGGGATGCTCCTCCAGGTAATCGGCAAGGCCGTCGGTCACGATCTTGAGCGTCAGCGCTCGCATATAGGAGCTGCCGAGCTTGGCCTTGGTCTGGCCCTCAAACTGCGGATCGGGCAGCTTGACCGAGATGACGGCCGAAAGGCCCTCGCGCACATCGTCGCCGGTCAGGTTGGCGTCTTTTTCCTTGAGCAGGTTCTGCTTGCGCGCGTAATCGTTGATCACGCGGGTGAGCGCGGTGCGGAAGCCCTCAAGGTGCATGCCGCCCTCGGGAGTGTAGATGTCATTGGCAAACGACATAACGTTCTCGCCGTAGCCGCTATTCCACTGCAGGGAAACCTCGACCTCGCCCATCTTGGCCACAGGTGCGTCCGGGTCCGATTTACCCTCGATATAGATGGGCTCCTTAAAGGCCTCGGGGACGTCCTTGCCCTCGTTGAGGAACTTGACGAAGTCGATGATGCCGCCCTCGTAGCAAAACTCCTCCACGTGGGGAGTCGCATCGCGCTCGTCGGTCAGCACGATTTTGAGGTTCTTATTGAGGAACGCCGTCTCCTGCAGACGGTTGTGCAGCGTATCGAAATCGTAGATGCAGGTCTCGAAGATCTCGTCGTCGGGCCAGAAGGTGACGGTGGTGCCCGTCGAATCCGAGGTGCCCACGACCTCCATCTTCTTGACGGTCTTGCCGCGCGAGAACTCCATCTCGTAGGTGTTGCCATCGCGACGAACCTGAACGATCACGCGCTTGGACAGTGCGTTGACGACGGAGATGCCCACGCCGTGCAGGCCGCCCGAGACCTTATAGGCCGAGTTATCGAACTTACCGCCGGCGTGCAAGATCGTCATGACGACCTCGAGCGTCGGGATCTTTTTAACAGGGTGCTCGTCGACGGGGATGCCGCGCCCGTTGTCGACGACCGTGATGGAGTTGTCGGCGTGGACCGTCACCTGGATCTCGGTGCAGAAACCGGCCATGGCCTCGTCGACGGAGTTGTCAACGATCTCCCACACCAGGTGATGCAGACCGCTGGCGCTCGTCGAGCCGATATACATGCCCGGGCGCTTACGAACGGCCTCGAGACCTTCGAGAATCTTAATCTCGCCGCCATCGTAATCGTTTTCGTTTGCCACACGTCCTCCTTCAGTCAAGAAAATGTGTACAGCCTTACTAGTTTATCGTAAAAAAATACCCTCGGGAACGAGGGTATTTGGCTCTACAAGGCCACCAGATGCGATTTAAGGCTCTTTTTTGCTTTGCACGCCCTTGGCCCACTCGGCACTGGCTCTCATGGCGTTCTCGAGGGCCTCGCGCAGTTTTTGGTCTTCGATGGGCGCCACTTGGCGCTCAATCTCGGTGCGCTCGGCCTCATTGAGGTCGGCGTGCGGGGCCGGCGGGCGTTCGGTCGTCGCCGGGCGCAGGCGCTCCTTGGCGGCGGGCGGCGTGTGACCGGGCGCGGTGGTTTTGAACACCAGGCCGTCCACATGCGCACCGGCGCGCTCCATGCGCGCGCGAATGATCTCGCGCAACAGCGTCATTTCCTGCGTCCACGAGGGCGAGTCGAGATACACCAGCAGCTCATTGGACTCGGGCAGGTAGCGCAGGCCCGTCACATGCCGTCCCTCGCGCGTGCCCGAGCACACCGCGTTCCACGCACGATAGACCGCGCGCGACTCCTCGGCAGCCTCCATCTGCGCGCGGCGCTCAGGCGTCGCGGCCGCCAGGATGCGCTGGCGCTCTGCGTTCAAAAACCCACTGAAGGCGACCGTTTCGCTCTCGCGCTCGTAATTAGCACGTCTCACCCATGTTCACCACCTTGGCTCGATCAAGCAGGTCATCGGTAAAGTACCCCAAGTTGGTCGTGGTTATGACCGTCTGGATATCATCGCCGATCAGCCGCAGGAAAGCACCGCGGCGTTCGCCGTCGAGTTCGCTCATCACGTCGTCCAAAAGCAGCAGTGGGGCGGTGCCCAGGACATCGCGAGCCACGGCCACCTCCGCCACCTTCCAGGCCAGCACCAACGTTCGCTGCTGACCTTGGCTGGCAAACGAACGAGCGGAACGACCCGCTACGGTAAACTCAATCTCATCGCGATGCGGTCCCACCAACGTCACGCCGCGGCGAATTTCCTCGTCGGCGTGCTCATCAAGGGCAGCCAGCATGCGCTCGTACGCCCAGCCCTTCAGCTCTTCGCGATCCTCGACCTGGGGCAAATCCCCCAGCGTGGACGTATAGGCCACGTTGGCAGCCTCGCCGGACGCCACTTGCCCGTAGGCAGTGCGCACATGGCCCGCCAGCCGGTCGAGCAGGGCCAACCGGTGCACGAGCAGGGCCGAGCCCGCGCGGGCAATCGAATCGTTCCACGCGCCGAGCATCTCGCGGCAGCACCAGGTCTCCTTGAGCAAGGCGTTACGCTGAGTCACGCAGCGCCCATAGGTGCTCGCAAGATCGGCATAGCGTGCGCTCAGTTGCATGCCAAAGTCATCGAGGGCGGCGCGGCGCACACTGGCGCCTCGCTTAACCATGTCCAGATGGTCGGGGCAAAACAGCACGCTCGGCAGAACCCCGCGCACACCGGCGGCAGAGCATCTCTTGCCGTTGCGGCTAAACGAGCGTTTACCGTCCTCCGCGCTCAATCCCATATCAAGCACGCGGCCGTCGCCCTCGAGCCTCAGCTCGGCCTTGCACGAGCCCACGCCGTCATGGACGAGCTCGGCTGCGGTCGGATGCCTAAACGAGGCGCCGCTCGTCAGCAGCTGCAGCGCCTCTATGAGATTGGTCTTTCCCGCCGCGTTGGGTCCCGCAAGTATCGTCACGCCCTCGTCCAGGGCAAGACGATAGCTCTCGAAACTGCGGTAGTGCGCGACGGAAAGATCGCGGGCGAACATGGTCATGGCGCAGCGCTAGATGCGAACCGGCATGACCAGGTACAGGTAGTTGATCTTGTCGTAGGACTTGAAGATGCCCGCCTGCGAGTAGCTCTTGAGCTCCAGCGTGATCTCTTTCTCCTTGGACAGGGCATTGAGGCAGCCGAAGATGTAGTGGTAGTTGAAGGCGATGGTACCCGACTCGCCCTCGGCCTCGACATCGATCGTCTCCTGCGCAAGGTCCTGGTCATTGGAAATGGAGGACAGGCCCATCTGCCCGTTCTCGACATCGATCTCGAACTTGACAGCGGGGTTGGCGCTCGCGATAACGGCCACGCGCTTGAGGGCGGCGTTAAAGGCGGCGACGTCGATCTTGACGCTCGTCACGCACGAATCGGGGATGAGCTGCTTGTAGTTGGGGTACACGCCCTCGATGCGGCGCGACACGTAGGTGGTGTTGCCGGCCTCAAAGACGACCTGGGTGTCGGTAGCCCCGATCATGATGGTCGCCTGGCTGGCCATGATGTTCAGCGCGTCGTTAAAGGCGTCGGCCGGAACGTTGAGCTCAAAGGAACCCTCGAGGGTCGAGGTCTCGACCTGCGTATCGCACACGGCCAAGCGAAAAGAATCGGTCGCCACCAGGCGCACGGTGTTGTTCTCGACCTTCATGTGCACGCCGCCCAGGATGGGGCGGGCCTTGTCGGTCGAGGTAACGCGCCACACGCGGCCGACCATTTCGGACAAGATATCGGTCGGCAGCTCCACGGCACTCTCGATGGCATAGGCCGGAAACTCGGGGAAGTCATTGGCATCGAGCGTGTTCAGGCGGAACGAGCTCTTCTCGCAACCAATCAGCACCTGGCGCTCGGACAGCTCAAAGGTGACCGGGGCATCGGGGAGGGTCTTGGTGATATTGGAGAGCATCTTACAGGGGATAACCATCTCGCCCTCTTCTTCGACATGCGCCGCGATGCGATGACGGATCGAGATGGTGTAGTTAGAGGTCTGGAATTCCAAGATGCCGTCTTGCGCCTTGACGAGCACGCCCGACAGGATGGGAAGGGTGGATGCCGAAGCGACACCCTTCATAACGACGCCGATGGCTTGTGTAAGCGAGCTCTGGCTGACGGTGAACTTCATCTTTTAATACCTTTCTATAGATATAAATATCTTAATAATAGTAATAGCACTGACGAAACTGTTGATTACTCCCAAAGACGCAGGTCAGACCCAGAAAGAGAATCGACAGCAACCTGTGTGCAACGGAGGTGGTTTTCCACGTTCAAAACCTGCGCAAAACTTTTCATCACCGCGGGTTGGGTTTTAGACACCTTATGCCCGTGGTTTCGACAAGTTTTCAACAGGTGTCTCTATTTCCCTACGAGCGCAGTGTAATTTTATCGCGCAGCGACTTGAGGTCTTCGGTGACGGTGCGGTCTTCCTGGATCATCTTCTGGACCTTTTTGTAGCTCGTGCTGACGGTCGAGTGGTTGCGGTTGCCAAATTCGGCGCCCACCGCCGTGGTCGTCATCTCGCACATCTCGATGGCCAGGTAGATAGCGATATGGCGTGCTTTGGCGATATTGGCGTTGCGACGCGGGCCGATGAGCTCCTCGTGCGTCACACCGTACTGCTCTTCGATGACGGACTGAACCGTCTGGACGTTGATCTTTTTGGCCGATGTGTCGAAGTACTGGCTGGCAATGGCGTCGATATCGTCAAAGGTGAGCTCTCCGCCCTCGCGCTCGCGGTCGCCCGCCTCGCCGGCGCAGCGCTCGCAAAAGCTCTCGAGTTCGCGGATGTTGGTGCCCGAGACCTCGGCCATGTGTTTAAAGTGCTCGTCGGTCAGGTGCCCACCGTCGCCCCCATAGGCCGCCAGCAGCGAGTCGTCGCCTGCCTCGGGGGCGGCGACGATGGTGTTCTCGTAATAGCGCTGCAAGATCTTGTATTTCATCTCGTAGCTGGGCTCTGCGACCAGGCAGAGCATGCCGGCGTTGAAGCGGCTGGTCAGACGCTCGTCCATGCTTAGGTCCTTGGGGGCGCGGTCTGCCGCGATGACGACCTTCTTGTTGTTGCGGATGAACTCGTCCATGAGCTGGAAAAAGTAGTCCACGCTCGCGCGCTTGCCGATGATGTTTTGGATGTCATCGATGATGAGCACGTCCACGCCGTGGTACGCCTGCATGATGGGGGCGTTGCTCTTCTTTTGGCGGTCGAACTCGGTCATCAGGTCGTCCAGATATGCCTGGGAGTTGGCATACTTGACCTTGATCTCGGGCGACTTCTCGGCGAGCTCGTTTTTGATGGCAAGCAGCAGGTGCGTCTTGCCCAGGCCCGATTTGCCGTAGATGAACAGTGATGTGCATGTGCCGCGCTCGTCCGCGAGGGCGGCAAACTTGAGTGCCGAGCGATAGGCATGGCTGTTCTCGGGGCCGTAGACAAAGTTCTCAAAGGTAAATTTTGAGTTCGCGGCGAGCGGGGCTCCATCCGTATTCTGCTCGGCCGGCACGGTCGGTGCTGGCATGGGTGAAGCGGGGGTCGCAGCTTGCGTGGATTTAGTCGGCGCTCCGCCCTTCATCTGGTTCATCATGCGGCGAAAATCGTCGGCCGAGAGCGTGTTCTTGATTGCAATGCCCGAATCCGCGCCCGCCGCTGCGTCGTGAGCGATGGGCATGTGCGTGACGGGTGCGTTCGTTGATGTCGCTGCCGCGGTCGGCAACGGTGCCATGGTTTCACGGGAAACATCGCCGTGCTGGTGCCCGATTGTCGGCACGTCGCCTGCGGAGGCCGGCGCCGCCGGGGAAGCGGCGGGAGCCGTGGCGGGCGCCGTCGCGGCAGCGGATTCCGTTGCGGCGCCTTGCGGTGCCACGATGTCGAGCGCGATCGGTGCAAAGGCGATTTCTTCCAGATAGGCCTCAATAGTCGGCTGATGCTTTTTGAGCTGCGCGATGGCAAAGCGCGAGGGAGCCTCGATCGTGAGCGTATCTTCGGTCAGGCTTATGGCCCGCGATTGCCCCAGCATGTTGATGAGGCGTGCATCTTGGCCGTCGCGCTGGCAAAAGGCGATGGCATCCCCCAGGATGATGCTTGCTTCCTCGTCCACTGTCTCTCCCGTTCTTTAGCTCTGAGCTCGCACGCGAGCGGCGCCGAGTTCGGTCAGATGGTATTTCTGGCCATGCTTGATGACCAAGCCGGCCTGCGCCAAGTCATTGAGCGTGCGTGACCAAGTGGGGGCCGAGTTTCCAAACGCCCTCGCCAGATCGGTTGCACCGCACGCTTGATTTTGCGCTAGATAGCCCAGCGCGGCGTTGCCGCGATCGCTTACGAACACGTCCGGTTGTGGCTGCGCATACTGATTTGCTGCATTAGGATACATCATTTGAGCTGCTGGTTGTTGAGAACTCTGCATCGGCGGCATTTGCTGTTGAAAACTTTGGGGCCACTGTTGGTAAGGCTGCGGAGGCATCTGCTGGGCCCAGGGGTTGTACTGCTGCTGCGGCATCTGCTGGTACGGCTGCTGATATCTCTGCTGGTACTGCTGCGGGAACTGCTGGCCATACCCCAGTGGCGGCATCTGCTGATATGGATATCCCTGTTGGTACGGCTGATAGCCCATTTGCTGGCCACCCGCTGCCCCCGTCGCCTGCTGCATTGCTGCTGCATCCTGATCTGCCAGCGGCATGGCCTCTGGCATGTTTGGCGCCATCGACATCGAAGTCGCCTGGGGCTCTTGTGTGGGAAGCATTCCGGGCTGCTGCATCTGTCCCACGGGGGGCTGCATCTGCTGCGTTGCCATGGGCTGCTGCGCAAAAGCTCCCGGCAGGGGATATGTGGGCTGCTCCGTCTCGGGCCGCACAGCAGCACCGCGTCCGCCGGCACGCTCGATTTCCTGCACGCGTTTAGGGTTCAGGCTTACCGTAACCACGGTGCCGTTGCCCATGTTGTCCTCGATGGATACGGCACCGCCGGCGTTTTCCAAATACTCCTGCACCATGGGAAACCCTGCTCCGGTTCCACGGATATAGCGCTTCATCTTGCTGTTTGCGCTGGTAACGCCAAAGTCGAAAGCGCGTTCCTTGTCGTCGATGCCGGGTCCTTGATCAGCAAAGCGGATGGTGTCTCCGCCGTCCAGAATCGAGATGATGGGCTCGGCAAAGTGTGCGTGGATAAAGTTTTCGACAATCTCGCGGATGACCATGAGCGAGATATGGCCACCTTGTTCTTTCATGCACTGGTAGACGGTGTTGGTCGTCTCTTCCAAATACGTGCGGACATCCTGCGGATCAATGACGATCACACGCGGTGTCGACAGCATGTCGTCATAGACGGCGATGCGCGCGGCATACATGGCTTTTGGCGCCTGCGTGGTCGTCTGCTCGCCTTCCGCACGCTCTTCGCGCACGCCGGTGATGTGCTCGTTGTCGGGTGCCGGGTCTCCGGAATCGACCATGGTGTAAAAGTCGTCAGACATGCCGCTCGCAATCTTCCAAAAGGTTTCGAACAAATAGTAGCTCACCGTGCAATGTTTCTCATCTTTCGACAACTTTTCAAAACCTGTTGAAAACTTTGGAAAACGGGCGAAAAGTTCTCAACATTGCCAACATGACCTGTTGAAAACTCGATGAAATATCGTGAAAAGTTGCCATGCACCGCTAGATTGAGCTTGGCTTATGGGGGAACCGTGTGAACTGCGCAACCTTTTACCTTTGATTTCTTGACATTTGAACATTGATTTCCCTACAATCTTCAAGCTCACGTGTCTATATCTGCGTCCGCGTCCCCGCGGACACTCGAAATGCAGCAGGAGGAACTTAAGATGAAGCGTACGTATCAGCCTAATAAGCGTAAGCGTGCCAAGACCCATGGCTTCCGTGCCCGTATGGCCACTAAGGGTGGTCGTGCCGTGCTCGCCCGTCGTCGCGCCAAGGGCCGCAAGCGTCTCACTGTCTAGCAGCGATACACACATCTCGCATGAAGACTATTAAGTCTCGGCAAGATTTCGAGCATGTGTTCAGTCAGGGGCGTCGTTTCAATCACCCTCTGATTCGAATGACCATATGTGAATCGGTTGGCGAAGGCGACTCCGGAAGGGTCGCCTTCGTTGGTGCTAAACGGCTCGGTTGTGCTGTCGTGCGCAACCGTTCTAAGCGTGTGATGCGCGAGGCCGCCCGCAGCTGCGGATTTCCCGTTGCGGGTTATGACATCATCTTGTTCGCAACTCCCAAGACGAGGGTTTCCTCGCCGCAGGAGATGGACAAGGCGTTGCGTTCGCTTATGAAACGCGCCGGCGTTGCCGGGGAGGAGCGATGAGCAATCACGTTTTGCGACGTGTTGCCATCGCTCCTATTCGCATATATCAACAGGTTATTTCGCCCTTATTGCCTGACGCCTGCATTTATTACCCAACGTGCTCTCAATACGCCGTCCAGGCGATTGAGAAGCACGGTGTTTTGAGAGGCTGCTGGCTTGCCGTGAGGCGCATCGCTCGCTGCAATCCCCTGCACGTCGGCGGTTATGACCCTGTGCCCTAGCGGGCACTCGCTATCGGAGGAAAACTTACATGTGGGATTGGATCGTTAACATCCTTTTCGAGCTGCTCAAGCTCATCCAGACCTTTGCGGTCGACTGGGGCCTGTCCATCATCATCCTGGTGGTCATCATCCGTCTGCTGCTGACGCCGCTTATGCTCAAGTCGACCAAGTCGACGGCTCGCATGCAGGTGCTGCAGCCCAAGATGCTCGAGATCCAGGAGCGCTATGCCGACGATCCCCAGCGTCAGGCCGAGGAGATGCAGAAGTTCTACAGCGAGAACAAGTTCAACCCCATGGCTGGCTGTCTGCCGCTGCTGATTCAGATGCCTATCCTGTTCGCCCTGTTTACATTGCTGCGCAACCTGCCGCAGTACTTTAACGACGGCACGTTCTCGTTCTTCAACATCCTGCCCGACCTGACCACCACGCCGAGCGCTTCCTTTGCCGATGGCTTTATGGTTGCACTGCCTGCGCTGGTTTGCCTGATTCTGTTTGCCGTTCTCACCTTGATTCCGCAGCTTTATATGTCGCGCAATCAGACTGGTCAGCAGGCCCAGAGCATGCGTATGATGGCCGTTGTCATGACGGTCATGATGCTTTGGATGGGCTGGAGCCTTCCCGTTGGTGTTCTGCTGTACTACGACGTCTCGTCTGCTTGGCAGGTTATCCAGCAGATTTTTGTGACGCAGAAGGTCATCGACAAGGCGAAGGCCGATGAGGAGGAGCGTCTTAAGAACGCTCCGCTGCAGGTTGAGGTCACTCGTCGCGAGAAGAAGCCGCGCCCGCACAAGAAGAAGTAGTGGGATATCAATCTTATTTAGGTACCTAACTTTTGGAGTACGTTATGTCTGAAGAGATCATCGAGGATATGCTTGAGGAGGTTGCCCCGCAGGTCGCGGGCGATTATCCCGAGATTGCACAGCGCTACAAGGCTGGTGAAGAGCTGACCGATGAGGAGCTCGACACCATTGCCGATGTTGCGATTTCCATCCTGCGTTCCATCCTTTCGCACTTCGATGCCGCCAACTCTCCTATCGATGAGTATGAGGGCGACGAGGGTGAGCTGATTTTGGATGTAACGGCTCCCGATCTTGCTGTTCTCATTGGCCGTCATGGTCGCACCCTTGATGCCCTTCAGGTTATGTTCTCTTTGCTGGTGAGCCGCAAGCTTGGCTTTAGGTATCCGGTTGTAGTGGACGTCGAGGGATACAAGAGCCGCCGTCAGGACAAGGTTGCCTCCATGGCTCAGTCTGCTGCCGAGCGTGCCATCCGCACTCATAAGAGTGTTTCGCTTCCGCCCATGAATGCCTATGAGCGCCGACTGGTTCACATTGCACTTCGTGGCAATGATGCCGTCGATACTCATTCTGAGGGTTCTGACCCTGATCGCCATGTGGTGATTGTTGCTCGATAATCTACTCGAGCTTATGCTAAGGGGACGTGGTTTCCACGTCCCCTTTTTTTGTCAAAAGTTCTCGATAC
>OBLF01002848.1_pt1 | contig 11120 bp, 8 predicted proteins | sample 1519231 | NCBI WGS metagenome assembly OBLF01 (sample SAMEA2602895, study PRJEB22501) | metagenome | reverse complement strand
GTTAAGTTTACTGATTCAGACTTAATTGGAATCCCAATTCGTGTTACCATTGGTAAGAAAGCTTCTGAAGGCATTGTTGAAGTCAAGTTACGTAAGACAGGGGAAGCAGTCGAAGTTAAGGTTGCGGAACTAAATAACACGGTAGAAATTTTATTAAACCAAGCTCAATAAAAGTAAATAAACCAATTAAAGCTGGGGAATCCCAGCTTTAATTATTTGTAGTAAATATTTTTAATGGATTAGTAACATCAGGGGGACCAAAGAGTGAGTTTGTCAGAAAATGAACAATTCAGAGTTTTATTAGAGCAAATTGATTTGTTGGATAATGCTGAATTAAAAGATGGTTCAATCAAAGATTTAACTGTGCACTCCAATTCCAAGCGTTGGACGTTTAGTTTTGAGTTTAATGATATTTTACCTTTACAAGTCTTTGTTGAATTTCATCATCAATTGATTAATACGTTTGGGGCAATAGCTCAAATTGATTTTTCAATTGATACTATAAATAAAAATAATGTTGCAACCCATGCAACCGATTATTGGGATTGGATTATCAAGAATAGTGGCATTCAATCATCACTTCTACAAGCGTTATGTGATAAGTCGATTCCAGAGTTTAAAGATGGACAATTAGTTGTCAAAGTAGATAATCAAATTACTAAGAACTTTCTCAATGACGATGTTTTGCAGACTCTTAGTAATACGTATCAAAAAGTTGGTTTTGGTCCGATTAAAATTAAACCTACAATCGATGACAATACTGCTCAAGAGCGTTTGCAAGCTTATCATGAAGAAAAGATTAAACGTGATCAAGCCATTGTTCAAAAAGCGACTGAAGCAATTAAAAAAGCTGAAAGTAAAAAGAAAGCTTCTGATAAAGCGATGCCTGAATTTAATGGTAAAGTGCAAATGGGTAAACCAATTAATGGTAAGGACAATATTGTTCAGTTGAGAGATATTACCCAAGAAGAACGTTCGGTATCCATTGAAGGGTATATTTTTGACGCAGAAGTTAAGACCCTTCGTTCGGAGCGTCAACTTTTAATCTTTAAGGTAACGGACTATACATCGTCTATTACCATCAAGAAGTTTTCTCGTAATGAGGCCGATGAACAATTATTCTCGGCCATTAAAAAAGGTTTGTGGGTTAGAGTTCGCGGAAGTATTCAAGAAGATAGTTTTATGAAAGATCTAACGATGAATGCTTACGATATCATGGAAGTCGACCACGCTGATCGACAAGATACAGCAACTGATAAAAGAGTTGAATTACACTTACACACTAATATGAGTACGATGGATGCTACCAACGGAATTAGCGATTTGGTAGGACAAGCTGCTAAGTGGGGGCATCCGGCGGTTGCAGTCACAGATCACGCTGGATTACAAGCTTTCCCTGAAGCCCATGCAGCTGGTAAAAAAAATGGTATTAAAACACTTTTCGGGGTTGAAGCTAATCTAGTTGATGATGGAGTTCCAATTGGCTATAACAGTGAACATCGCCCATTGAAGGGCGGCAAATATGTAATCTTTGATGTGGAAACTACGGGTTTGTCTGCAATTTATGACAAGGTGATTGAACTATCGGCAGTCAAAATGGAAAATGGAAATGTAATTGATCAGTTCGAAGAATTTATTGATCCGGGTTTTCCTCTTTCGGAAACTACAATTAATCTGACTAGTATCACGGACGAAATGGTACGTGGTTCAATGTCTGAAAAAGAAGTTTTCACCAAATTTAGAGAATTTTATGAAGATGCTATTATTGTGGGACATAATGTAACTTTTGATATTGGTTTTATGAATACAGGTTACCTCCGACATGGGATGGAAGAAATAAAAAATCCCATAATTGATACTTTAACGTTAGCGCGGTTCTTGTATCCTACTCTGAAAGGTTATCGTTTAAACACTTTGGCTAAAAAATTTGGGGTAGCACTCGAACATCATCATCGGGCTATCTATGATTCAGAAACTACAGGACATTTGTGTTATCTCTTCTTAAAAGATGCCGAAGAACGTTATGGGATTGAATATCATGATCAACTAAATGATCACATGACTGAAAATGAAGCATATAAACATGCACGGCCAAGTCATGCCATTTTAATTGCTAAGACCCAAGCTGGTTTAAAAAATCTTTTTAAATTAGTGTCAATGTCAAATGTTAAATATTACTATCGTGTACCTCGAATTCCTCGCTCTGAGTTAGAAAAATTACGTGAGGGAATTATTGTCGGTTCTGCTTGTTCTAGCGGGGATGTTTTTACGGCGATGATGCAAAAAGGATATGCTGATGCACGGCGAAAGGCTAAATTCTATGATTACTTGGAAGTAATGCCTAAACCGGTTTATCAACCATTAATCGAACAAGAATTAGTTAGTGATAATAAGAAGTTAGAGGAAATCATTGCCAATATTGTTAAATTAGGTGAGGATCTAGATATTCCAGTAGTCGCAACGGGAGATGTTCATTATCTCAATCCGCAAGATTATATCTACCGTAAGATTTTAATTAATTCGCAAGGTGGGGCTAATCCTTTAAATCGTTCAGAATTACCTGATGTTCATTTTAGAACTACCGATGAAATGCTGGAAGACTTTTCTTTCTTGGGTCCAGAAGTAGCACACAAGATTGTTGTCGAAAATTCGAATAAAATCGCTGATAGTGTGGATGACGGAATTAGCCCAGTTAAAGATAAGTTGTATACACCTAAAATGCCAGGTGCTGAAGACCGAATCAAACAGCTTTCGATGGATCGGGCACATGCTTTGTACGGTGAAGTATTACCGGAAATTGTTCAAGAACGATTAGATAAAGAATTGACTAGTATCATTGGAAATGGTTTCTCCGTAATTTATCTAATTGCTCAGCGCCTAGTGCATAAGAGTAATAAAGATGGTTATTTAGTTGGGTCGCGTGGATCAGTTGGTTCTAGTTTTGTTGCTACAATGTCTGGAATTACAGAAGTTAATCCATTACCGCCTCATTATCGATGCCCTAAGTGTCAATATTCATTCTTCTATACCAAGGGTGAATATGGTTCTGGATATGACCTTCCAGATAAAGAATGTCCGGAATGTGGAACTTGGATGATTGGTGATGGACAAGATATTCCGTTTGAAACTTTCCTAGGTTTCAAAGGAGATAAGGTCCCCGATATTGATTTAAATTTCTCGGGAGATTATCAACCTATTGCGCATAATTATATGCAAGTTTTATTTGGTAAAGATAATGTGTTTAGAGCTGGTACAATTGGTACGGTTGCTGATAAAACAGCATTTGGATATGTTAAAGCGTACGAAAGAGATACTAATCAGCATTTGCGCGGAGCCGAAATTGAACGTTTGGCTAAGGGCGCAACTGGTGTTAAACGAACGACTGGACAACATCCGGCTGGAATTTTGATTGTTCCTGATTATATGGATGTATATGATTTTAGTCCTATTCAATATCCCGCTGATGATCAGACGGCTGCTTGGGAAACGACTCATTTTGATTTTCATTCTATCCATGATAATATTCTGAAAATGGATATTCTGGGACATGATGATCCAACAATGATTCGTAAGCTACAAGATTTATCAGGAATTGATCCAGAGACCATTCCAACTGATGACCCCGGGGTGATGAAAATTTTCTCTGGCCCAGAAGTTTTAGGCGTTGATGAAAATCAAATTCAATCTAAAACAGGAACTTTAGGAATCCCTGAGTTTGGTACGCGATTTGTGCGAGGAATGTTGGAAGAAACCCATCCAACTAGTTATTCAGAGCTTCTCCAAATTTCTGGATTATCACATGGTACTGATGTTTGGTTAGGGAATGCCGAAGAATTGATCAAGGCGGGTACCGTAACTTTGAAAGAAGTTATTGGTTGTCGTGATAATATTATGATGGATTTAATTCATTATGGTTTAGATTCACAGTCCTCCTTCCAAATTATGGAGAGTGTGCGTAAGGGAAAGGGAATTCCAGAAGGCTATGAAGATAAGATGCGTGCGGCTAATGTTCCCGATTGGTACATTGAATCTTGTGGAAAGATTAAATATATGTTCCCACGGGCGCATGCTTCAGCCTATGTTTTAATGGCCTTACGAATTGCCTACTTTAAAGTTTATTATCCATTGGTTTATTACGCAGCATATTTCACGGTACGAGCAGATGACTTTGACATTGTTTCGATGGCACGCGGGAAAGAATCCCTCAAAAATCGCATGCAAGAAATTAATGATAAAGGTAACGATGCGTCGACAAAGGAAAAAAATCTCCTAACCGTGTTAGAATTAGCTAACGAAATGTTAGAACGTGGTTTTGAATTCAAAATGATTGATATTGAAAAATCAGATGCTGAAGAATGGTTAATTGAAGGCAAGTCCTTAATTGCACCATTTAATGCTTTACCAGGTTTAGGATTGAACGTTGCTAAACAAATCGTGGCTGCGCGAGCAGACAAGCCATTTCTTTCCAAAGAAGACTTGTCAAAGCGGGGACATGTTTCGCAAACTTTAATTGATTTCATGACTGAGAACAACGTTTTATCGGAGTTGCCGGATGAAAATCAGCTTAGTTTATTCTGATGATTTGCAAAAATGCCCATATAATGGTATATTCAGAGTAGTAATTTGATACTCGTTAATTGAGTGAGCAGCGATGCTCGCTCTTTTTATTGGCAAAATATAATTCTGGAGGTTCAAGTTTGAGTAACAATGTTATTGAAAAGGTGACAGAATTAGTCCAACCAATTACTGATCGCCATAATTTTGAACTTGTTGAAGTTGAATTTGTAAAAGAAGGTCAAGGTTGGTTCCTAAGAGTCTATATTGACAAAGTTGGTGGCATTAACATCGAAGAATGTGCCATGGTCAGTGATGAGCTAAGTGAAATTTTGGACGCACAAGATCCAGATCCAATTCCACAAGCTTATTTCTTAGAAGTGTCTTCTCCAGGGGCTGAACGACCTTTAAAAACGAAGGAAGATCTTACGAGATCAATTGGTGAATATATCCATATCTCACTATATGCATCGATTAATAAGCAAAAAGTTTTCGAAGGTTACCTTAAAAGCTTTGAAAATGATGAAATTGTTTTGGACTATTTAGATAAGACTAGACATAAAGAACTTAAAGTAACGTATGAACAGGTTGCATTTGCTAGATTAGCAATCAAGATTTAGAGGAGAGTTTAAAATGAGTAAAGAAATGATTACCGCTCTTGATATCTTAGAAAAAGAAAAGGGAATCAAAAAAGAAGTTATCGTTGAAGCACTTGAAGCTGCATTAGTTTCGGCATTCAAGCGTAATTACGGACAGGCTCAAAACGTTGAAGTAGAATTTAATGATCGTAAAGGTGATATTCATGTTTACGCCGTTAAAAAAGTTGTTGAAGAAGTTGAAGATGATCAATTGGAAGTTAGTTTAGCTGACGCCTTGATGATCAATCGAGCATACGAATTAGATGATGAAATCAGATTTGAAGTTACTCCTAAAAACTTTGGCCGAATTGCAGCTCAAACTGCTAAACAAGTTATTATGCAACGGGTTCGCGAAGCTGAACGTGGTGTAATTTACGAAAAGTATGGTCAATACGAAGATGAAATTGTTACAGGCGAAGTATCACACCGTGATAATCGTTACGTATATGTTGACTTGGGTGGGGTCGAAGCTGTGATGGCTAAGTCAGACCAAATCCCAGGTGAACAATATGAACCTCATGATCATATTAAAGTTTATATTACGAAGGTGGAAAATAACGGTAAGGGACCTCAAATTTTTGCTTCAAGAACGGATTCGGGACTTTTGAAACGGCTCTTTGAACAAGAAGTTCCTGAAGTTTATGATGGAACGGTCGAGATTATGTCGATTGCTCGTGAAGCTGGTGATCGTGCTAAAATTGCGGTACGTTCTAATGATCCTGATATTGATGCAGTTGGGACATGTGTGGGTGCTAAGGGCCAACGTGTTCAAACGATTGTCAATGAACTTCATGGTGAAAACATGGATATCATTGAATGGAAAGAGGACCCAGCAGAATATATAGCTAATGCTTTGAAACCTTCTGAAGTTATTGACGTATTATTTAATGAAGAAGATGAAAATTACTGCATGGTAATCGTTCCAGATTACCAACTTTCATTAGCAATTGGTCGTCGTGGACAAAATGCGCGTTTAGCTGCTAAACTTGTTAACTTCAAGATTGACATCAAATCGGAAACAGATGCATCAGAATATGCTGAAGAAGAAGATTCTGAAGAAAGTACAGAAGAAACCGCTGAATAAACCATTGGAGGTGTGTTCTTGATGAAAACCAGAAAAATACCAATGCGTAAAGACATTGTGACAAATCAAATGTTTTCTAAAAAGGAACTCGTGCGAGTTGTCAAAAATAAGGAAAACGAAGTAGCTATTGATCCGACGGGTAAAGCTGCAGGACGAGGCGCTTATATTGGATTAGATGTCGAAATTGCTAAAAAGGCAAAAAAGAAGCGAACTTTTGATCAAGCGTTTAAAATTAAAGTTGACGACCAGTTCTACGATGACTTAATTGCTTATGTTGATCATCAGCAAGCACGAAAAGAGTTATTTGGTAAGTAAATGATTAAAGAAAATATTAGTAAATATCTCGGATTGATGCGCCGTTCAGGTAACTTGGTTACTGGTCAAGAACTAGTACTCAGTTCAATTCGTAGTCAGAAAGCCAAATTCGTTCTGGTAACAGAAGATATTGGCGAGTCCTCAAAGAAAAAAATTATTGATAAGTGTCATTTTTACGAAGTTCCATTCACTATTTTGGGAACTAAAGAAGATCTTTCCAAAGCAATTGGGCAGGAAAGATCGGTAGTGGCGACTGAAAATAATGGTTTTGCAAAGGGGTTACTAAAGAAAATAAATGAATAGGAGCGTGAAACGATGGGCAAAAAAAGAATTTATGAATTAGCCAAAGAAATCAACGTTTCGAGTAAAGATATTATTGAAAAGGCGCAGGCCGATGGTCTTGATGTAAAAAACCATATGTCGACGCTAGACGATGCTTCTGAAAAGCATTTACGCAATGCTTTCAAAAAAAATACTACTACAAACAAACCGGAAGAAAAACGGACACCTAAATTCCGTTCAAGCAAAACTGGTAAAACTGTGGTTAAGAAAAGCGACCATCCAGCAGTTGATGGAACGAAGGGTATTCAAAGATTGAAATCATCAAATAATGAAAGTACTACAAGAAACAATAACAATAACAAAAATGGCAACCAAAACCGTAATAATACAAATGGTCGTCCAAACAATAACCAAAATCGTCCAAACAACAATCGTAATCAAAATAACAACCGTAATGGTAATCGTCCTAACCAACCTAAGCGCGATGAAAAACAAGATCGAATTCGTGCTTCAGTAGCAGAGGCTGCCCGTATGGCTGCTCAAGCTAACCGCGAAATTGCTAACGAGAAGCCCCAAGCTAATCGTCAACGCACGAATAGCGCTAAGCCGGGTGAACAACGTCGGGAAGGTCGTAATAACCAAAATCGTCCAAACAACAATAATCGTAACGGTAACAATGTAAATCGTACGAATAATAATAATCGTCCAAACAATAACAATCGTAACAATGAAAATCGTCCAAGTCGTCCAAATAATACTAATCAGACGACTAATAATCGCCCAACTAACAATACAACTAGACCAGCTGCTCCAGCAGCTACGACAGCTAATAATAGTGGTGAAAAGAAGCAAGATCGTTTCAGCGGACGTAACAACAATTCTAGGGGTGGGAACCGTTTTGGAAACAACCAAAATCGTCCCTTTAATAAAGAAAACCGTAAGAACAAAAAGAGAAATAGAAAAGCTAAACGCGATGGGCGGATGAAGGAAACAACTAACAAAGTTGTTACTGTTCGTAAGGAACGTCCATTGCCAGATGTATTAGAATACAGCGAAGGCATCAATGTAGCAGAGATTGCTAAGAAGATTCATCGTGAACCAGCAGAAATTATCAAGAAATTGTTCATGATGGGTGTAATGGTTAACCAAAATCAATCACTTGATAATGATACAGTGGAACTTCTAGCAGCCGATTATGGAATCGAAGCTCAACAAAAAGTTGAAGTTGATATTTCAGATATTGATAAGATTTTTGAAGACGAAGAAAAGAATACAACTAACCTTGTATCACGCCCTCCAGTTGTTACTATCATGGGACACGTTGACCATGGTAAGACAACCTTACTTGATAAACTTCGTCATAGTCATATCACTGAAGGAGAAGCTGGTGGTATTACTCAAGGAATCGGTGCTTACCAACTTAAGCATGATGATAAGTTGATTACTTTCCTTGATACTCCTGGTCATGCGGCCTTTACTGAAATGCGTGCTCGTGGTGCTGATGTTACGGATATTACAATCTTAGTTGTCGCTGCTGATGACGGTGTAATGCCACAAACTATTGAAGCTATCAACCATGCTAAGGCTGCTAATGTTCCAATTATCGTCGCCGTTAACAAGATTGATAAGCAAGGAGCAAATCCTAACCATGTTATGGAACAATTGACTGAATATGGTCTTATTCCTGAATCATGGGGTGGAGACACGATTTTCGTTGAAATTTCAGCTAAATTAGGTCAAAATATCGATGAATTACTTGATATGATTTTACTTCAAGCAGAAGTTCTAGAACTTAAAGCTAACCCAGATCAAAATGCTGCTGGATCAGTAATTGAAGCTCAATTGGATCCTGGTAAAGGTTCTATTGCAACAATCTTAGTTCAACAAGGTACAATGCACGTTGGTGATCCAATTGTTATTGGTAACACCTTTGGACGGATTCGAACAATGGTTAACGAACATGGCCGTCGAGTGAAAGAAGCTACTCCATCAACCCCAGTAGAAATTACTGGTTTGAACGGTGTTCCAGAAGCCGGTGATCGTTTCGTAGTCTTTGATGACGAAAAATCAGCTCGTGCAGCTGGTGAAGAACGTGCTAAACGTGCTCAAATGGAAGAACGTAAACGTAGTAACCATGTTACTTTGGATAACCTCTTTGATTCCCTTAAAGAAGGCGAAATGAAGAAGGTTGACATCATTATCAAAGCTGATGTTCAAGGTTCTGTAGAAGCTTTAGCTGATAGTTTACAAAAAATTGAAGTTGAAGGTGTTCGAGTTAATATCATTCATAAGGCCGTTGGAGCTATTAACGAAAGTGACGTTACTCTTGCAGCTGCAAGTAATGCGATCATCATTGGTTTCAATGTTCGCCCAACAGCTCAAGCTAAACAAATGGCTGACTCTGAAGATGTTGATATTCGTCTCCATCGTGTTATCTATAATGCAATCGATGAAGTTGAATCAGCAATGAAGGGAATGCTTGAACCGGTTTACGAAGAAGAAATTATTGGTCAAGTTGATATCCGTGAAACTTACAAGGTTTCTCGTGTGGGTACAATTGCCGGTGGTTTTGTAACTGAAGGATTTATTACACGTGATTCCGGAGTTCGTTTGATTCGTGATGGTGTAGTTATCTATGAAGGTAAACTAGGTAGTCTTAAACGTTTCAAGGATGATGTTAAAGAAGTTAAACGAGGATTTGAACTTGGTTTAACGGTTGAAAATTACAATGATATCAAAATTGGTGATGTTATCGAAGCATACCGCATGAAAGAAGTACCAGTTGAGTAGATAGGAGGAATCTATTATGGCTCGACAATACCGTTCGGATCGCTTGTCTCAAGAAATTGAAAAAGAAATGAGGGATATCCTTCGTCGTCGTGTGCGTGATCCTCGCGTTGAGGGAGTTACAATCACTGGCGTTGATGTGACAGGTGATTTACAACAAGCAAAAATTTATTACAGTATTTTATCTGATAAAGCATCAGATGATCAAAAAACCAAGGCGGGTCTTGAAAAGGCATCTGGTTTAATTCGTAAAGAGTTAGGTAGCCGCCTATCAATTTACAAGACACCGGAACTTAGTTTCATCAGAGATGAATCTGTTCAATATGGTGATAAAATTGATCAATTACTCAATAAATTAAATCGTGATTAATCCAAAAGAGTATGCTTAATGGCATGCTCTTTTTTGTTTGGACCTAAATAAATAGGACGAAATCTTTTTAATACGATATAAGTAATGTAAAATGGCTATGAAGAGTGCATTTTAAGTACAGAATGAGAGGTTACCAAAATGGATGGAATAATTCCAATTAATAAAGAACGAGGAATGACAAGTCACGATGTTGTTGCCAAGGTTCGTGGTATTTTAAGAACTAAAAAAGTTGGTCATAGTGGAACCCTTGATCCTAGTGTTGACGGAGTTTTACCAATTTGTGTTGGCAGAGCTACGAAAGTTGTGGACTATTTAATGGGATTTGGAAAAGTTTATCAAGGTTCAATTACGTTAGGTTTCTCGACTACTACGGAAGATCTAGATGGTGAAGTAGTTGAAACTAAAAAACTTGATGAACCATTAACGGACGAACAAATTAATCAAACTTTGACTGCAATGACAGGAACTTTAATTCAAATTCCACCCATGTATTCCGCAGTAAAGGTTAAGGGCCGCAAGTTATATGAATACGCCCGCGCTGGCGAGACGGTAGAACGTCCTCAGCGTCAAATTAAGGTTTATGATTTTGTTCAAACTCGCCCATCAATTTTTGATGCAGAAAAGGGACAACAAACTATTTATTTCAAGGTTAGTTGTGGCAAGGGGACGTATGTGAGAACTTTAGCAGTTGATTTTGGTCGTCATTTTGGATTACCAGCGGTGATGTCTGATTTAAGTCGCTTGGCTAGTGGGGGATTCAAAATTGAGGAATGCCTGACGTTATCCGACTTAGAACAAGCACGAGATGAAGATCGTTTATCGACGGTTATTCAGCCTTTAGATCGGGCCTTGGATAACTTTAATACAATTACAATTTCAGATGTTGAATGGGAAATTGTTAAAAATGGAGGATTTTTGAATCGTCCGCAAACTGATGAAATCATAGCTTTAAAATATAATGGGAATATTCAGGCGTTATATCAGTATGATACAAATCGTCAAAACTATATTCCTAAAAAAATGTTGTTGGTGAGATAGAAAAGATCGGAAGAGCGTCGTGTAGGGAAAGAGTGTAGATCTCGGTGGTCGC
>OBLF01002847.1_pt1 | contig 11122 bp, 14 predicted proteins | sample 1519231 | NCBI WGS metagenome assembly OBLF01 (sample SAMEA2602895, study PRJEB22501) | metagenome | reverse complement strand
CATACGAGATTGGTCAGTGACTGGAGTTCAGACGTGTGCTCTTCCGATCTAGGGGCGCCGCCGTCAGAAAACTGAGCATCACGCAGGCCCGCACCACCGAAGGAGACGCCCCGGTGAGGGCCGCGTAGAAAATCAGCACCGGAATGGCCGCTGCCGCAGTCAGACGCCGCCGGTGCTTTCCCGTGAGAAAGCCCACCAGCGCCAGCAGATAGGCGCAGTGCATGCCGCTGACCGCCAGAATATGGTAGACGCCTGCCTCGGACAAATCCACGTCCGCTTGGGTGGACAGTTCCCCTTTCCGGCCCGTCAACAGGGCCAGCAGAAAGCCTGCGTCGTCCCCGTCAAAAAGGGTTCGGATTCTCTCCTGCATGGCGCGGCCCAGCCGGGCGGGCCACCACCGGACGGCGTCCGGATCTCCCTTGCCGAAGGCAGGCGTTCCCCGGCTGTAAGCCAGCAGGAACACGCCCTTGGAGTTGAATACCGTCACATCGTCATCCCGGATGCGGGAGGCGCTTTGCAGATACACGTCATCCGTGATCCGCTGGCCCGGGCACAGCTGCAAAAGGGCTGTGTCCCCGTAATAGGTCAACCTTCCCGGCAGGCCCTCCGCCTCCACCGCCGCCTTGGCTCCAAAAGCAGTGGCCGTTGGGTACTCCGTCAGGGTCATGGTCAGGGTCTGCTGGCTGTCCGCCAGGGCCTCCATGGGCGCGCTGACCTGCCGGAGGTACAGCCAGTCCCATCCCAGGGCCAGCGCCGTGCCCACCAGGCACAGCACCGCCCGCTTCCGCCACTGCTCCGGCAGAAACAGGGCCAGAATCCCCGCCCCCAGACACACCAGACCAACCGGCAACAGCCAGCCGTCCGGCAAAAGGTATTGGGCCAGAAGGATCCCGGCGGCAAAGCCGCCGCAGAAAAGGGCCAGCCGTCTCATTTGGCAGGGTACGGCTCCGGCCGGTCCGTCCGCCCCAGGAGATAGTCGGTGCTGACGTGGTAATAATCCGCCAGCTTTACGATCAGCTCCAGAGGAAACTCCCGCACGCCCTTTTCGTAGCGGCGGTACACATTGGGATGAATTCCCAGATATTCCGCGATCTTCTTCTGCGTCAGGTCACTGTCCTCCCGCAGGTCATAGACACGTTTCAGATACAAACCGGATCACCTCAAACAGAGGTTACCATTTGGTTTGCTTTTTATTTAAGAATTGAACCGAACGGTTTGGTTTTTCAGATAAACCGTCCGGTTCCAACATTCACACTGCTACTGTTTCCATATTTATGTCAACTGAAGCCGCCGGCTCCGCTTCGGCTGGGTAGGGATGTCCGTCCGCCCCAGCAGGTAATCCGTGCTCACCTTATAATAATCCGCCAGCTTATCCAGCACCCAGGCCGGGGTCTCCCGGCTGCCGTTTTCATACCGCCGGTAAACACTCCGGTGCATATTCAGGTATGCGGCGACTTCCCACTGGGCCTTGTCATGGTCTTCCCGCAAATCCCGCAGGCGCTGAATCTCCATAATGATGTACCTCCCGGTAAAAATGCCAATTTATTATAGCGCAGATTCCCTCAAATTTCCACCCTCTTTTTGTAATTGTAAACATATCCCTAACGCTCCCGTTAAAAAGTCGCGCCCCACCTTGACTTCTCCTCCGGCAGGAATTATGATGGGTTCAGATATCCGAATAACAGAAAGGAGTTCCCTCTATGAAACGCTTTTTCACTCTGCTGTTCACCGCCCTGCTGCTGACGGCAGCCCTGTGCGTCAGCGCTTCCGCCTCTCAGTACGACAGCGTGGCTCAGGACCTGTCCGCCATCGGCATGTTCCGGGGCACCGGCAATGGCTTTGACCTGGACCGCGCCCCCACCCGTAGCGAGGCCGCCATCATGCTGGTGCGGCTCTACGGCGCGGAGGACAAGGCCAAGGCCGCCTACGACGCCGGGGAGATCACGCACCCCTTCACCGACGTCAGCGCCTACACCTCTCCCTATGTGGCCTGGCTGTATACCAACGGCATCACCAACGGCACCAGCGCCACCACCTTCGGCTCCGGCCGAGCCTGCACCCTGCAGAATTACGTGGTGTTCCTGCTGCGGGCCCTGGGGTATAAGGACGGCACCGATTTCCAGTATGCCCAAGCCACGAACCTGGCCCAAACCTGCGGCTTCTATACCCCCCTGCTTTTTGACGGCACCTTCCTCCGGGATGACCTGGCAGCCCTGACCTACCAGGCCCTGGCAGCCAACGTGAAGGGCACGGACACCTCCCTGCTCGCCAGCCTGATCGCCAGCGGCGCTATCGACAAGACTGCCGCCAAGCCCCTCACGGACAAGATCGACGCCTACCGGGCCCTGGTGACCTCCACCAGCGGCATGGAGTCCCATTCCATGGACCTGGACACCGTCTCCGTCACCGATATGACCATCAAGGCCGACGGGAAAACGACCTCCAGCAAAATGACCACATCCAGCAGCACCCAGTCCATCATCAACGGCAGCGATATCCGCATGGCCGTTACCTCCAAGACCACCGCCGACGGCACCGCAGTGGAAAGCAGCAGCTGGATCAAGGACGGCTGGCTGTACACCGCCACCGCCGCTGAGGACGGCACCGCCAAGATCAAGCTCTCCGTGGGCGACGATTTTGCGGAACTGGAGGACCTGGTGCAGCTGCCGGATCTGAACGTCAGCGGCCTTGCCACAGTGAAGTCCATCTCCTCCCGGAAATCCGGCGCCGATACGGTGTATACCCTGGTCGTTGACAAGAATACCCTCAACGGCCTGATGGACAGCATCATGACCGGTATGCTGGGAAGCTTCGGCTCTATGGACGATGTAAAGTTTTCCACTCAGTTCAGCGACATGACCATCCAGTACACCGTGGGCAGCCAGGGCGCCTTGAAGGGGCTGCACACCGTATACAGCGCCGCGGTGGATATCAGCATCCCGGCCACGGCTGACAGCCCCGCCCAGGCCATGACGATGAACTGCGCCTACGATACCACAGTCACCGTAAAGGCCACCGGCTCCGCCGTGAAGATCACCTTCCCCGACTTCTCCGACTTCGTGGAGATTGACATGGGCTAATTTTCGCAACTTTCTTCATACGGTAAACCAAAAGCGGAGGGCATGCGCCCTCCGCTTTTTCCTGTTCTCTTTTGGCATCAGCCCGGAGGCCAGGTCATATCCCGGCCTGCCAGCACGTGGAAGTGCAGGTGGGGCACAGACTGCTGGCCCGCCTCGCCGATGTTGGACACCACCCGGTAGCCCGCCTCGGCAAAGCCCAGTTCCTGGGCCAGCTTGGCGATGACCTCGAAAATGTGGGCCACCACGGCGCTGTTCTCCGGCGTAATGGCCGTGACAGACTGGATGTGGGCCTTGGGCACCACCAGGAAATGGGTGGGCGCCTGGGGCGCGATGTCATAAAAGGCGTAGCAGAGCTCGTCCTCATAGACCTTATTGCTGGGGATCTCCCCACCGATGATCTTGCAGAAAAGGCAATCACTCATAGATGTTCCTCCTTTCCGTTTTTGTGCGTTCACCGCGAAGGTCCGGCCAAGGTCGGACCTTCGCGGGCATCCGGCATTTTATTTTTTGTGCTCCGGCACGATTGCGAACGTGACCAGCGGTTCCGTGCCGGTATTCATCAGCTTGTGGCTATGGCCCTGGGCGCAGTAGTGGCACACACCGGGCGTCAAAGCCTCCTCCACACCGTCGCAGAGCATGGTGCCGGTGCCGGAGAGCACATAGATCGTCTCGCTGTTGCCCACGTGGGTGTGCTCACCCAAATATGCGCCGGGAGCCAGTTCCAGCTTCATGATCTTATTTTCCCCGTCAGAGAAGCTCTTCAGCCGCGCTTCCCCCTGGCCGCCCTTCATGCCGTTGACGACCTGCGTCTCTAAGTTGTCAAAATTGATCTGCATGATTTTTCCTCCTTACAGTTTGCTGGCCACAAAATCGTCCACAGCAGCCAGGGCATCGTCCACCTTGCTGACCTCGGTGCCGCCGCCCATGGCGCTGTCGGGCTTGCCGCCGCCCTTGCCGCCGCAGATGGGAGCAATGGCCTTGATGATATCGCCGGCCTTGACGCCCTTGGCCACGGCGTCCTTGCCGCAGACCGCCAGCAGCGTCACCTTGCCGTCGTTGACGGAGGCCAGAACGCCCACCACACCGGGCTCTTTGTCCCGGAGGAAGTCGCCCTGCTTGCGCATGGCGGCGGCGTCCATACCGTCCCGCTGGGCGGTGATGACCTTCAGGCCGCCTATGTCCTTTGCGGCCATCAGGAAGCTGCGGGCCTCGCCCAGGGATGCCTGCTCCTTGAACTTGTCCAGTGCGTGACGTAGTTCCTTCATCTCATTCATCTGCTGCTCCAGACGGTTCTCCAGTTCGCCGGGATTGGTCTTGAACATCTGGGCGATGTGGAAGAGGACCTGCTGGTTGCGGTTGATGGTATCCAGGGTCAGCTGGCCCACGGTGGCCTCGATCCGGCGGACACCGGAAGCAACGGAGGCTTCGCTCTTGATGCGGAAGGGACCAACCTTGGCGGTGTTATCCACGTGGGTGCCGCCGCAGAACTCCATGGACACATCGCCCATTTCCACGACCCGGACCTCGTCGCCGTACTTCTCGCCGAACATGGCCACAGCGCCCTTCTTCTTGGCCTCCTCGATGGGCAGGACCTCCGTCACCACGGGCACGCCTTCCAGAATGACGTCATTGACGATCTTATCCACCTGGGTAAGCTGCTCAGGGGTGATGGCCTCAAAGTGGGTGAAGTCAAACCGCAGGCGGTCAGGCTCCACCAGGGAGCCCGCCTGGTGCACATGGTCGCCCAGCACCTTCTTCAGCGCCGCATCCAGCAGATGGGTGGCGCTGTGAGCCCGGCGGATGGCCTTGCGGCGCTCCGCATCAATGGCAGCGGACACGGTGTCCCCTACCTTAAAGGAGCCGGAAACCACCTTGCCGTAGTGCATGAACTTGCCGCCCTTGTTCTTCTGGACGTTGTTGACCTCGAATTTGGCCTCGCCGCAGGTGATGACGCCGTAGTCGGCCACCTGGCCGCCCATCTCCGCGTAGAAGGGGGTCTGATCCAGGACCACAATGCCCTCCACGCCGCTCATCAGCTCCTCAGCCAGTTCGTCCTCCACCACCAGGGCCACCACCTTGGCGTCATCAATGGCGTCGTGGTCATAGCCCACGAACTCCGTGGAGGGAATATCCTTGCCGAACTCCACACCGGCCCAGCCCAGGTCGCCCAGAGCCTTCCGGGCCTCCCGGGCACGGGTCTTCTGCTCCTGCATCTCCTGATCGAAGGCAGCCCGGTCCAGGGTCATGCCCGCGTCCTCCACCATCTCAATGGTCAGGTCGATGGGGAATCCATAGGTATCATACAGCTTGAAGGCATCCGCGCCGGAGAAGGTGGTCTCCCCCTTCTCCTTGTGCTCAGCCAGCAGCTGATCGAAGATCTTCATGCCGCCGTCGATGGTCTTGGCGAAGTTCTCCTCCTCCACCCGGATGACCTTGGTGATATAAGCCTGCCGCTCCCGCAGCTCGGGATAGTGGCCCTCGTTCTCGTGGACCACGGTGTCCACCACCTCATACAGGAAGGGACGGTTCACACCCAGCAGCTTTCCGTGGCGGGCGGCCCGGCGCAGCAGGCGGCGCAGCACATAGCCCCGGCCCTCGTTGGAAGGCAGCACGCCGTCGCAGATCATAAAGCTGGCGGAGCGGATATGGTCGGTGATGACACGGAGGGACACGTCCTTCTCATAGCTCTGGCCGTAGCTGGCGCCGGTGATCTCCGTGACCTTGTTGGTGATATTCATCACGGTGTCCACATCGAACAGGGAGTCCACATCCTGGCACACCACGGCCAGACGCTCCAGGCCCATGCCGGTGTCGATGTTCTTCTGCTTCAGCTCGGTGTAGTGGTCGTGGCCATCGTTGTCGAACTGGGAGAACACCACGTTCCAGACCTCCATGTAGCGGTCGCAGTCGCAGCCCACGGTGCAGCCGGGCTTGCCGCAGCCGTACTTCTCGCCCCGGTCGTAGTAGATCTCGGAGCAGGGGCCGCAGGGGCCGGAGCCGTGCTCCCAGAAGTTGTCCTCCTTGCCGAACTTAAAGATGTGGTCGGCGGGCACGCCGATCTCCTCGTTCCAGATGCGGAAGGCCTCGTCGTCGGCAGGGGTGGTTTCATTCCCCGCGAACACAGAGGGATACAGGCGGTTGGGGTCCAGGCCCACCCACTCCGGGCTGGTCAGGAATTCCCAGGCCCAGTGAATGGCCTCGTCCTTGAAGTAATCGCCGAAGGAGAAGTTACCCAGCATCTCAAAATAGGTGCCGTGGCGGGCAGTGTGGCCGATGTTCTCAATGTCGCCGGTGCGGATGCACTTCTGGCAGGTGGTCACCCGGTGCCGGGGGGGCTCCTGCTCCCCGGTGAAGTAGGGCTTCATGGGCGCCATGCCGGAGTTGATGAGCAGCAGGCTGGCATCGTTCTGGGGGATCAGGGAAAAGCTGGGCAGGCGCAGATGGCCTTTCGTCTCAAAGAAGCTGAGGAACATTTCCCGCAGCTCGTTAAGACCATAGTACTTGGGTTCTGACATGATCGTTTCCTCCATTTTTTATGTAAACTTATTGATCTTTTTCTTGAAAATAGGCAGTCAGCTCCGCCAGTTCCCGGTCCAGGTTCCGGTAGAACCGGGTCACGTGCCAGCCGTCCGCCAGAGCGTGGTTGATGAACAGGGACACCGGCAGCGTTACTCTGCCGTTTTCCTCGGTGAATTTTCCCCAGGAGAACCGGGGATTGCTGTCGTCCCGGCTGACGCTGGGGTGCTGGATCTGGGTGTAGGGCAACCAGGGCAGGCAGGAGACGAAGAAGTGGTTCAGGGGATCGCCGGTCTCCTTCAATTCGTCCTTTTCCAGGGCCGCCTGCTGCTTCCGCTTCCCCTCCTGGACGAAGTCCTCATAGGGCAGCGTGCCGCTGTCCACCAGGCAGTAGACGTACACGCCGTTGGACCGCATGGCGGTGTAGGAGGGCTGGCAGCGGTCATACTGGATGACCTGGCCGTCCTTTAACCGCCGCCGCAGCTCCGGCACGTCGTTGGCCGCCCGGACCACCGCATAGAGAAAGCTCAGGAAAAAGGGCCGCCCGTTCAGGGCCTTGTGAAAGGCGGTGATGTCCACCGGCACCGTCACCCCGGCCCAGGGGTTCTCCATGGCCCGGAAGTAGGCAAACTGGCCGTTTCGCGGATCCTGCTCCATATCAACTTTTTTCCAGGCCACGGCCCCGCCCCCTCAAAAATAAAATGCTCCGCCCCAGGCATAGGGGCGAAGCAGGACTTCACGGTACCACCCTAATTATCCCCCTCTTGCAGGGGCGTCTTAGCCACCGATAACGGCGTGACCCGTCCCGCTCCACGCGGGCCGCTCCGAAGCGGCTGCTCTCCGGCGTGGGAAAGGAACTCACACCAAACGTCCCTCTCGCTGATCCGGTTTCGGAAAGCTGACTTCATCCAAGCGTTTACAAATATACGTGTTCATTATAGCGATTTTCCGCCTGTTGTCAAGGCTTTTCCGCCTTTTTCTCAGGGCGGGTAGGGGGACCCGGTCCACAGCAGCCGCGCTCCGGCGCAGGGCAGCAGCCCCTCTGCCCCTGCCAGCCCCGGCAGGGGGAATTCCTGGGGCTCCAAAACGCCGCCGCAGACCAACGGCAGCGCCCGCTGGACGCACAGAACCGGCTCCCGGAGGCTGGAAAAGGTAATGCTGTCCCGGGGAGACAGGCCATAGGTCACCACCGTCTCCGCCCGGAAGCGTCCGCCGCCGCAGATCCCCGGCAGAAGCAGCAGCCTTGCCCGCACGTCCATCTCCGCCAGCATCCGGCACCCTATCGGCGTCAGGGCCAGGAAATCCCAGACCTCCCGGCACACCACCCCTGGGTCCCGCAGCTGCCGCAGCCCCGGCGGCAGCAGATGCTCCCACCCTGTGGAAGCGTGAAACAGTCCGCCCTCCATGAAACCACCTCTCCCCTAGTTTGGACAGCGGGAAAAAATCCATGCAGCCCCTCTCGTTTTTTTCGGAAAAGTGTGGTATGATAGGTTAGATTTTTTCACGAGGTGGCACGCATGGACTTCTGGGGACATTTGAAAACGGTGAACCACCACCGGCATCTGGTGCGGCAGTACTGCTTCCGCCTGGGGCTTTACTGGCAGGGGCTGACCCACGACCTGTCCAAGTATTCCCCGGTGGAATTCTGGGCCGGGGTCAAATATTTCCAGGGGGACCGCAGCCCCAACGACGCCCAGCGCCGGGACATCGGCTACAGCGCCTCCTGGATGCACCACAAGGGCCGCAACCGCCACCACTTTGAATACTGGACGGACTACAGCATGGACGGCAGCGGCATTTCCGGCGTGGAGATGCCGAAAAAATATGTGGCGGAAATGTTCTGCGACCGTCTGGCCGCCAGCAAGGTCTACCGGGGCAAGGACTTTGACCCCGGCGATCCCTACAAATTCTTCCTCCGGGGCAAGGAAAAGCGGCTGCTGATCCACCCCGCCACCTCGGAGCTGCTGGAAAAAATTCTCATCGTTCTCCGGGACCAGGGCGAGGACGCCGCCTTTGACTATGTCCGGCGGGAGGTCCTGGGGAAGAAATAGTGCGCAGAATTCCATAAAACGTGAAAAAGCGGTGATGCTCCTGTTGGAGCATCACCGCTTTATGTAAATCAATTTTGGTTGAGGCCTTTTATGGCTTCTCTCCGCCTGCGTCCTGTTCCAAAATCAGTTCCTCCGCCGTCTGCTGGGCCTTGATGAGGTCCAGCATGATCTTTGCCGTTCCCTGCTGCAATGTTTCCAAATTGCGGATTGCCTGCTCCGACACCCGCATCATGGTCAGGTACGCTACCTTGTAGTCCAGCTTTTCTGTCATAGGAACCTCCCGTTGTATTCGTTTATAGATTCTAAAATAGAATCTATAAATAGAATATAAAAGCGCATACAATAATGCAAGAGGTGATTTGCATGGCCGACTTTATTCCAAAGCAATACCGAAAAGATCCCATTACGATCCGCCTGACGCCGGAAAAGCTGGAAAGCGTTGACCGTGCAGCGGCTGATTTCCATATGAGCCGCAGTGAATTTATCAATCAGTGCATCGATTTTGCACTGGAACATATGAAAAAGGCATAAAGAATCATTCGGTGCAAAGAAAACCGGCTGTTGGGAATGAACCCAACAGCTGGTTTTATGTTCTCCGGGGGTGGACCAGCGGCGGGACCGCAGCCATTCCTCGTCTAATTCCCGGGAGGGGAATCCAAAGGGGAGGGATCGCAATCCCTCCCCTTTGTGTCGTTAGGGTCCAGGGCGAGTCGAAACGCCCTGGTGCTTTTCTTCCGGGGTGTGGGGCGGGTTCTTTTCCAGAAAAGAATGCGCCCCACATCCCTGTAGTGGGAACTACCCCCTGCGGGAGCAAAGAGAATATCCCCCTGGCCTATTTCCTCTCTGGTTTCCATATCTCCCGCCCAGGCAGTCCAACTCCCAGCAGTTGATCCAGCCGCTGTCATAGTCAAATACGGCATTGAGATCCCCTGGGGAATTTTCATACTGCACCAGCAGCTCCTCCGTACCGTCGCCATCCACATCCAGCAGGGCGGATTCCAGATGGCCGTCATTGCAATACTGCCAGATTGAAAAGAAATCATAGGACCTGAAATTCAGCTTTTCATAATCCCCTGCCAGGAAAGCCCCAAAGGCCTCCTGGGCGCTCATTTCCGGCACGGCGGTCCCCGCCTGGCCCAGATAGATCAGATTCCGGTCGGAGATGAAATTGGCCGCGCTGTAAAGCACCACGGCGGTCTTGATGCTGTGCTCCGCCATGTATTCCGCCACGGAGGCGTGGTAATACCGCAGGTCGATGAGGTGCACCTGGGAAAACGCCTGGGCCAGGAAGGGCGCCAGGGAATCGGAATAAGAGTCCCGGATCAGCAGGATCTTGCTGCCGTCCTGAATGTCTGGATTTTCGATGACGCACAGGGGCTGATTGCCGCCTAAAAAGGAGCTGTATTTGTCCTTGCCCTCCAGATAGCTGCGGTCATACAGCTGCCCCGGCTCCGCCTTGCCGGATTTCCAGGTGGTGACGTTCAGATATCCGTCCGGCACCCAATACTCTATGCTGTCCGGCTCCAGCCAGTGGATGCCGGAGGTGGAATACAGGGTCCCGTTGAAGTCCCGACTGACGGCCTCCGGCTGGAATTTCCCATCCACATAGACGGACCTGGGCCGGAAGCGGCTCTCCTCCAGCGGCTCCCGCCCCAGCGCCTCCAGCAGGGCGTTGGCCCCGTAAAAGGCCCCCCGGGTGGTCCAGTGGTGGTCGGTGCGGTAGTAAATGGGTTCGTCGGCGTGTTCTGACAGGGCCCCTAGGAAATCCACCGTGGGCAGGCCCGTTTCCTCCGCCGCCCGCCGGATGAACGCAGCCTGGTCAAAGCTGGGCGCCCCATGGGGCAGCTTGTCCTGCCAGACCTCCGCCGCCGAGGGGATCAATCCCAGCAGTACCCGTCCGCCTGTCAGCTCCGCGAACTTGTTTACATAACTCAGGTTCTTCTCCACCTGTGTCTCGTCCGGCTCCTCCACCCTGGCGATCAGGGTATCGCCGCAGAGATAGACGCCGTTGAACGCCCGCTTGCCCAGCAGCTGTTCGCACCGGGCCTTCAGCCCTGTCCAGTCATCCCGCAGGGGGAACTGGTCCGCAAAGTAGTCCTCCATGCCCTGGGTGAAGCTGCCGTTTTTCAGGTTTTCCCAGGAAAACTCCGGGAACTGGGCCAGCGTGCGGTTTTCCGTCTCGGACCGGTCTTTGTCCGGCAGTCCTATATGCCATGCCAGCAGTCCTGCCAGAAACACGCAGAACACAATGGCGGTCAGTCTTCCTTTTTTCGCCATACAGGCCCCTCCCCTCTTAAAATCAGAACCGGAAATACAAAAAAGGGGTGTAGCTGCCGTCCACCAGATAGGCGGGGGCGAGCACCACCCCCCCCCGCCCCAACACCCGGGCCCCAACAAAACGGGAGAGCAAACGTCTGTAATCCCGCCACTGGCCCAACTCGCTTGTCGGCTCTTTCCTTTGAAAAAAAAACTATA
>OBLF01002828.1_pt1 | contig 11171 bp, 10 predicted proteins | sample 1519231 | NCBI WGS metagenome assembly OBLF01 (sample SAMEA2602895, study PRJEB22501) | metagenome | reverse complement strand
GCAACCCTGGGCTATCAAAAGCGCAACACCTACGGCGTTGAAATATTCATTTTATGATACAATTGATGCCGATATGCGAATAAATAAATAGCAAAATATGCCAATATTCCAATGGATATATCCACTATGATGAATGAGCTCATCATGCAACGCCATAGGTGTTATGTCTATCTTCTAATGAACGTATTTATCATTATGAATATTTCCAACTCGCAACATCGTATGAATTATGATAATTACTCAATGAATGTGTTTAACATTGTGACTGTTCTCATGGGGCAACTCGGTACGAGTTGTGTCTTTGATAGCCCAGGGTTGACAAGCGAAAGCGAAGGCTACCCTGGGTTGTTTGTCGTGAATGGCAACAACGCTGTAGGCGTTGTACCTTTTATTCCTCGGTGTTTTATCGCGGCATTCTACGCAGAAAACGTACAACACCTACGGCGTTGACCTCCTCACTACATGCATAACCCAGGGTAGGCTGACGCCAACCCTGGGCTATCAAAGGTACAACGCCTTCAGCGTTGAACTACAAACACTTTGCAAACGGCGTTAAATAACCGCAAAATCTGCGTCATTTTATCGTGTAAAACAAGGCATTTCATTGCATGATGATTTACTTCTTGCGCCCAAAATCGGCGGGAACCTCCCCCCACTTCTTGGTTTCCCATTTCATAACCCGCGTCATTACCTGATGCGTACGCAGCCAGTTCTCGGCGCGTTCTACAATCTGAAAGAGGGCTTCGGTTTGCGAATTGCGGTCTAATTTCGTTTTACATTTCTTGTTCTTTACCCACAAAATGGCGTTATAACTGTCTGAATAGACAACACGATTGCGGTCACCTTGCTTGTCGATCAAGGCCAAAGCGTGGACAATAGCAAGGAATTCGCCAATGTTATTTGTGCCATACATGGGACCGAAATGAAACACACGTGCTCCCGTTTGCAGGTCGACGGCCTGGTATTCCATAGGACCTGGGTTGCCCGAACAAGCCGCATCGACTGCCCAGGCATACGCTTCTACGTCCTCAGCCAATGGCAAAACCGTATCGTTTCGCCAGTCTGGGACATCTGATAATTCGTGTTTCTTTGCCAAAGATATAACGATTTGTGATGTAAAACGATTCAAAAGATAAAACAAGACACGTGTCTAAGCCCGTCAATCCCCTCCATTTGGAGGGATTGAAAAAGGGGTTTACATACGTTCTGGAACTTCGATCCCGAGCAGTTCCATGCCATTTTTGATGACCTTTGCTACGTTCTTGGCCAACACAAGGCGTGTAATCTTCTCGCCATTTGAGTCGGCATTGAGGATGCTATAATCGTGATAGAACTGATTAAAGTCTTTTGTTAGCTCGTAACAATAGTTGGCTATGCCGCTTGGACTATAGTCCTTACCCGCTTGTTCGACTGCAGCACCAAAGTCGTTGAGCTTTTGAATGAGTTGGATTTCTTTCTCATTGAGAGGTGCATCCGTGCTCAACGTCTCGGGAAGTGTGATGTTTTCGGCCTCAGCCTTACGCAAAATAGAACGTATTCTCGCGTAGGTATATTGGATGAAAGGCCCTGTATTGCCATTGAAATCAATGCTTTCTTCAGGGTTAAACAACATATTTTTGCGTGCATCTACCTTCAAAATAAAGTATTTCAAGGCACCCAAGCCAACGATACGAGCCACGTTTTGTTTCTCTTCTTCGGTCATATCCTTGAACTTTCCGAGTTCATCGCTTGTCTTACGAGCGTCATCTATCATCGCCGCTACAAGGTCATCAGCGTCTACAACAGTGCCTTCGCGGCTCTTCATCTTACCATTTGGCAGTTCAACCATACCATAAGAGAAGTGTACTAAGGCTTTACCCCACTTGAAACCAAGGCGATCTAACAAGATGGAAAGCACCTGGAAGTGATAGTTTTGCTCATTACCCACGACGTAAATCATCTTATCTATCGGGTAATCCTTAAAGCGCATATCGGCTGTTCCGATATCTTGTGTCATGTAAACCGATGTGCCATCGCTTCTAAGTAGCAACTTTTGATCAAGTCCTTCGTTTGTAAGGTCGGCCCAAACACTATTGTCTTCTTTGCGGAAGAATAGGCCTTTGGCGAGTCCTTCCTCAACCTTTTTCTTGCCTTCAAGGTAAGTTTCTGACTCATAATAAATCTTATCGAAGCCCACTCCAAGTGTTTTGTAGGTCTCATCAAAGCCAGCATAGACCCAATTATTCATCTTTTCCCAGAGTGCTCTGACCTCTTTGTCGCCCTGTTCCCATTTTACCAACATGGCATGTGCCTCCTTAATGAGAGGCGCTTCGGCTTTAGCCTTCTCGGTAGCAGCCTCTTCTGACAAGCCCTCTTGCATGTATTGAGCTTTGAGTTGCTCGCATTCGGCTCTGTAATGTTTGTCAAAAGCCACATAGAAATCACCGATTAAGTGGTCGCCTTTCTTACCCGCTTGCTCGGGAGTAATGCCATTTCCCCACTTCAACCAAGCCAACATAGACTTACAAATGTGTATACCGCGGTCGTTAACAATATTGGTTTTGACTACTTTATAGCCGTTAGCATGCATGATTTGAGCCAAAGACCAGCCCAAAAGATTATTGCGAACATGACCCAAATGCAATGGTTTGTTCGTGTTAGGTGAGCTATATTCAATCATCACTAATGGCGAATCATCGGATAGTTTCTTTTCACCAAACTTCTCATCGGCATTGATATCATTAAGCAAACTCAGCCAAGCGTCTTTGCCAACAACAAGGTTTAAGAACCCTTTTACTACGTTGAAAGAAGACACTGCGCTACATTTCTTCACCAAAGCTTCGCCAATTTCCTGCGCCGTTTGCTCGGGATTCTTCTTTGAAAGCTTTAAGAAGGGGAACACAACCAACGTGAGATTGCCTTCAAAGTTACTACGTGTCTTTTGCAGTTGCACCATTGTTGCCGGCACATCCTGGCCATAAAGTTCTTTCACTACAAGGAGAACAGAACTTGATATTGCGTTTTCTATATTCATACCGATATGTTGTTTCAAATTGATTTCTGTTGCAAAATTACAACAAAAAGGATGGATTACAAAATAAAAGGCATAAGAAAAGGTGCAAAGGAATGGCAAACATTGCGTGGATTACACTTTTTCTATGAGATGATTTGATTTTATCGAGGGTATAATTCAAGCCGATATCAAATTAAAAAAGCGTTTGTTTTGCCATTCATCTTTTTTCCATTAACTTTGCATTCGTTGTTATTAATCATTCGAAATATGGAACAAAATCTCATCATTTATAATACATTGACACGCCATAAAGAGCTGTTCAAACCGCAACATGCACCTAATGTGGGCATGTATGTATGTGGACCGACTGTCTATGGTGACCCACATTTGGGGCACGCTCGACCCGCAATAACGTTTGATATCCTATTCCGCTATCTGCAACACATAGGATATAAGGTGAGATATGTACGCAATATAACCGACGTTGGGCATTTAGAGCACGATGCAGATGAAGGAGATGACAAGATAGAAAAAAAGGCAAGACTCGAACAACTGGAGCCAATGGAGATAGCACAACACTATACTAACCGCTATCATGCAGCCATGGAAGCGCTCAATGTGTTGCCACCTTCGATTGAACCACATGCTACTGGGCACATCATTGAACAGGAAGAACTCGTAAAAGAGATTCTAAACAACGGCTATGCCTATGAGAGTAACGGCAGCATTTACTTCGATGTAGTGAAATATAACAATGACCACAGGTATGGAATCCTATCGGGTCGCAACCTAACGGACTTGATAAATAACAGCCGAGAGCTTCAAGGCGTCAGCGAAAAGAAGCATCAGGTGGACTTTGCACTATGGAAGAAGGCGCAGCCTGAACACATTATGCGATGGCCAAGCCCTTGGAGTGTTGGCTTTCCTGGCTGGCATTGCGAGTGCACGGCTATGGGAAGGAAGTACTTGGGCAGTCATTTCGATATCCATGGAGGCGGTATGGACCTCATCTTTCCACATCATGAATGCGAAATAGCACAAGCAGTTGCAAGCCAAGGAGACCAAATGGTACACTATTGGATGCATAATAACATGATCACGATCAATGGTCAAAAGATGGGAAAGAGCTTGGGAAACTTTATCACTTTGGAACAATTCTTTACCGGGAATCATGCAAGTTTGACCCAAGCTTATAGCCCAATGACGATTCGTTTCTTTATTCTTTCGGCACATTATCGTGGTACTGTCGACTTCTCTAATGAGGCTTTGGAAGCTGCCCAGAAAGGATATGAGAGACTGATGAATGCCTTTGATGACCTCGAACGCGTTCCTGTGAGCGATCATTGCGATGCAGAGACCCAGCAGTTTGTTAAGAATTTCCGCCAACGTTGCTATGATGCAATGAATGACGACTTGCAAACGCCACTCGTAATCAGCTATCTTTTCGAAGCATGTCACCTCATAAATACTCTTCTTGACCATAAAACTACGATTGATTCTGATAGTCTTCATGAGCTAAGTGAAGCGATGAAACTCTTTGCTTTCAACCTTTTGGGCTTGAAAAACGAAAAGGGTGACAACAACGAAGCACGCGAAGAAGCCTATGGAAAGGTGGTAGACATGGTGTTAGATTTGCGTGCTAAGGCAAAGGCGGATAAGGATTGGGCGACCAGCGACAAGATACGTGATGCACTTTCTGAGGCTGGTTTTGAAGTAAAAGATACGAAAGATGGAGTCACTTGGAAACTAAACCGATGATGATTGCATTGGACTAACAATAGGAAACTGCGCTATACTCACACGAATATAGCGCAGTTTTCTTTGCTTTATAAATGATATGGTTCTCAAACTCCACTAAAATAAAAAAACAAACTGACTGAAATCACACTGCAATCTGCCTCATTTTACTTGATGATTTGATTCACTTTACTCGGTAATTTGACTCACTTTATTTTGCTATCCCATTCATTCTTCAAAACTTTAACACTTGGGGCGCGTGACTATATCGTGCAATTTCTTCTTCAGTCATATATTTCTTAAGTGTTGGATAATGGTATTTGAGATAGCTTTCTAAGTTTGATGGCACATTAACTTGCAATGGACCAAAGGGGCGTTTGACTAAATTTTCAAGGTCGACTACGGGAATATGGTCGGCCGAAATCATCACATTATTATAATAGGTGACGTGTTTTTTATTATAATAAGTCAGGATTTTGTGAAGCAAAGCATAGATAAGGCGCTTCGGAATGAAGGTAGCAACAAGACGAGTCACCAAGCAATTCAAGAAGGTTTGACGCTGGGGATGCTCTATTTCGCAATGACCGAAGTAGCGCCAAAGCCATACTTCTTTCGCCTGGAAGCACACATCAATGAGATTTGCGAGTTTTCTTTGCCGACGTTCTGCCTTCGGAGAGTCTGGAATATGGTCGAAAGGAATCACATCAATGAATATACCTTGGTGCATAGGGATGTTCTTTACCGTTTCTTCTACATACAAAGTGTTGTTTTTTCTGACCTTAGCGAAGTAATAAGGGGTATGTGGTTCTGTCGCGAAACATTGCAAAAAATACGACGAATTCAATAGTTTCGGTGCCTCTTTAATAAAGCGTTCATAGTCATCTCGCTTCATTCCAATGTCAATATCATCGTCGAAAGGCACTATTTCGCCCCAAAAGTGAACGCCGATTGCCGATCCTCCAATCATAAAGAAAGGGGTATCAAGCAGTCGACACACACGATCGATTTCGACAAGGATTTCATATAGCACGCCATGTAATTGTTTTAATTCGGCAGGCTGATAGCTTTTATTCTCCATTTTCTATGTTGTTGATGGCTCATGATGGGGCATGTGTTTTGCAAAAACATTGTTATATTGGCATGACAAAGCTGACATCAGTTTGTCATTCAACCGCACATCCTTCATGAGATGACGCAAAGATAGTGAAAAAACCATATATCTGAGTGGTTAAACAAACTTAATTATAATTTTTGTTTATATGCTTTCATCTTGGCATAATAGTTGTATTATAACAGAAAACGAGGCAAACTGACAGCTAAACCACGCAAACCCTCATAATTAGGTATTGCAGTTTTGAATATTTTTTGTTATCTTTGCCACACGAAAACATAGAGAACTCTATAACAAAAAGAACTATGAAGATTGAAAAAATCCATGCAAGAGAGATCCTCGATTCAAGAGGTAATCCAACAGTTGAAGTAGAAGTAACCCTCGAAAACGGTGTAATGGGCCGTGCAAGTGTACCATCTGGTGCATCAACGGGTGAGAATGAAGCCCTCGAACTGCGTGATGGCGACAAGCAACGCTATGGTGGTAAGGGTGTACTTAAGGCTGTAGAGAACGTCAATAACGTTATTGCTCCTGCCCTAAAAGGCGAGGATGTACGCAACCAACGCGCTCTCGATTACAAGATGTTAGCACTTGATGGTACGCCAACTAAGAGCAAACTGGGTGCTAATGCCATTCTTGGTGTGAGCTTAGCTGTGGCACAAACTGCTGCAAAAGCACTCAATTTACCATTGTATCGCTATATTGGTGGCGCCAACACTTACGTGCTTCCAGTTCCTATGATGAATATAATTAACGGTGGAGCTCATAGTGATGCACCAATCGCTTTCCAAGAGTTTATGATTCGTCCAGTAGGTGCTTCTTCAGAGAAAGAGGCTATTCGAATGGGTGCAGAGGTATTCCACGCATTGGCAAAGAACTTGAAGAAGCGTGGTCTTTCTACTGCAGTAGGTGATGAAGGCGGTTTCGCTCCTAAGTTTGATGGTATCGAAGACGCTCTTGATTCAATCATTCAGGCTATCAAGGACGCTGGTTACGAGCCTGGAAAAGACGTTAAGATTGCTATGGACTGCGCTGCTTCAGAGTTTGCAGTACAGGAGAATGGCCAGTGGTTTTATGACTATCGTCAGCTGAAGAACGGCATGCCAAAGGATCCTAACGGTAAGAAGTTCACAGCAGATGAGCAGATTGCTTACCTCGAACAACTCATTACAAAGTATCCTATCGATTCAATTGAGGACGGACTCGATGAGAATGACTGGGAGAACTGGGTGAAACTGACCGCTAAGATTGGTGATCGTTGCCAGTTGGTTGGTGATGATTTGTTTGTAACTAACGTTAAGTTCCTCGAAAAAGGTATTAAGATGGAAGCCGGAAATGCTATCCTTATCAAGGTTAACCAGATTGGTTCTCTCACTGAACCCCTTGAAGCTATTGAGATGGCACACCGCCATGGCTACACAACGGTTACTTCTCACCGCTCTGGAGAGACTGAGGATACAACCATTGCAGACATTGCTGTCGCTACAAACTCAGGCCAAATCAAGACTGGTTCAATGAGCCGCACTGACCGTATGGCTAAGTACAACCAGCTCATCCGCATCGAAGAAGAACTTGGTTGCGTAGCAAAATATGGCTATACTAAGCTTCGCTAAATCGTAAATCAACTTTCATAACACCATGTTATGATTGATGAAGTGGCTTGATATACACTTTTTGAAAGTGTTGCGAGCTATGGATGGACTGCCAAACAGCCATTCGACACCTGCCAAAGCGCAGAGAGTTGTCAATCATAACCACGCGTTTTGAATATTGATTTCTAAATTCATATGGGGTAACCGACATTGTTCGGTTACCTTTTTTTATGCCAATAACCTCATGCCTACCCATAGTTTACGCTTCAAGCCGAATCATTTAAGTCAAACTTCCACCTTATTATATTATATAGAGTAAAGCCTTTAAGTTTGCAATATGCAATAAAATGAAAGCTGAAAAGCGCGTTCTCCATGATTCATAAAACTCAAAAAGGAAGTTCATTTGGGTCATAATACATCCGTATATGCCACAAACAAACTTCCTTTTCCTATGGTTTTATCGACTCAATCAGCCGATTTGTGCTTCAAACGACTTATCCTTCAACAATAGAACACTATTGTTTCAGCAACACATTCGATTCTTTTCCTTATCTGATGAAAAGCAACTCACGATATTTTGGCAATGTCCAAAGCTCATCACTCACCACAAGTTCAAGCTTATCTACCTGATAACGAATGGCTGCCATCTTAGGAACAATGTTGTCATGATAGGCAATTGCCTTCTCGCGGGCATCCTCAATACGGTTCGCAACCTTACGAGCGTTGACGAGTTCTTCAACTCCTGACTCTATGAGTTGCGTGCGTTCTGCAATCTCTTTGATAATTTTTATGTTGCGTTCCGTTAGGAGTTTCCCTTCCTCCCGACCGAAAATATCAATCATACTCTGCACATTCTTGGCCAATTGACTTTGATAATGTGTAGCAATTGGAACGATATGATTCATCACAAGGTCGCCAATGACGCGCGCTTCTATTTGTATTTTCTTCGTATAAGTCTCCCATTTAACTTCATTTCGAGCCTTAAGTTCATCGTGACTCATGACATTTGTCAACTCAAACATAGCCACACTGTCCTCATCTAAATAACGATCGAAGCACACAGGGCACGAAGATTCGCTGTCAAGTCCGCGCTTCTTTGCCTCCTCTTTCCATTCATCACTATATCCATTGCCGTCAAAACGAATGGGTTTACAAGTCTTGATATCCTCACGAATGACGTCAATGATAGCACTGGTCTTATCTTCTCCCCCAGCAATGAGCGCGTCAACACGTTGCTTAAAGTTAGTCAAAGCCTCAGCAACTGCAGCATTCAATACAATCATTGCACTCGCACAATTGGCTTCACTGCCTACCGCGCGGAACTCAAATCTATTCCCTGTGAAGGCAAAGGGCGACGTTCTGTTGCGGTCAGTGTTATCAATGAGCAGCTCAGGTATCTCTGGTATGCCGAGCTTCATGCCCTTCTTACCCGACACAGTGAATAAATCCTTCTTGTCAGCAAGTTCAATATGGTCGAGCAAATCAGTGAGTTGCTTTCCTAAAAACGATGAGATGATGGCAGGAGGAGCCTCGTTTGCACCCAGTCGATGGTCGTTAGTTGCACTCATAACACTGGCTTTTAACAACCCATTATGACGATAAACTGCCATCAAAGTCTCTACAATGAAGACAACAAAACGCAGGTTATCTTCGGCCGTTTTCCCTGAACGATGCAATAGTATGCCCGTATCGGTCGTGAGACTCCAGTTGTTATGCTTTCCACTTCCATTGATTCCATCGAATGGTTTCTCGTGTAACAACACTCTAAACCCATGTTTGTTTGCCACCTTCTTCATTAGGCTCATCAACACCATATTATGGTCAACAGCAAGGTTACATTCCTCAAATATCGGCGCCAACTCAAACTGACCAGGGGCCACTTCGTTATGCCTTGTCTTGCAGGGGATACCAAGTTCAAGTGCTTGTATCTCCAAATCTTTCATAAAAGCCTGTACTCTCTCGGGGATAGTACCAAAGTAATGGTCGTCCATCTGTTGGTTTTTAGCCGAATCATGGCCCATCAACGTGCGACCGGTAAGCATTAAGTCGGGGCGAGTTGAATAGATATCAGCGTCTACAAGGAAATATTCCTGCTCCCAACCCAAGTTGGCTGTCACCTTCTTTACATCCTTATTGAAGTAGTGACAAACCTTAGTGGCAGCCACATTCACGGCATGAAGCGAGCGCAACAAAGGCGCTTTATAATCTAAAGCCTCACCCGTGTAAGAGATAAATATAGTCGGTATGCACAAGGTATCATCGATAATGAACACTGGAGAGGTAGGATCCCAGGCGCTATATCCACGTGCTTCAAACGTGTTTCGAATGCCTCCGTTAGGAAAAGAGGAAGCATCAGGCTCTTGCTGTGCCAGTAATTTCCCCGAGAACTCTTCTATCAAACCACCCTTTCCGTCGTGTTCTACAAAGGCATCATGCTTTTCTGCCGTCCCTTCTGTTAGCGGTTGGAACCAGTGAGTGTAGTGAGTGACACCGTTTTCCATTGCCCATTGCTTCATGGCATGAGCCACATCGTCAGCAATAGAGCGGTCAAGTTGCGCGCCATTGTCAATGACATCTGTCAACTTCTCATACACATCAAGTGGCAGATACTTATACATCTTCTGACGATTGAACACCTTTTTAGCAAAGTATTCACTTGGACGCTCTTGTGGAACAGCAACATCTAACGGACGTTTCCTAAACGCTTCTGCTACAGCCTCAAATCTTAAGTTTACCATTTTCCTGTTCTTTATGATGAATGTTATATCTTCTTTCTATACAACTCTTGTTGCAAATATACGCTTTTCTCGTCAACTTTGTTCTCGATGGATAAGTAATTTCTTTTCCAAATCACGCTTTTCTGTATTTGTTTCAAAGGCTATCGGTCTAAAAAGCCTCCTCTTTCATGAAACACTATCCTCCGAAACTTGTCACAAATCCTATGAATGTATGAAACAAAAAAAGACTCCCACGCACGCCGTGAGAGTCCTTTCTATACCTTATTCTTACCAAAACTTATTCTGTTTCTCGTCGTATTTGAAACCAACCGCAGCCAGTTTATCTTCCAAATCCTTACGATTCACGTTCATATCATCACACAGTTCATCAAGCGAACCATAGTTATCGCGCAGCAACATATTAACTGCACTGTAAAGAATCATTGGGTCATTGGGTAATCTATCCATATTACTTGCTTTTTACCAACATTTATTTTCAACTGCAAAAGTAATACAAATAATTTATAATCAACAAGAGAAATGCTACGAATCTTCACCATCTTAAGGGATAAAATGATATGGCTTGCATTGCAATTGATAATCAACATTGTAGGCGTTGAACTAAAACAGAATTATAAACAGCGTCATTTTACGCGATAAAATGCGTCAAACAACCAAATGTTTTGCCGTATTTTACACAATGAAATGACGCAAACCATTTTATGTTTAATTAGCAACAACATCACCACTACAATTGTTTCATCTCACAACTCGGTACGAGTTGTTCTTTTGATAGCCCGGGGTTGGCGAGGAACGAGCCTACCCCGGGTAGCATTCGCAAGGGGATTCAACGCCGTAGGTGTTGAGCTTTTTCCGTGAAGGCATACTTATAATGAAACATTTCATGGCGGATTAATCAAAAAAAGCACAACACCTATGGCGTTGTTTCCCACAAACCATACGTTACCCCAGGGTAGCCTGCACTATCGTTTGGCAACCCTGGGCTATCAAAAGCGCAACAC
>OBLF01002827.1_pt1 | contig 11172 bp, 8 predicted proteins | sample 1519231 | NCBI WGS metagenome assembly OBLF01 (sample SAMEA2602895, study PRJEB22501) | metagenome | reverse complement strand
ATTTTCTCCCCTTGGCCTAAATATACATCTCTTGGTGTAAGATTATCCAACGATTCATGAAACCTTCTCTCATTATAGTATCGGCTGCAACGACGAAATCATGCTCCACATGTTCCAATAGACCTCTTTCATGCAGAATACGATAAAAGCTTGATTCTGAAATATTGCTGTCTGGTAAAAACTAAACAGCATGATTTTTCGTGCGGAATTGTCTCAAAATAGGCAATTCCGCATTATTTTTGAAATCCAAGCCTCTAATCCTGTAAGGAACTCCTGTAAACTTCCACACGGAAGCATGAAAAAGAGATTTTTAGCCCTAGAGCGTCGCGCGCAAGCATGAAAAAGAGATTTTTAGCCCTAGAGCGTCGCGCGCAAGCATGAAAAAGAGATTTTTAGCCCTAGAGCGTCGCGCGCAAGCATGAAAAAGAGATTTTTAGCCCTAGAGCGTCGCGCGCAAGCATGAAAAAGAGATTTTTAGCCCTAGAGCGTCGCGCGCAAGCATGAAAAAGAGATTTTTAGCCCTAGAGCGTCGCGCGGAAGCATGAAAAAGAGATTTTTGGCCCTAGAGCGTCGCGCGGAAGCATGAAAAAAGGATTTTAGGTCCTAAACTTTCACACGGAAGCATGAAAAAAGCATTTTTGGTCCAAAACTTTCACACGGAAGCATGAAAAAAGGATTTTTGGTCCTAAACTTCCACACGGAAACGCGAAAAATGGATTTTAGGTTCTAAACTTTCACACGGAAGCGCGAAAAAAGGATTTTTGGTCTTAAACTTTCACACGGAAGCATGAAAAATGGATTTTTGGCCTTAAACTTTCACACGGAAGCATGAAAAAAGGATTTTTGGTCCTAAACTTTCACACGGAAGCGCGAAAAGAATATTTTGGGCGCCAGATGGCGACATCTCGGCGCTATTTATTAACCTATTAATTTAAAATAGAATGAAAACAAAAATGAAGCCTTTGCAACTTCCCAAGGTGCTCAAAGTTGAGGGGAGTAATTGCTCGAACTACATTAATTCGCATCACTTGCAGTTCCAGTTCAACATGTATGAATTGGTGAAAGCCGTGGATAAACAGAAGTTGCATCTGACGGACGAGTTGCTGAAGATTTGGGCCGACTGTTTAGAATTGGAAACAGAACTGAACAAGCAGGCTACGGCAACGGTCTACACCGAACAGATGAAAGCGTTAGACCAACAGCGCGACGACCTGCTGACCAACCTCTTTGGTGTGGTGAGAGCGCAACTGAAATCACCCGTGACGGCAGTGCGCGAGGCAGCGAAAGCGCTGGACAAAGGGCTCGGAGTTTACGCGGGCATTCAAAGTAAGGCGGTTGACGCGGAAACGGCTGAGGTGCGTGGAATGTTGAAAGACTTAGAGCGCTTTGCCACCGAGGTGACGGCCTTAGGGCTGGCGCCAGTGACGGCACAGTTGAAGACGGTGAACGAAAAGTTTCAAACCGTCTACAACGAACGTCAGGTGAAGGCCGTAGACGAGAAATTGCCTGCATTGAAAGAGGTGCGCACGATGACCGATGCCGTCTTTGATGCCGTGTGCCACTATATTGAGGCCAGTTATCTGCTCGCAGCGACCGACGAAGACCGCAGCCCGATAGAGCGTTTGGTGGATCAAATCAATCAGGAGGTAGACCACTTCAAAACGGCTCATAAACAGAGTGCGGCACAGAAAAAACCCACCCCCAAGCCTACGCCAGAGGAAGAAAACAGGCTAAAAGCAGGATTTCCAGCGTTTGAACAGCAAATGGAGCTTGAGCGTGGCAGCCTCTCATTTACAGGTAAGACAAAGGGCACGGCAGCCAAGCGCAAATATGAATTGGCCATAGCTGGCAAGACCACTGCCGAGGGCAAACCCAAAACCATTTGGGTGGGCGTGAATAAGGATGGAACGCTGCACCTCGTAGAGGAGAAGAATCCGAAAGCAAATGAAAAGCCGAAAGCCGGCGGCGGAACAACCGAACAGCCCGACTTTGGCATTAACCATAAAAACCAACCATAAAATTATCGAGCTTAGGGAAATGCGCAAGGCCGCATTCATAAATTAACTCTTATTGTGACGAAAACTTGCTCAGTGGCGTAGTTATACAATAGGGTATCGTCATAAATACTCCTAAGTCTAAAGTGGTGGTGCAGCGCTGTTGAGATAACAGCGCTGCACCCTTTTTTATGCGTTGGCTTTTTCCAAAACAAACCGGAGTAAAAACACGGGAATTTACCATATTTGTGAAAATAGCAGGCATGACCTCGGGAATCCGAAGTTTTTTGATTATCTTTGCACCAAATTATATTTATAAGGCATAGGATAAAATGATAACATTAACAAATCTTGCTATCCAATTCGGAAAGAGAGTACTTTACAAAGACGTAAATATTAAGTTTACACGTGGCAACATCTATGGCGTCATTGGAGCCAATGGTGCAGGTAAGTCTACGTTGCTTCGTGCCATTAGTGGTGACTTAGAACCGAATCACGGAAGTGTGGAGCTCGGGCCGGGTGAACGCCTTTCAGTGCTGGAGCAAGACCATTTCAAATATGATGAATATCGTGTTATGGACACGGTTCTTATGGGCCACCAGCCTCTTTGGGAGAATATGAAAGAGCGTGAGCGCTTATATTCGAAGGCAGAAATGACCGAAGAAGATGGTAATTTGGCTGCAGAATTAGAGGAGAAGTTTGCCGAAATGAATGGTTGGGAGGCAGAAAGTGATGCCGCACAACTCTTGCAGAACTTAGGTGTTCAAGAAGATTTGCATCAGAAAATGGTAGGCGAGCTGAGCAACACCGAGAAAGTGCGTGTCATGTTGGCAAAGGCCTTGTTTGGTAAACCAGACAATTTGTTGCTTGATGAGCCTACAAATGACCTCGACTTGGATACTGTTGAATGGTTGGAAGACTATCTTGGAGAGATTGACGAGACGCAAACGGTACTCGTAGTTAGCCACGACCGACACTTCCTTGATGCTGTTTCAACACAAACGATTGATATTGATTACGGAAAGGTTACTGTGTTCTCTGGTAACTATTCATTCTGGTATGAGAGTTCTCAATTGGCACTTCGTCAAGCACAAAACCAGAAGTTAAAGGCCGAAGAGAAGAAGAAACAGTTGGAAGAGTTTATCCGTCGATTCTCTGCAAACGTTGCAAAGAGTAAACAAACCACTTCAAGAAAGAAGATGCTTGAAAAGCTGAATGTTGATGAAATCAAGCCTTCAAGCCGTAAATATCCAGGAATTATCTTCCAAATGGAACGTGAACCGGGCAATCAAATCCTTGAAGTTGAAGGTTTGAAAGCCGTTGAGCCAGATGGAACCGTGCTCTTCGATGATGTCAATTTCAATATTGAAAAAGGACAGAAAGTTGTTTTCTTGAGCCATAATCCCAAAGCTATGACAGCCTTGTTTGAGATTATCAATGGCAACAGGCAAGCCGATGCAGGCACCTATAAATGGGGAGTTACCATCACAACAGCCTATCTCCCACTCGACAACACCGAATTTTTCAATAGCGACAAAAACCTTATTGATTGGCTAAGTCAATATGGTGTAGGTAATGAAGTCATGATGAAAGGCTATTTAGGTAGGATGCTTTTCAGTGGTGAAGAAGTGCTGAAGAAAGTCAATGTTTTATCTGGTGGTGAGAAGATGCGCTGTATGATAGCGCGTATGCAGCTACAAAATGCAAACTGCTTAATCCTTGATACTCCAACAAACCACCTTGACTTGGAGAGCATTCAGGCCTTTAACAACAACCTGACATTATTCAAAGGAAACATCCTTTTCTCAAGTCATGACCACGAATTCATTGAAACTGTGGCCGACAGAATCATTGAATTGACTCCAAAGGGAACAATAGACAAGTTAATGTCTTATGATGAATATATTCATGATGAAGGCATTAAAGAGCAGAAAGCGAAGATGTATAATTAAACCATAAAAGCACCAAAGACCACGAGAACAAAGTCTGTTATTCAGGCAGTGCAACGTGTCTTTGGTGCTTTTGGCATGCTTTTTGTGATTTACCATAACAAACAAATGTAACAATTAAAAGTAGAACGTATGAAAGAAAACCAGAATGTGTCTGCCGAAGAACAAGAAAACATCGAGGTTGGACACAATAATAAAAAAACAGAATCTGCCGAGAAGCATTGCGAAAAGGCAGCTGAAGAATCGTCAGAAGAGAAAGAACAGAATCCTGTAGAAGACTTACAGGATGAGAATGCGAAGCTCAAGGATCAATTGTTACGCACAATTGCTGAATTTGATAACTTCAGAAAAAGAACCAACAAAGAAAAAGCTGAGTTGATTTTAAATGGAGGTCGCAAAGCAGTTACAGACATATTGCCTATTCTTGACGACTTCGAGCGTGCGCTAAGTAATGAAACTAAAGATGCAACAGCAATCAAAGAAGGCATGCAAATGATTTTCAATAAATTCATAAAGACCCTTGAAAGCATGGGCGTCAAAAAGATTGAAACGGACAAAGCCGATTTCAATACCGACTATCATGAGGCTGTTGCCATGGTTCCAGGAATGGGAGATGACAAGAAAGGAAAAGTAATTGACTGCGTGCAATCAGGTTATACAATGAATGATAAAGTGATTAGACACGCAAAAGTGGCTGTAGGTCAATAATGATACATAATTAACCATGACTGAGAAAAGAGACTATTACGAGATTCTTAATGTAGAAAGAACCGCTACTGATACAGAGATTAAGGCTGCATATCGCAAGATTGCCATTAAGTATCACCCTGACAGAAACCCCGGAAACAAAGAGGCTGAGGAAAAATTTAAGGAAGCTGCAGAGGCATACGACGTGTTACGTGATCCTCAGAAACGCCAACAATATGACCAATTTGGGTTTGAAGGTATGCAAGGTGCAAGTGGCTTCGGAGGTGGTTTCAGCGGAAACATGAATATGGATGACATTTTCTCCATGTTCGGTGACATCTTTGGAGGACATGGCGGAGGCTTCGGCGGCTTTGGAAGTACCGGAGGTGGTGGTGGTTTTCGCCACGCACAATATCGTGGTGCAGACCTAAGATTGAAAGTAAGTCTTACATTACAGGAGATTGCTACTGGCGTTACCAAGAAGTTTAAGGTGCGTAAGGATGTGTCATGTGAACATTGTCATGGCAATGGTGCAGAGCCGGGAAGCAGTAGCGAGACCTGCCCTAAGTGTGGAGGACATGGTGTTGTCACAAAAACAGTACGCACAATGCTCGGTATGATGCAAACACAAACCGAATGTCCAGACTGCCATGGTGAAGGAACGATAATCAAAAATAAATGTAAAGACTGCGGCGGAACAGGTGTAGTCAAGGGAGAAGAAGTCGTTGAAATACAAATTCCAGCTGGTGTCGCTCAAGGAATGGTTGTCAATGTCCCAGGAAAAGGTAATGCAGGAATGCGTAATGGTGTCAATGGAGATATTCAAGTTTACATTGAAGAACAACCAAATGATACCTTTATCAGAGATGGACAAGACGTCATCTACAATCTTCTTTTAGATATACCAACGGCAATACTCGGTGGAGAAGTAGAGATTCCGACGATACAAGGCACTAAAGTTAAGATTAAAATTGATGCTGGTACACAACCCGGAAAAACGCTTCGACTTCGTGGAAAAGGCCTGCCTGCAGTGCAAGGATATGGTTCTGGAATGGGTGATTTGGTAGTAAACATCAGTGTATATATACCAAAGACGCTCGACAAAGAAGAGAAAGCAGCAATTGAGAAATTTAAGAATAGCGATAATTTCAAAGGAGATGAGAGTACGAAACAAACCATTTTCCAGAGATTTAAGAACTATTTCAATTGACAAAATGAACTATAAAGAGACTACAAATTATCTTTTTAACAGCACCCCTGTTTTCGAACATGTGGGTGCTTCTGCGTATAAAGAGGGATTAGATAACATCTTAGCCTTAGATGAACACTTTAATCATCCCCACCAGCACTATAAAACGATTCACATCGCAGGCACAAATGGGAAAGGGTCTTGTTCGCATTCATTAGCTGCAATGCTACAACAGAAAGGGTATAAAGTTGGACTTTACACCTCACCTCATATCATAGATTTCCGCGAACGCATAAGAGTCAACGGAGAATGTATTAGCGAACAGGCCGTAATTGATTTCGTTCAACAAGAACACGACTTCTTTGAAACCATTCATCCCAGCTTCTTTGAACTGACAACGGCCTTGGCCTTTAAATATTTTGCAGAACAACAAGTTGATATTGCAGTTATTGAAGTAGGACTCGGAGGACGCTTGGATTCGACAAATATCATTTCCCCTATTCTATCAATTATAACAAATATCAGTTTGGATCATACGCAATTTCTTGGTAACACATTAGCCAAGATTGCCTATGAAAAGGCAGGAATCATTAAGAAAGGTGTCCCAGTAGTTATTGGAGAATACACAAATGAGACACGACCTGTTTTTGAAAATAAGGCAAAAGAACTGCAAAGCCCTATTTTTTTCGCGCAAGATACCCCAGAAGTTATTAGCAGTGAAATCGACCTTTCAGGCGGAAGAGTTTATCAAACCAAGCATTTTGGCACCTTCCATGCAGAACTAATGGGCGACTATCAGGTCAAAAATATGAATACTATACTAAATTCCGTCAACGTATTAAAGACATTGGGAATTGACTTAACAAATCAATTGCCTGCCTTAGACCATGTAACAACGCTGACACATCTCATTGGTAGATGGATGACTTTACGCGAATCACCAAAAGTGGTGTGCGATACGGGCCACAATGTTGGCGGTTGGACCTACCTTGCCAAACAAATACAAGCACAACCTTGCAAGCAACTTAGAATGGTATTCGGTATGGTAGATGATAAAGATATTATGACAGTGATGCGCATGCTCCCTAAAAAAGCACCCTATTATTGGACGCAGGCATCAACCAAACGAGCTACCCCTGCCGAAAAAGTTGCACAGATTGCTAAACAATTCAACCTTAATGGGCACCTATATAATAATGTAAAGGCCGCCTATCAGCAAGCATTAAATGATGCAAATGGTAATGACTTCATCTTTGTTGGAGGGTCAAGCTATATTGTTGCAGACTTGCTTTCACCTGTTGAAAAATAATCAAAAATTAAGAAAGATTTATACTGTTTCGTTTGGGTAAGTCGTTATTTTTTATTTACTTTGCAGGGAGATTGAATATAACTAAAAACTAAAAGATATTATGAACACAGTCCCAAACGAGAACATCTGTGGTTTGAAACGTGAAGATTTTCAAACAACAGTAAATGGAAAAAAAACAGACTTGTATATCCTTCGCAATGCTTTGGGTAACGAAGTGGCCATCACTAATTATGGCGGTGCAGTAGTTGCCATCATGGTTCCTGACAGAGAAGGAAACTATGCGAATGTTATTCAAGGACATGATAACATTAATGATGTTATCAACTCTCCTGAACCATACTTAAGTAGACTCATTGGACGATTTGGAAATCGTATCGCAAAAGGACGATTCCAGTTGCATGGCAAAGAATATTACCTGCCTATCAACAATGGTCCAAATTCTTTGCATGGTGGAAAGAAGGGATTCAACGATAAAGTTTGGGATGCAGAGTTAATGAATGAGCAAGCGCTCGTACTACATTATGTATCATCTTATGGTGAAGAAGGATTTTCTGGAGAGCTGAAAACGACTGTCGTTTATACATTTAACGATGATAACGAGTTAGTGATTGATTACTTAGCATGCACAAACAAGAAGACTATTATCAACCTAACACACCACGCTTTCTTCTCATTAGCAGGAATCGCCAACCCCACTCCTACAATAGACACGCTTGAATGCGAACTCAATGCCGATTTTTATATCCCCATTGATGAGACAAGCATCCCCACAGGAGAGATTCTAAAGGTAGAAGGAACGCCATTTGACTTCCGTAAACCTCAAGCGATTGGAAAACGAATCAATGATGATAACGAACAAATTAAGAATGGTTCTGGCTATGATCATTGCTTCGTACTTAACAAAAAAGAAGAAGGAGAATTAAGTTTTGCAGCAAAGATTGTAGAACCTCATAGTGGGCGTACAATGGAAATGTATACCACAGAACCAGGAGTTCAGATGTATACAGGAAACTTTGAGAATGGTATGAAAGGCACTCATGGTGCTACTTACCCTCGCCGCTCTGCCGTATGCTTTGAAGCTGAGCACTTCCCTGATAGTCCAAATCGGCCTTATTTCCCTTCTGTTGTCTTAAATCCAGGGGAACAATACAAGCAAAAAACCATCTACAAATTCGGAATAGACAAATAATTCAAATAAATAAATGGAAAAAAACACAAAACAACAAGGAAACATCATTGCGATCATCACAATGATGTTTCTCTTCGCGATGATTTCTTTCGTTACAAATCTCGCGGCTCCTATCGGTGTAATTTGGAAAAATGTATTCAACGGAACGGGTAGTGAGAACATGATAGGTATGCTTGGTAATGCAATGAACTTCCTCGCCTATCTCTTCATGGGAATCCCCGCCGGCAAGTTACTAACTAAGATTGGCTACAAGAACACTGCCCTAACAGGTATTGCAACAGGCTTTGTTGGTGTCTTCATTCAGTTTATCTCTGGTAAATTTGGTGCAGACGTAAGTGGTTTTGCAGTATATCTCTTCGGTGCTTTCATTAGTGGTTTCGCTGTATGTATCCTCAACACTGTCGTTAATCCAATGCTAAACTTACTCGGAGGTGGCGGTAATCGAGGCAATCAGTTGAATCTTATCGGAGGCACACTCAACTCTTTATCTGGAACACTAACACCGATGTTGGTTGGTGCACTCATTGGAACAGTTACAGCAACCACAAAGATGGCTGATGTAAACCGTGTTCTCTTTATCGCCTTAGGCGTATTTGCTTCAGCATTTGTAGTACTACTTTTCATCCCAATTGCAGACCCGGAGATGGGTAAGAAGACAAGTAAGACTGTCTTTGAACATAGTCCTTGGGCTTTCCGTCATTTCGTTCTTGGCACTATTGCCATATTCGTTTATGTCGGCGTAGAGGTTGGTATCCCTGGTACATTGAACTTCTACATTAGCGATACTTCTGCAAAGGGTGCAGGCTTATTAACGAATGCAGCAGCTATTGGCGGTTTCGTTGCAGGAACATATTGGTTCTTAATGTTGGTAGGACGCTTCATTGGAAGTTTCATTGGCGGTAAGGTTTCAAGCCGTTCTATGATGATTATCACAACAATTACAGGCATGATACTGATTGTTTTGGCTATGGTTTTAGGCAAGTCTACAACTGTTTCTATGCCCGTTTTCACTGGAACATCATTCCAAATGGTAGTCGTTCCTGTTGCAGCACTATTGTTAGTGCTCTGCGGTCTCTGCACTTCAATCATGTGGAGCAGTATTTTCAACCTGGCAACAGAAGGACTTGGTAAGTACTCTGCAGCCGCTTCTGGAATCTTTATGATGATGGTTGTCGGTGGAGGTCTTCTTCCTTTATTCCAAAATTTCATTGCAGACAACTCTTCTTACATGTTCTCTTATATCGTACCTCTTGTTGCTTTGGCTTTCATGTGCTACTATGCACTCATCGGAAGCAAAAATGTAAATAAAGATATTCCTGTAGATTAAACTACAACCTAAGCCCTCATTTTGTATGTTCAATTTGAGGGCTTTATACTTTTTAACCCAAGACACAATCTAAATCTATTTAATTATGGACATTGAAAAAGTTAGAAGTCGCTTTATTAAGCATTTTGATGGTAAGACTGGAAACATCTATATGTCTCCTGGAAGAATCAACTTGATTGGTGAACACACTGATTATAATGGTGGTTTTGTATTTCCTGGAGCCGTAGATAAAGGCATAATGGCAGAGATTCGCCCTAACGGAACCAACACGGTTATGCTCTATTCAATCGATCTTAAGGACCGAGTTGAGTTCAAAGTAGACGACCCCAATGGTCCTCGTGCAAGCTGGGCACGTTACATTTATGGCATCATTCAAGAGATGAAGAGCCTTGGTGTAGAAGTTAAAGGCTTTAATGCTGCGTTCTATGGTGACGTGCCATTAGGGGCCGGAATGTCTTCAAGTGCAGCGCTTGAAAGCTGCTTTGCTTTCGCACTTAATGACCTTTTTGGTAACAACAAAGTATCAAAATGGGACTTAGCTCTTGTCGGACAAGCTACAGAACACAAATATATTGGTGTGAAATGTGGTATCATGGATCAGTTTGCAAGCGTCTTTGGACAAGAAGGAAAGCTTATGCGCTTGGACTGCAGAAGCAGAGAATTTGAATATTTTCCATTCAATCCGCAAGGCTATAAGTTAGTGCTTGTGAACTCAAAAGTTAAGCATGAGCTTGCAGGAAGTCCTTATAACGACCGCCGAAACAGCTGCGAGAATGTGGTAAAACACATTGCTGCAAAACATCCAGAAGGCAAGTTTGAGACATTACGTGACTGCACTTGGGAACAATTAGAAGAGGTTCGAGCTGAAGTTGGAGAAGAAGACTACAAGCGCGCACACTTTGTTCTTGGTGAGAAAGACCGCGTTTTGGCGGTTTGCGACGCACTCGAAAAGGGCGATTATGAAACTGTTGGTCAAAAGATGTATGAGACTCACGATGGTCTAAGCAAAGAGTATGAAGTATCATGTGAAGAACTTGACTTCCTTAACGACATCGCAAAAGAGAATGGTGTGACAGGAAGCAGAATCATGGGCGGTGGCTTCGGTGGCTGCACTATCAACCTTGTAAAGGATGAAGTCTATGATAAGTTTATTGAAGACGCCAAGATTAAGTTCGCTGCTAAGTACGGACATGAACCAGAAGTTTATCCAGTGGTTATCAGCGAAGGCTCACATAAAGTTTGTTAATCAATCCAACAAAAACCAAGAATATAGTAGAGGATGTCGTAAGGCATCCTCTTTTTCTTTTCCTCTCAGCAGGTGGTGGAGAATGCGATTTCGACCTCAATATTATATTTAGCAAGTGGTGCGAAATGAGATTCTGACCTCAATATTCCATTTTGCAAGTGGTGCGGAATAGGATTTCGACCTCAATATTCCATTTGACAAGTGGTGCGAAATAGGATTTCGACCTCAAAATTCCATTTAGCAGGTGGTGGAGAATGCAATTTCGACCTCAATATTCCATTT
>OBLF01002820.1_pt1 | contig 11197 bp, 9 predicted proteins | sample 1519231 | NCBI WGS metagenome assembly OBLF01 (sample SAMEA2602895, study PRJEB22501) | metagenome | reverse complement strand
GTGGGTCGGGCCTGCGCTCTGCCCCCGGGCTCCTCCCGTGGCAGGGACCGGCGGGTGCCGCGGGCGGGGCTGGCCGCCGGTACCCTCGGCCTGTGCATCGGTACCCACGCCCTGCTGACGGGGGACGTGCAGTACGGACGGCTGGGGCTGGTGGTGACGGACGAGCAGCACCGCTTCGGCGTCAACCAGCGGGCGGCCCTGAGCCAGAAGGCGGAGGCCCCCCATATGCTGGTGCTGTCGGCCACCCCCATCCCCCGGACGCTGGCACTGGTGATCTACGGCGATCTGGATGTGTCGGTCATCGACCAGCTGCCGCCGGGACGGCAGAAGGTGGATACCTTTGCCTTGGGGGAGAGCTACCGCCCACGGGTCAACGCCTTCCTGCGCAAGCAGGTGCAGGAGGGTCATCAGGTGTTCATCGTCTGCCCGCTGGTCGGGGACGGTGATACCCTCCCCGACGAGCGGAAGGCCGTCACGGCCTACGCCAAAAAGCTGCAGGAGGAGACCTTCCCGGACCTGCGGGTGTCGGTACTCCACGGCAAGATGAAGCCCAAGGAAAAGGAGAAGGTCATGGAGACCTTCGCCGCCGGGGGGAGCGATGTTCTGGTGTCCACCACCGTGGTGGAGGTGGGAGTGGACGTCCCCAACGCCACCTGCATGGTGGTGGAGAACGCCGAGCGCTTCGGCCTGTCCCAGCTGCACCAGCTGCGTGGCCGGGTGGGTCGTGGTCAGGCCAAGAGCTACTGCATCCTGCTGTCGGAGCATCCCGGCGAGGAGACCCGGCGGCGGCTGAAGGTCATGACCCGCACCAACAACGGATTTGAAATTTCTCAGGAGGACCTGCACCTGCGTGGCCCCGGCGACTTCTTCGGCCAGCGGCAGCACGGCCTGCCTACCCTGAAAATTGCGGATCTGGCCTGCGATATGCAGCTGCTGGAGGAGGCCCAGTCTGCCGCCAGAGCACTGCTGCGCCGGGACGAGGATCTCTCCCGGCCGGAGCACCGCCCCCTGCTGGAGCGTGTCCGGGAGCTGTTCCACGATACCGCCGACTCCATGAACTGATGAGAATAAATGAAGAAGAGGGAGGAGCTAAAAAGGCTCTTCCCTCTTCTTGCCGTTTGCTGCACCCAAATGCTGCACGAAAACCACCGCCCTGAAAATAGCTGTCTCCCACAGACAGCTTTTCAGGACAGGATGACCCCATAGAAAATTTCCCATCTGTTGGTATTGCGATCTCTCAAAACCAATATTGGCGCATCTGCTCCAGAAATTCTCTGGTGATGGGATACCCGCTATGCTCCCCGATGACGGAATCTATGCCGCAATACGGGCAGATCGCCGTACCGCCCACGTCCTCGATCCAACTGCTGATCTCCTTGGGGGCGAAAATTTTCAGACAGTAAAAGCAGCCGCATTTCCTGTCCTGTAACAGCCGCTTCCGGTGGCCGGCGGAAAATTCGTGCGCCTTTATATAGTCGATCATATGCACCTCCGGCATCCGCTGAAAGGCCCTGCCTCACTCCTCCTGCAATGCCGCCTGATACAGCTCGTTGCGGGAGAGACCTGTGTCCTCCGCCACCCGGCGGACGGCGTCCTTCATCCGCTGGCCCTGCTGCCGCAGGCTCTGCACCATGGCCACGCCCTCCGCCAGCGTCAGGGCCGGGGCCTCCTGCCGGGGGGCTCCCGCCACCACCAGCACGTATTCCCCCCGTGGCTCCTTCTCCCGGTACAGGGCCACAGCGACGGACAGGGTGGTGCGGATGGTCTCCTCGTGGAGCTTGGTCAGCTCCCGGCACAGCGCTACCGGCCGGTCTCCCAGCAGCTCCAGCATATCCGCCAGCGTGGGCCGCAGCTTGTGGGGCGCCTCGTGGAACACCATGGTGCGCTGCTCCGCCGCCAGCCGGGTCAGGGCCTCCCGCCGCTCCTTTTTGTTGGCAGAGAGGAATCCCTCAAAGGTGAACCGCCCGGTGGGCAGCCCCGACACCGCCAGAGCGCACACGGCGGCGCAGCAGCCGGGGATGGCCTGCACCGTGACGCCGTTTTCCCCGCACAGCCGCACCAGATCCTCGCCGGGATCACTGATGGCAGGGGTCCCGGCGTCCGTCACCAGCGCACACGTCTCCCCGGCCAGCAGCCGGGCCAGAATGGCCTGCCCGGCGGCGGCCCGGTTGTGCTCGTGGTAGCTGACCAGCGGCTTTTTGATGTCGAAATGGTTCAGCAGCTTCATGGACACACGGGTGTCTTCGGCGGCGATGAAGTCTGCCTCCTGCAAGGTCTGCACCCCACGGGGGGACAGATCCCCCAGATTGCCGATGGGGGTGGCTACCAGATATAATGTTCCGCTCATAGCGCTTGCTCCTCCTCACGAAAATAGGCACGGCGATGCTCCGCCGTCTCTGGGAGAGGGGGATAGTAGTGCAGCCGGGCAGCCTCCGCCAGCACCCCAGCTTCCCCCCCCCGGCGACCTCCCAGCAGCACCAGCCCGGGGCCCCCGGCGGCGTGGTGCTGCCCCCCCCGCAGCCGTTTGGGCCCCAGCCCGAACGGGCGGGCCGTCTCCATCCCCTCCGCCAGCTGCTCTGTGGGGAACACCACACAGAAGCGCCCGCCCCACCGCAGCAGCCAACCGGCGGCCCGGCACACATCCTCCAGCGTACACACCACCTCCGACCGGGCGACACTCCGTGTCTCCTGCGGAGAGACACGCCCCGTCTCCGGCGAGAAGTAGGGGGGATTGGATACCACCAGATCGAACCCGCCCGCCGGGGGCAGGTCCTCCCGCCGCCGCAGGTCCCCCTGCCGGCACAGCAGCCGCTCCTGCCAGCCGCTGCGCTCTGCGGTGCGCCGGGCCAGACGGCAGGCGTCCTCCCGCAGCTCCAGCCCGGTGACGGTGAGGGACGGCTCCCGTGTCAGCAGCAGCGCCCCCAGCAGCCCCGTCCCGGCTCCTAAGTCGCAGGCCCGTTCCCCACGGCGCAGGACGGGAAAGCCCCCCAACAGAAAGGTATCCGTGGAGGGGCGGAACAGACCGTCATCCCAGTAAAAGCCCTGATCGCCCCGCAGCCGGTCCCAGTGCTCCATGTGTCCCCCTCCTTTTCTCTGGGCAGAGATACTTATGATATTCTCCACCATCTGCGAGATGGCAGCCGGTATCCTGCCGGAATCATTGATAGTATTGTACCACGGGGAGCGCCTCCGGCGCAAGACAGCAAAAAACACCGGAGCATCCGCTCCGGTGTTTTTCGTCCTTGCTATGTAATTATTCAGCAGGGCTGATAGCGCCATTGGGGCAGGTATCGCTGCAAGTACCGCAGTCCAGGCAGGAGTTAGCGTCGATCACATAATGATCGTCACCCTGAGAAATGGCACCAACAGGACATACGTCTGCGCAAGCACCGCAGCTGACGCAGCCGGAACCGATCTGATAAGCCATGGGAAGCACCTCCATTAAGATTTGTACTGTTATTGTATCATGAAAATGAAAAAAAGCAACCCCTTCCCCTATGGAAAATTTTGTTTTGCCGATTTTTGCGGCGATCAGGCGAAATTGGACAAAAAACGGACAGAAACAGGACGGCATCCGGACAGGAAAAAATGCCCGAAAACGGGACAGCCGGACAAGGCTTTTGTCCAGGAGAGACTGCAAAAAATGCCGGGAGACATTTTCTCTGGCCCCGGTACATAGAATGGAGGGTATGGAAACGGAGAGGAGTGGAGCCCATGGAGCGAAAGCCCGATATCGACGATCTGATCTTCGGGGACGAGCGCCCGATAAGTCAGCGCTGAAAATGGAAAACAGGACGCCCCGTATCGGCGTCCTGTTTTTATCATTTAGCGGTGAGGAGGTAACTCATGCCGCTCCAGAGGGTGAAATAAAGGGTTACAGCTGTACCCGATTCTCCTTGGTCCAGGTGGTGAGACCCAGACGGGGATACCGATGACGCAGGGCCTTGATCTCCTCCGTGCTGCCGCCCATGAGGGAGATGCGATCGACCTTGGCCAGATCGGCGGCGGGCATCGTGTGGTTGGAGGTGGCCCCGCAGGCCTCGCAGTGGTAGTACTTACCATCCGCCATCAGAGAGATCTGGCTGCTGCCGCAGACGGCGCAGCGATTCATTTTCGTAACCAGTGCCATATTCAAACAACTCCTTTCTCTTACTGTCTATACTTTACCACAGGAAATGCAATTTGTAAAACGCATCATTTTCATCTGAAACATGAGAGTTTTTCATGCATTAAACATTGTATACAATATGAAGCCACGGGCAGAGGCGGGTCGTTGGCGAAACAATACAAAAGGCGAAAAGAGCGCTTAAAAGGGAGGCTTTCGGAAGCTGCATACCTACCTGAGAGGGGACGGGGAGAGGGCAACTGTAAGTATAGCGGGACGAGGGCAACTGTAGGTATAGCGGGACGAGGGCAACTGTAGGTATAGCGGGACGAGGGACGGAACATAGCTGGCGAAAGAAGAGCGGGGTCGTTGGGAGTATGGAGGGGGGAGCGCCGGGGGGATCGGCGGATCTGCGCAGGAAGAAACGATGAAAGCAGCGGTGTTGGGGCAGGAAATATGTGGAAAAAATAACTGGATGCGGTGAGGCGGCGGTATACAAGCAAGGGTGAATATAAGGGGATGATATGCGGCGAAAATGTATATCACCGGCAGACAGACAGGAGAATATACAAAAGAGCGCATACAAAAAGTGCGTCGCTGCGTGACCATTCGCAGCGACGCACTTTTTGACCCGGACGGCATGAAGAAGGAAAAGAAAGAATCTGCCGTCCTCGACCCACTCAACGGCTGGGAGACATGGTCCGCCGCAACCACATGGCAGACAGGATCATCCAGCCGGAGGACTTCCGATCCGGTGCTGTATGATCGTCCTCTTCACGGTACACGCAGAGATATGTACCGAAAGCCCTCTGAGATGGTCTTAGTATACCACAGGAGACGGTGGACGTAAAACGAATGATTCTCATAAAAAGCATGAGAGAATTTCATAGATGGACAAAAAAACACCGCCTGCCTGATGGCGGGCAGGCGACAGAGGAGGTAAAGGTTCAGCCGTGGGGGGACAAATCAAGACCACTATGGACTCGATGGAAAAGAAATTAACTGGTAAAGGTTCAGCCGTGGGAGGTAAATCAACGGGGGATAGGAGGCGGCACACTGCGGGCGGTAGGAGCCTGATGCCGTGCCGCAGGGTGGGTCAGCGAACCCTTGCACGCACAGTCAGTGCAGCAACGAGATCCAGAACGAACGATCCAGCCAACATCCAGTCCAAAAACATAACCGGGTCTTCCTTCAGATCATTTTTAGAGCCGAGGTTCCCTGGAAGCGGTTGGCCAACCTGCTTTTTACCACCGATGAACGAGGGCAAGCGCGGTTTTGAGGGGCAGAAATTCCCCCATACTGCGGGGGCCCCTCGACCATACGGCAAGTATGGTCGAGGGGCTTTCCTTGGCTGAACGAATTTCTGCTCCGACAAAACTGCAAAGCACCTGCCAGCGATGGGTTTTCGAGTGTTTTTTGAGATGCAGGTGGGTCAGCGCCCACCACGGTGAAAAGCAGCGGAAAGACGCACTGTCAGGCGTGTTTGCCCTTGTCCATCGATGGTAAGTTCGTTGTAGAATATCATGCTCCTGCAAATAAGCAAAGAGAATGAATTTCATTGATCTTATGAAGAAAAGTTTGCAGATGGGGGGCGGGATATGGTATGCTGGAGAGCAAGGAGGCGAGGAAATGGACTTGACCAAATATCAGGTATTTCTGAAAACCGTGGAGTGCGGCAGCTTTACGGCGGCCGCCCAGCAGCTGAGCTTCACCCAATCCGGCGTCAGTCACGCCATCAGTGGGCTGGAGGAGGAGCTGGGGGTAACGCTGCTGAGCCGCAGCCGGGGGGGCGTGACCCTGACGGCGGACGGTTGGGCGCTGATGCCTTACATTCAGGAGATCTGCCGCCAGCAACGGAGCATCGAGGAACGGGCCAAGGATCTGCAGGGACTGGAGACCGGCGTGGTGCGGGTGGCGGTGTTCACCAGCGTGTCGGTGCAGTGGATGCCCTACATCCTGAAAAGCTTTCGGGAGCAGTATCCCAACATTGAATTTGAGCTGCTGCCCTCCAACTACAACACGGAGATCGCCCGGTGGATCCAGGACGGCACGGCGGACTGCGGCTTTCTGGTGCTGCCCACGGAGGCGAATCTGGACTGCTGGCTATTGCAGCGGGACCAGTGGAAGGCCATTGTGCCGTGGGATCATCCGCTGGCGGGGCGGGAGCCGTTTCCGCCGGAGGCACTGACCCAGTATCCCTTCATTCTGCTGGAGGAGGGAGACGACTACGAAATTCAGGAGGTGCTGGACACGCTGGGAGTGCAGCCCAATGTGCAGTACCGGGTGCAGCAGGATCAGGTGATTTTGGCCATGGTGTCCTGCGGGCTGGGCATCAGCATCATGGAGGAGCTGATGCTGGACCGGAACGAATACCCGGTGGTGGCCTGCTCCTTCGCCAAGCCCTTTTACCGGAACATCGGCATCTGCGTCAAGGACAAGCGGGCCATCTCCCGCTCCACCTACCGTTTTGTGGAGCACGTGCGGCGGTGGGTGCTGGAGAAGTACAGCGGATGAGCCATACGGCAGCGGTTGACAGGGCGGGGATACACCATATATATAATAGATACCCGGATTTTTTGACAGGGCGGGGAGACGAGGCTTGCTGCCGGAACCGGAACTGTAACTTATCAGAATAGGAGGCGAAACCATGGTTTTTATTGTCGTGATCTCATCGGTACTTTTGGCTGTTTGCACCTCATTGAAGCCGATCTATCTCCAAAATGCCATTGATGCGGTGGACGCAGGCGCAGGCGGCGCACTTACGATGTTTCTGTGCTATGTGGCCAGCATCCTGGGCATTCTGCTGTTTGAGACAGCCCGGCAGCTCAGCACGGGGAAATATCGGAACAGCAGGCTGTTCAGTCTCAAGCGGAAGGTCATGGCGCATATTGTTTATATGCCGCCCCGGAAATTTCAGGAGGAGCAGGGGCAGAACTATGTCACCACACTGAACAACGAGATCGAGATGCTGGTGGACAGCTATTATGTCACCCGCTTGGAATTGGCCTACAGCATTCTGGTGTTGATCACCTGTGTGATCGCATTGCTGTACATCAACGCCTATCTGGCGATGATTATCATCGTTTCCACCGTGTGTCCCATTGTGGCCTCCGCCGTGCAGGGGAAGGCACTGGAAAAACGGACCAATTTCTATACGATGGCCTTAGAAAAGCTCAATGTCATGATCGGCAATCTGATCCACGGGTACCCCACCATCAAGGTAAACCACATAGAGCGGGAATATCTGCAAACGCTGGAGCAGGATAACGAGAAGGCCGCCCACGCAGAGTTTGCCAAGGCGAAAACAAAAATTCGGGTGAATATGATCATCGGCCTGCTGTCCTATATCGGCGAGGCCGTGATGGTGGGATTCAGCATTTACGAGATCTCCAAGGGGCGGCTGTCCGTGGGCGCTTTGGTGGGTGCGCTGCAATTATCGGAAATGCTGGTGATCCCCACCAACAGCATTTCCTATCAGATATCGGAAATGCGGAGCGTCACCGGTATTCGCCAGAAGATCCGGCAGCTGCTGTCTGTTCCTGACAGCGCTGCGGCTTCGTCGGCAGCTCCCACGATCGAGTACATGGAGCTTGACGATGTGTCCTTCCGACATGAGGAAAAGGTTATTCTTTCCCATGCGAATTATCGGTTCGAGGCAGGGAAGAAATACCTGATTTTAGGCGAAAACGGAAGCGGAAAGAGCACGCTGTTCAAGCTGCTGACCGGGCTGGAAACAGAGTATGAGGGGCGTATCTCGGTGAACGGAACGGATATCCGCCAGCTGTGGCCCGCTCTTTATGACCAGATCGGCGTCGTGCTTCAGGACGCATTTATCTTTGACGATACGTTTCTCCAGAATGTCACGCTTTATCGCCCTGCATTGCGGGAACGGGCCGTATCGGCGATGCATTCTCTGGGAATGGATGCCTTCCTTGCATCCCATGATCTGGACCAGGTATTCCAGAACACGAAGGGCAATCTATCCGGCGGAGAACGGCAAAAGCTGGCGCTGGCCCGGGTGCTGACCGAGAATAGGCGGGTCATCTTCCTGGACGAAGCCACTGCCAATATGGACAAGGGCAGCAGCCAGAAAATTTTGTCCCAGCTGCTCCGGACGGACGGCTTGACCGTCATCAGCATCGAACACAAGGTGAGCCCGGAGATCCTGCCGCTGTATGATACGATCCTTGAATTGAGGGACACGCACTTGGAAGAAAGGGCATAGGGCGATCCGGCTGCCGGGAGATGAAGGCGGAGATGCGCTTTTACCGGCGGGGTGGAGAGGCAGGCCTTGACAAGCGGGCGTCCGGCAGATACAATAAAAGTTCAGGAGCGATCCGTGAAAAACGATAACAATATAAAGGATTGAGAGAATTATGGCAAAAGATCAGAGAAACGTGGAAGCCATCACCCCCATGGAGGTGGACTTCGCCAAGTGGTACACCGACATCTGCCTGAAGGCGGAGCTGGTGGACTACGCCTCCGTGAAGGGCTTCATGATCCTGCGGCCCTACGGCTACGCCATCTGGGAGAACATCCAGCGCATCATGGACGGGATGTTCAAAAAGACCGGACACGTCAACGTGGCGATGCCGGTGCTGATCCCGGAGAGCCTGCTGAAGAAGGAGGGCGAGCTGGTGGAGGGCTTTGCCCCGGAGGTGGCGTGGGTCACCATGGGCGGCAGCGAGAAGCTGGAGGAACGGCTGGCCTTCCGGCCCACCTCGGAGACCATGTTCTGCGACCACTGGCACAATGTATTGCAGAGCTACCGGGAGCTGCCCATGCTCTACAACCAGTGGTGCTCCGTCATCCGCTGGGAAAAGACCACCCGGCCCTTCCTGCGCTCCAGGGAGTTCTGGTGGCAGGAGGGCCACACCATCCATGAGACGGCGGAGGAGGCCATTGCCGAGACGGAGCAGCAGCTGAACTGCTACGCCGACTTCTGCCGGGATGCGCTGGCCATGCCGGTGGTGAAGGGCCGCAAGACCGACAAGGAGAAGTTTGCCGGGGCCGAGGCCACCTACACCATCGAGGCCATGATGAAGGACCACAAGGCCCTGCAGTCCGGCACCAGCCACTATTTCGGGGACAAGTTCTCCCGTGCCTACGACGTGACCTTCACCGGCCGGGACAACAAGCTGCAGTATCCCTTCCAGACCAGTTGGGGCAGCACCACCCGCCTCATCGGCGCCTGCATCATGACCCACTCCGACAACAACGGTCTGGTGCTGCCGCCGGCCATTGCTCCCATTCAGGTGGTGGTGGTGCCGGTGGCCCAGCACAAGCCCGGCGTGCTGGACGCTGCGGCGGCTCTGCGGGACCGTCTGACGGCGCTGGAGCTGCGGGTGAAGATGGACGACAGCGAGCAGTCCCCCGGCTGGAAGTACGCCCAGTATGAGATGAAGGGCGTGCCGCTGCGGGTGGAGATCGGACCCAAGGACATGGAGAAGCAGCAGTGCTGCATCGCCCGGCGTGACACCGGCGAAAAGGTGTTCGTGCCGCTGACGGAGCTGGAGGCTACCGTGCAGACCCTGCTGAAGGAGGTACATGACAACCTCTACGCCATGGCGGAGAAGAATCTGGAGGACAACACCTTCGACTTCACCACGTGGGAGGAAGTGAAGGAGATGGCTCAGGGCAAGGGCGGCTTCGCCCGCACCAAGTGGTGCGGCAGCTTGGAGTGCGAGCTGGCCATGAAGGAGAAGGCCGGCGTGTCCAGCCGCTGTATGCCCCTGAAGCAGTCCGGCACCGTGGGCAAATGCCCTGTGTGCGGCAAGGAATGCACCACCGATATCTACTGGGGCGTGGCGTATTGATGCCGGGAAATGCCTTGTCTTGCCCCGGTTTATGGGTGGGGGCGAGGTTTGGCGGGCTCCACAAAAAATATTGAAAAATTTCATGAAAAAAGTGAAAAATCCCCTTGACAAAAGGGGATTTTTCCTTTAATATAGCAAGGTACGTGCGCTGAGGGTGCTGCACACCCGGAGGCGTGTACAAATGCGATGAACCGGGAGATTGCTCCGAGAGGAGGTAACTTCCGGGGAGTATGTCCGATCATCGGGCGGCTGAGAAGTTTCTGCACGTCAGCGTAGATCGCTGCGCCAGAAGGACACCGGCCGGATTTTGCGCCGGTGTTTCTTATGAGCCGGAATGATACGCACGGAACGGCGTATAAGAACTCTCGCCGTACGGCAGTTGGTCACGCAATCAAAAACCGTACGAAATAATGGAGGAACGAACCAAATGGCAAAAGAAATGATCCGCATTCGTCTGAAAGCCTATGACCATCAGGTCATCGACCAGAGCGCAGAGAAGATCGTCGAGACCGCCAAGCGCACCGGCGCTGCTGTCTCCGGCCCCATCCCTCTGCCCACCAAGAAAGAGATCGTCACCATCCTGCGCGCTACCCACAAGTATAAGGATAGCCGTGAGCAGTTTGAGCGCCGCACCCACAAGCGTCTGATCGACATCACCAACTCCACTCCCAAGACTGTGGAGGCCCTGATGGCTCTGGATCTGCCCGCCGGTGTGGAGATCGAGATCAAGCTGTAAGTACCTTTATATATAGGTACACGCTGTGGAAAACCACGGCACCCGGCGCAATGGGCGCCGGAACAAATGAATTTGCTTGCTACCCGACCGTCGGCTGACTTGCGTGAGGCCGGCGGGGGTTACGTCGGCAGAGCAAGCGATCTGTACCCAATGCAGATTGAACTATGCCGACCAATAACCTTTAAGGAGGATCATACATGAAAGCAATCATCGGCAAGAAGGTTGGCATGTCTCAGATCTTCGACGAAAACGGCAAGGTCATCCCCGTCACCGTCATCGAGGCGGGTCCCTGCACCGTCGTCCAGAAGAAAACTTCCGATAAGGAAGGCTATGAGGCTGTTCAGCTGGGCTATGAGGACATTCCTGAGCGGAAGCTGTCCAAGCCCGAAATGGGCCACCTGAACAAGGCTGGCGTGGCCCCCAAGAAGTACCTGCGTGAGTTCAACCTGGATAACGCCGCCGAACTGAACGTCGGCGACATCGTTAAGGCTGACACCTTCAAAGAGGGCGACTTTGTGGACGTGACCGGCACCAGCAAGG
>OBLF01002805.1_pt1 | contig 11233 bp, 16 predicted proteins | sample 1519231 | NCBI WGS metagenome assembly OBLF01 (sample SAMEA2602895, study PRJEB22501) | metagenome | reverse complement strand
TGGACTTCGCCCCGTTCATAGCTCTGCATCAGTTCCTGGATCATTTCCCCGTTCACATTGCTCAGGACGGAAATCAGGCCCACGGCGCCCACACTCATGAAGGGCAGGATCAGGGCGTCATCCCCGCTGTAAATGGAGAAATCTTCCGGTACCAGGCGGTACAGATCTTCCACCTGGCTCACATTGCCGGCGGCTTCCTTGATGGCCACGATGTTCTTGCATTCGTGGGCCAGCCGGGCAATGGTGGCGGGCAGGATGTTGCTGCCGGTCCGTCCGGGTACGTTGTAGATGATGATGGGCAGGCTGGTGTTGTCCGCAATGGTCTTGTAATGGCGGTAGAAGCCTTCCTGGGAGGGCTTGTTGTAGTAGGGACCCACCACCAGGACGCCGTCGGCGCCCACTTTTTCCGCCAGTTTGTTCATTTCCAGTACATCGGCCGTATTGTTGGAGCCGGTACCCACGATCACCTGGCCCTTGCCCTTGGTCCTGGCAATGACTTTGGTGAACAGTTCTTCTTTTTCTGCATAGGTCATGGTGGGGGCTTCACCTGTGGTGCCGCTGACCAGGATGGAATCAGAGCCGTGGTCCAGCAGCCAGGCGGCGAATTCCGCCGTCCCGTCCGCATTCAGGGAACCGTCTTCATGGAAGAAGGTCACCATGGCTGTAATCAGTCGTCCGAAATAGGGTTTCTTGTTCATGCTTACCACCTTTTATTGTTGGAAAGCAGCGTGCAGGGCATTGACTGCTTCTTTTACCTGTTCTTCCCGTACAATGGCGGAAATCAGGTTGTCTGAATCTGTTGTTTGAAGGATTTCGATGCCGGATTTGGCCAGGGCATTGATGAACCGGGCCATGATGCCGGGGACGCCGCCCATGTGGGAGCCCACCACGGTCACTTTGGCGCAGTTTTCCACCTTGGTGTACTGGCAGTTTTCCGCTTTCAGCACTTTTTCCGCATCATCGGCGGCGGCGCTGTACACGGCGAACATCAGGGAATGGGGCTGGAGGCTCATGGTGCCGATGCTGACCCCGTTTCTGGCCAGGGTATCGAACAGATCGGCTCCGTCACTGCTGTCCAGGTTCACGGAGAAGAAAGCAATGTTGTTCTTGCTGGCTACCCCGCAGGCATGTTTTTCTTCCAGGGAATCGGTTTCTTCCATTTCCTTGGGCTGGTCTTCCTTGCTGATCAGGGTACCGGGGGCTTCGGAGAAGGTGCTCTTCACCACCATGGGGACCCCATAGCGCATAACGATTTCCACGGCCCGGGGATGGATGACCTTGGCACCCTGGTGGGCCATCTCACGGATTTCATCATAGGAAATCTGTTTGATGATATGGGCATTCTTGACAATCCGGGGATCGGCGGTCATGACCCCGTCCACATCGGTGTAGATTTCCACTTTGTCCGCATGGACGGCCACACCGAACGCGGCGGCAGAGGTATCGCTGCCCCCGCGGCCCAGGGTGGTCACGTTCTTGTGGTCCGCCGTCACGCCCTGGAACCCGCAGACCACGGGGATGATCCCCTGTTCCACCAGTTCCAGCAGGTTGTCCGGTTCCACGGTGCGGATCTTGGCATTGCCGTATTCGTCATCGGTGATCATGCCGGCCTGGCCCCCGGTGAGGGCTTTGGCCTTCAGGCCTCTTTCCTGGAGGGTGGCGGCCATTACTGTGGAGGAGATGATTTCCCCACAGGCCATCAGCAGATCCAGTTCGTGAGGAGCCGGGTTGGGGTTCACGCTTTTCAGCATATCGATCATGGTATCCGTGGCAAACGGGTCTCCCCGGCGGCCCATGGCGGATACCACCACAATGGGTGCATAGCCCTGGGCAATGGCTTCCTGGACCTTGCCCACCACTTTTTCCCGGGTGGCAGGCGTAGCTACGGACGTTCCTCCGAATTTTTGTACAATGATTTTCATTTTAACCTCAGGCTCCCCTCAAAATCTCTAGGTTCTTGTTCTTACAGCCAGCCGTTCTTCACCATGGTTTCGGCAATCTGCAGGGTGTTCAGTGCGGCCCCTTTGCGGATCTGGTCGCCTACGCACCAGAAGTTGAAGCTGTTGGCGGCGGATTCGTCCCGTCTCAGACGGCCCACATACACATCGTTTTTGCCGGAGGTGTACAGGGGCATGGGATAGATCTGCCGGGAAGGATCATCCTGGAGCACCACACCGGGGAAGCCGGCCAGGGCTTTGCGGATGTCTTCCAGTTCCACATCATGTTCCAGTTCCACGTTGACGGATTCACTGTGGCTCCGGTAAACGGGGACACGGACAGTGGTGGCGGTGATGCGCATTTCCGGATCGGAGAAGATTTTCTTGGTTTCGTTGACCATCTTCATTTCTTCCTTGGTGTACAGGTTGTCCAGGAAGATATCGATCTGGGGCACCAGGTTCAGAGCCAGGGGGAAGTGTTTTTCAGCGCTGGCGCTGGGGAAGATCCTGGCGGTCATTTCTTCGCCCCGGGCAGCCTGTTTGATCTGGTTTTCCAGTTCGTCCAGCCCGTCTTTGCCGGCACCGGAAGCAGCCTGATAGGTGGAAACGATGATCCGTTTGATCCGGGCCAGGTCATAGATGGGTTTCAGGGCCATTACCATGATGATGGTGGAGCAGTTGGGGTTGGCAATGATCCCGTGATGTTTGGTGATATCCTGGGGGTTCACTTCAGGAACGATCAGAGGCACATCCGGATCCATCCGGTAGGTGCTGGAGTTGTCAATGACCACGGCACCAGCCTTTACGGCAATGGGTGCGAAGGTCTTGGAAATGCTGCCGCCGGCGAACAGGGCCACATCCACCCCGTTGAAGGAGTCAGCCTTGGCTTCTTCCACTTTATAGGTCTTGCCCCGTACGGTCAGTTCCTTGCCGGCGCTCCGGGCAGAAGCCAGCAGCTTCAGATTTTTGAAGGGGAAATCCCGTTCGTTCAGCAGATTGATGAATTCCTGTCCAACGGCGCCGGTGGCACCCAGAATTGCCAGATTGTATTCTTTCATTGCACTCGTCTCCTTTGTTTACATGAGGTAATGCCCAAAAAGGGGACCCATCCACCGTCCATGGGGACGGTCCCCCTTCCCTTTCAGGAAAGGACTTCCTATGGAAGCCTTACTCCAGGATCTGATCCAGTCCGTACACCAGGCCCTTGCGTTTCACCATGGTCCGGCAGCCCAGCATGACCCCGGGCATGTAACATTCCCGGCTCACCGGGTCGTTGCGCACCGTAAGGGTTTCGCCCATGCTGCCGAAGATGATTTCCTGGCTGGCCACGAACCCGGGCAGCCGTACGCTGTGGATCCGCATCCCTTCGTATTCGCTGCCTCTGGCATGGGGCAGTTTTTCCACTTCATCCGGATTGCCCTGCTGGACAAAGCCGCCCCGGACTTCCGCCAGTTTCTGGGCGGTAAGGATGGCCGTGCCGCTGGGAGCATCCAGCTTTTTGTCATGATGCATTTCGATGATTTCCACCTGGGGGAAGTATTTGGCCACTTCTGCAGCGATTTTCATCATCAGGACAGCCCCCATGGCGAAGTTGGGGCAAACCAGGATACCCACGCCGTTCTTTTCCGCCAGGCCTTTCAGTTCCTCCAGATTTTCCTGGGTGAAGCCGGTGGTGCCCACTACGGCGTTGACCCCGGCGTTCAGGATGATCCGCAGGTTGTCCATGACCACATCGGGCCGGGTAAAATCCACCACCACATCGGGCTTGCAGGTTTCCAGGGCCCGGACCAGGTCCGTATCCACCGGGCAGCCTTCCACGGTTTTGTCCTTGCCGAACTTGTCCACAGCACCCACCAGTTCCATATCTTTCTGCTGCAGGACCGTTTGTACCACTGTGTGCCCCATTCTACCCAGGGCACCATTTACCAACACTTTGATCATACCAAGCATCTCTCCTTTGTGCATTCCTTTGGGAGACAAAAAAACAGGTCATGGAGGCGAGCCCAATGACCTGCAAGAAAAGAAGCCGCTCCTGCCATGGCAGGGGACTTGTTTCCGTTCCCATTGATAGCTCTCCACCCAAAGGCGACAGTCTGCAGATTGTTCACCTGCATCCCAGCATAAGCGCGCACCCGCAGCTTTGCTTCGGCGGTTCCCCTTTCGTTCCCTTCGTCGGTGTCCCTCTGAGAATTACTGATGTTTTCCGCGCCTCTATCTTTTGTTCAGTTATGGTTACAGTATAGGAGTTTCCGGCTGGCTTGTCAACCTTTATTCTCCCACAAAGCTGATTTTTTTCAGTCCCGGAGGTCCTTCCGCAGTTCCGCCTGGGTGCGGCTGAAGAAATTTGTCAAATCCTTTACAAACTGCCGGGAATACACCGTGCTGTCAATGGTACTCCGTTTGGCGAAAATGGCCTTTTGCTGGGCCAGGGACTGACCTTCATAGCTGCGGAGGGCTTCCACCATTTCTTCATAGGTGGCCCCGTAGCTGTAATCCGGGGTGGCTTCCATCTGTTTGCCCAGGGCCAGATAGAATTCGTTCCAGTCCTCCTGGGTCAGATCCTTTTTCAGGGCCGCCATGCAGCCCCGGATCAGATGGGCCTTCAGGTAGATGTATTCCCGCAGGGCCGTTTCCCGCTGTTCCGGGAACAGCTTGAACCATTCATACAGCTGATAGCCGCCCCAGTCTCCCATGGTGTCTACCAGGCTGATCATTTTCTTCCATTTGTTTTCCGTCATATCAGTGCCTCATTTCGTGGTGCTGCCGAAGCCGCCGCTCCGTTCCTGTTTGGCGCGTTGACGACCGCAGCGGTCATACAGTAGGGGTGTACAATCCCCCTGGCCCACCGTTTCCCCCTTTTCCAGGTCCACGTCCTGGCCGTTATCTTTGGCAAGGACAAGAAGCAGGTGCCTTTCTTTGTCCGGATTGTTGTAGTAACCCGCATCCCCGATGCCCTGTTTGTTCACCAGCCGCAGGTGACGCTTCACCGCCATGCTGGACCGGATATGGATGCCCAGGTATTCATTATCCTGCATATAGGCCTTTACCCCGGTGGGGACCATTTTCTGGCCGTGGGCCGGGATGGTCACCGTTTCCGGCAGGTAGATGTCGTACCCGGCGCTCCGGGCGGTCTGCCGGCTGGGCAGGGGGAAATCCACTTTTTTATAGGAAGAGATTTTTTCAAAACCGCGGATTTTCATGTTTCACAGACTCCTTTTTGTGCTCCATTTTCCAGGCCTGGATTTCTTTTTCCAAGGCGTCCACAAAGGTCCGCTGGGGAATGGGGCTGAAATTTTCCTTGATCTTTTTCTTTTCCAGGGTCTTCCCGTTCCGGGTCAGCACCTGGATCTGGTTGATCCGGTAGGTATGGCCGGCCTCGTCGATTTCCACATCCATGATGCATTCTTTGGCCGAATCCGTCTCTTTCAGCTTTTTGGCGTACAGATGGTCCAGCAGCCGGATGAACGAGGGATTCTTCAGCACCGCCCGGGCCGTAGCCTGGGTCAGGGACGGGGTCTTGGGTTCCTGTTTGAACGAGGCCAGATCCGTATAATAGGTTCCGGATTTGTTTTCGCCCAACAGGCTCCATTCAGTGGGTTTGGCCGCCAGAGCATCCCCGCAGCCCCAAAGGACAAAGCAGGAAAACACCAGGGCCAGCAGTTGTTTTTTCATGGGCCCGCTCCTTCTCAGTTTGTTTATCTTTCCATATTATAGGATACGTGGTTGTCAGCGGTCAACAGTCAACAGTCTTCCACCACCCCATCATCACCGCTCCGGCGGCGCCGGCTTTTTCCAGTTCCGGGATTTTTTCCGGTGTCACCCCTCCCAGAGCATAGACGGGAACGGGACTTTGGGCGCACACCTGCCGAAGGGCTTCCAGGCCCCGGGGCGGCAGCCCCGGCTTGCATTGGGTGGGATACACATGGCTGAAGGTGCAGCAATCCGCCCCCAGCCGGGCCGCTTCCTGCACTTCGTCCAGACTGTGGCAGGAGGCCCCCACCCTCCCCGGGAAACCTTGCCGCCACCCGGCAGGCAGCTCCCGGAGCACCGGCATGGGCAGCTGGATCCCATCCGGCCGGAGTTCCACCGCCGCCTCCAGGAACGTGTGGAACCAGCAGGGCACCCCTGCCCGGCGGCATTTTTCCAGCACCTGCCGGCCCAGGGCCAGGTATTCCTCCAGAGAAAGGTCTTTTTCCCGGAGGATCACCCCCGCCGGGCGCAGGGCCAGGATCCGGTCCAGCTGTTCCAGAAACGGCAGGGCATACAAATGCCGGTTGGTGATGCAGTACAGGGGAAAAGACATGGGAAAAGGCCTCCTTGGGTGGTTTTGGTTTGATTATAGCACAAACGGGCCTGCTGTGGGGCAGGCCCGTTTCAAGTGGGTAAGTGGGTAAGTGGGTAAGTGATTAAGTGGTTAGGTGGTTAGGTGGTTAGGTGATTAAGTGATTAGGTGATTAAGTGATTAGGTGGTTGGGTGATCAGGTGACAACCAATTTATTTCTTCCACAGCCCGTGCAGGTTGCAGTAAGCATAGGCGGCTTCCACTTCGTCCCCATCCACCAGGGCGAATACGGCCTTGGGCGCATCTCCCGGTTTCAGTTCTTTTCTCTGGTTCCCCTGTTTGGTGTGCAGGGAGATCCATTCGATATAGTGTTCCGGCTGCATGGGATGGAGCACGGAACCTACGGTTACGGTTACAATATTGCCATTTACTTCCACAACGGGCACATGTTTTTCCTGGGCGGCATCGGTGGTGTTGGGCACCAGTTCATCCATCTTCTGGCCGCAGCACATCACCGGCACCCCGGTTTCCTTGACAACAGCGATGATCTTGCCGCAATGGGCACATTTGTAGAATTTTTGTTCCATGGATTTTCTCCTCCTTGTTCTTCCAAAACACGACTGCCGTTTTCCGACAATCTTTTCTGACAACTCCATGATACCATAAAAATCCCGGGAAAGAAAGAGGATAATGTGATATAATAGGTAACAAATAATAATTCTCTAACTGAATATTTATTTGACTACAGAAAGGAGGCCCCCATGGGATTCTTCACGAAAAAGATTACTGTTTTCAAGGAAAAAGGCTGCAAAGCCCGCTGGCAGGCAGCCAGGGATGCCCTGAAAACCGCCGGCATCCCCTATTCCTCCACTTCGCTCCCCAGCGAAGCCCCCACCTGCGGCTGCGGCGCCAAACTGGATATCCGGGATTTCGGACCCCGGGGAAAAATCGACCGGGATATGTACTACATCGACGTGGCGGAAAAAGAAGCGGGCCGGGCCCGGGAAGTGCTGGCTTCCCTTGACGGAAACACCACCCCATGATAAAATACAATGTACACACTATACCCGGGGATGTACCGGTTTCGACGGGGGTAGATGGTGTGCGATAAGCGAGCTGGGATCCCGCCAACCCCATAAAACGGTGGAAACGCGTTATAAACGCAGACGATTCTTACGCTTTAGCAGCTTAAATTGCTAACGTCTTTCCTCTTCATTCCTGCTGAAGAAGAATAGACGACACTTGCAGGATACCTGCCTGCCAATTCTCGGAGGCTGACAGGGAAACTCATCGAGATAGCACGTTCCTTGGCCCGTCTGCAGGCAAAGGGGCTGCGAAACAAAATATGCAGTCTGCGCTCGGAGAAGTTCGCATGGCAATGCTTTCGGACAGGGGTTCGACTCCCCTCATCTCCACCAACGCTTATTACGGGAACGGGTTAGCGTCACATACTGTTAAAAACCTTGTAAACATGCGGGTTTTGGGGTTTTTAAAACAGTTTGGACGTTTCACACCGTTCCTTTTTTCATGCCTGTTTTGCGCACTTTTTGCGCACTTTTTGAAAAATCAGCATAGCAAAATTTGCGCACTTTTTCAAAGTCTGGAAAGCCGCTTCCCGCCTGGGTTTGCGGCCTTTTTTTGCACAAAATTTTAATGGCTTTTTACGTCCTTTTACCCTTAATTTTGCGCACTTTTTCACACCGTCATTTTATCTAGGCAACTATCCAGTTTTTCCTGCATATCCTGGGTAATATGAGTGTAAACGGATAACGTTGTTTTTGGGTCATTGTGGCCTACTCTGGCCATTATAGCTTTTACGGGTACACCCATAGCCGCAAGCATGGAAATATGGGTGTGTCTGAAAATATGGGTGCTGATATGCTTCCCCGGTATCTGGATCTGTCGTAACAGACCATTGATATATTGGCGGTTCAGCGGGAACCCGGAACAGGTGGTAAAAATATATCCCCTGTCCTTGTAACAGCAGGGCCGCCCGGATTCATCCCGGCCCCATTTGCTCATACACTTATTGGCCAGGTTGAATTGCTCAATAATATCTATGGACCTCTGGTTCAAGGTAATGGTACGGTAGGAATAAACGTTTTTCGGGGTTCCCCGTTGTACGCCTTCCCCGTTTTTGGCGGTTCCTACAATGGATCCCGTAACATGCAATAACCCCTTGTCCAGTTCAACGTCCTGGCGGCGTACAGCAAGCATTTCCCCGCAACGTAGCCCCGTTAAAGAAAGAAACTCCATAGCAAGGCAAACACGGTGGTTCAGCCTGTCCAGTTGGGCCAGACATTCTTTCAGTTCATCATGATCCAGAAACTTGTTATTGCTTTTGGCCAGTTCGTCCGGGGTTGCCGGGCGTTTTTTCAACTGAATACTTTCATAGTCGGTTATATCGTTAATATATCCGGCCTTTTTTGCGTATCGCATTACCGCTTTTACGGTAACCAACAGCGATTTACAGTAGTTGTAAGACAGCTTATCCAGATAGTAATAGCGGAACAACAGCTTTTCGGCAAGGGCAGGGGTGAAGTCATGGAAAAGGATATTCCGGGGCAAGCCGCCCAGGATTTTTCGAACATAGTTTTCATGATTCCGGCGGGTTAGTTCCTTTACAGTCATATCAGAAACCGCCCTCCATTCCCTGCAAACCTGTTCAAGGGGCAACGAGTTCAGCTGCAGGGCCTTTTCCGTTGCCCCGTTGTCTAGTTTTTCTTCAAACTTTTCCCGCAGCATTTGCGCTGCCACCTTTTGGGCATGGGCGTTCTTGCTGTTCAAAGTAACAGAAACAGTTAATTTAAGCCCCGTTTTCTTGTCTTCAAACCGTTCCCGGTAAACATACCGTGTTCCCTTGCTGTTCGTTCTTTTGGTCATCCACATATAAAATACCTTCTTTCCCGTTACTCATTGTGCCCCTGTCAGTGCTTATTGAGCCGGGAGAAAGGAAGGTTATTTGTCTGGATTTTCCTGCAAGGCGTCAACAATTTCTTGTTGATTTTTTTGAATCGCGTTTTTCACTTTTGACGGCAAAGCACCTGCCCTTAAATTCTCAATATCAACATCGATATTCCCCGCGCTTTTAGCGTATTTTTGCAATATGCTAGCGTATACATACATTTTCAACAAGTCTTTTTTCGCGGCCTGGTAATTGGGATTATTCGCGCCTGCAATGACCGCCGCGATAAATTCATCCTTGCCCAAAATAGGAACGTCTACTGAAAACTTGTCTTGTTCGGTTTCTTCCTTGTTCTGATATACAGAAACAATGGTATTCCCCCGAAATTGCCAGGGATCCGTGAAAAGCCCCGCCTCCTTGCATACGTTCAAACACCTGGTTAATTCGTCCGGCTGTTCCGGATCATATCCCAGGAGATTGTCCACAGATACATGAAGAAGGCGGGCAATTTCCACCAATAAAGAATATTTAGGTTCCCGCCCTTTATTCTCGTACCCCATATAAGTTGTGTAGTTTATACCTAGTTTTTCGGAAAAATCTTTTGCGGATTTATACCCGGCCTTTTCTCTGTAATGAATTAAGTTTTCTTGAAATCCCACGGAAAAGCCCCCTTTCATATCTAGTATTATATCCGTAAAGTGAATATAAGTAAAGTATATTTCCAATATAGCTATTGACATATATTTGAGAATCGGCTATACTTTGCTTGAAAATTGATTTTATGGATATTTAAAGAGGAGGGAACCATATGAAAACTTTCAATGTTGATATGCGGAAGGTTAAGGAAACAGCCTACAAAAAATACATGAGCCTGCAAGAACTGGCAATTAAATCTCATGTTTCCGCGGCTTCTCTGTTTGCATATCAAGCAAAGCGGCGTAAGGCCAGTGAAAGAGCCGTGTACAAGATTGCCGCGGCCCTGGATGTATCCCCGGCCGACATTATCGAAAAATAACAAGTACCCTGTCAGTGCTTATTGAGTCGGGAAAGGAAGGATGAACATGTTACAAGTCAAAACGGTTTGCGTTGATGATTACGGCGCGCGTTGGTTGAGCCGCACAGAGATTGCGGAAATGCTTTCTGTTACAAGGCCTACTGTTTGGCGGCTGTTAAACAAAATGCGGGCAATTCCGAAATACCGGGGCGCGTTCCTGGATTTAAGCAACACACTGAAACGTGTTCGGGAACGGGATCTAATGGAATTTCTGAAAGAACAGAACCTGGCGTATTTGAAGAAATAAACCCCGTTTTTCGGCAACGAAATAAAGCTCCCTATGGATTCCATACGGGGCGGGAATTTATTGGCATTGCGGCGGGTTTAATCCGTTGCAGATTCACACAACAAGGGAAAGAAGGTGATTCTATGAGCAAGAAACAAACGGTTGTAATAAAGGACGTTGAGGCCCCTTCAATGGCCAGGGCTATTCGGGCAAAATGTTTAAACTGTTCTGGTTATCAGCGGGCGGAAGTCCGGGATTGTGTTTTGACAGATTGCCCCCTGTTCCCCTATCGGTTTGGCAAGGGGCCAAAGGCGGCCATAAACAGCCTGGGAAAATCCTACACGGTAAAAGTTGTAAAAGGAGAGTGTGCAGCATGGAAAGAATCAAAGTAACGCGGGAACAGATGAAAGCCGTAACGGATTATATTGAACAGGTTCTGAAATCGGCGGAACTATGGAATACCATGGGAGACCTTGCGGGCAACGAGAATTACCCGGAAGTTGTCGACTTCATGAAGAAAGTAGGAGAACGGGAAGAATTAAAAACAGACAGCATGAGAAAGGCCCTGTTTGAAATCGTTGAAAAATAAAAACAGCCGTCATGAATGAGCGACCATTCACAACGGCAAGGGACAAAATTTCCGCACGGGGGTTTTGTCCTTGTTCTTTATTATAGCGGTTTTAACAGTATGTAACAACGGGGGGAAAGGGTTTGTGAATGTCAACCAAAAAGTGAGCCACTTGCTCACGAATTTTTGAGCCACTCATGCTCATGAAAAAGTGAGCCACCTGCTCACGAATTTTTGAGCCACTTAAGCATTCGTCATCTT
>OBLF01002792.1_pt1 | contig 11288 bp, 9 predicted proteins | sample 1519231 | NCBI WGS metagenome assembly OBLF01 (sample SAMEA2602895, study PRJEB22501) | metagenome | reverse complement strand
TCAACTATTATTATAATATAATTCCTTAATTAAATTAACCCTTGTAATTAACTAATTCTAGGAATGATTCTGGAACAAGTGATGCTCCACCAACAAGTCCACCATCAATATCTTCTTTGCCCATTAATTCAGCAATGTTAGCAGGTTTTACACTACCACCGTATTGAATACGTACTTTGTCAGCAACAGTTTGATCGTAAAGCTTAGCAACTGTTTCACGAATTACGTGACAAACTTCTTGAGCTTGATCACTTGAAGCTGTCTTACCAGTACCGATAGCCCAGATTGGTTCGTAAGCGATCACTGATGCAGCAACTTGTTCTGCAGTTAAATCTTTAAGAGCGTTTGTGATTTGACCAGCAACCCATTCGTTAGTTTCGCCAGCTTCACGTTGTTCAAGAGTTTCTCCACAGCAAATGATTGGTGTCATGTTGTTGTTGAAGATTGCCTTAGCCTTCTTGTTAATATCTTCGTCAGTTTCACCGAAGTATTGACGACGTTCTGAATGACCGATAACAACATAGTTAACGCCCATTTCGTTTAAAGCCTTAGGACTTGTTTCGCCAGTGAAAGCACCTTCGTCTTCGAAGTAGCTGTTTTCAGCAGCAGTCTTTAGTTGTTCATCTTTTGAGAAAGCTACTAAAGTGCTTAAATCGATAGCAGGAGCAGCAATAACTGATTCTACTACAGAAGCATCAGGTAACTTACCTTTGATAGCATCCAAGAATTCTTGAGTTTCTTGGGGGTTTTTGTTCATTTTCCAGTTTCCAGCAATAATTGGAGTACGCAAAATAAAACATCCTTTCCGAATTACAGGTTATGTAGCAGAAAAGAAGAATCAACTGATTCTTCGATTTCTACAACTTTAATTATTTGTTTGAAATAGCAGCGATACCAGGAAGTTCTTTACCTTCAAGGTATTCAAGTGAAGCTCCACCACCAGTTGAGATATGTGTCAATTGGTCGCCAACGCCTAATTGCTTAACAGCAGCAGTTGAGTCACCACCACCAACAATTGTTGTAGCGTCTGATAATGTACCTAAGAACTTACCAACTTCAAGTGTACCGTTAGCATAGTTGCTCATTTCGAATACACCCATTGGTCCGTTCCATACAACAGTCTTAGCATCTTTAAGGACATCCTTAAATTCTGCAACTGACTTAGGTCCAATATCAAGAGCCATGTAACCATCAGGAATATCGCCTTCGACAACTTTGTTAGGAACATCGTTATCAAATTTTTCAGCAACGATACTGTCTGAAGGAAGGACAATCTTGTCGCCACCCTTAGCAAGGATTTCTTTAGCAACATCAATCTTGTCAGCTTCAACAAGTGAGTTACCAATGCTCATGCCTTTAGCAGCGTAGAATGTGTATGTCATACCACCACCAATAATAACTTTGTCAGCTTTATTAAGTAAGTGATCAATTACACCAATCTTGTCAGAAACCTTTGCGCCACCTAAAATAGCAACAAATGGATGCTTAGGTTCGTCAACAGCTTCACCCAAGAACTTGATTTCTTTTTCCATAAGGAAACCAGCAGCAACTTGCTTGCCGTCAGCCTTCATTGCTTCAGCAACACCAACGTTTGAAGCGTGGGCACGGTGAGCTGTACCGAAAGCATCGTTTACGAACATGTCGCCAAGTGATGCCCAGTATTTGCCAAGTTCAGGATCGTTTTTACTTTCCTTCTTGCCATCTAAGTCTTCAAAACGTGTGTTTTCGAACAATAATACATCGCCGTCGTTCATGCCATTAACAGCATCTTCAAGTTGTGCACCGCGTGTTACAGGAACAAATGTAACTGGTTTGCCAAGAAGATCTGAAAGGCGTTGAGCAACTGGACGAAGAGTCAATTCTTTTTTGTCTTCTTCAGTCTTGATACGACCTAAGTGAGAGAAAAGAATTGCCTTTCCACCGTTTTCGATAATGTATTTAATTGTTGGAAGAGCAGCAACGACACGGTTGTCATCACCAATCACACCATTTTTAACTGGCACGTTAAAGTCAACGCGCATCAAAACTTTCTTGTTCTTAACATCTAAATCTGAAACAGTTAATTTAGCCAAGAGAATTTCCTCCTAAATCATTAATAAATTATTTTTTCTAAAAAAAGGGACGGAGGAAGTGACCTCCCTCCGTCCCTAGACCGGTTAGACGGTTTGAAATCTACAATTTTTAAGAATTAATCTTAAAGAGTAGCAAATTTCAATAAAGTACGTACCATTTGGCAAGTGAAGCCGTATTCGTTGTCGTACCAAGCAACAGTCTTAACTAATTGCTTGTCGCCAGCTTTAGTAACTTCTGTTTGTGTTGGGTCAAAGATTGAGCCGTATGTTGTGCCAATGATGTCACTTGATACAACTTCGTCTTCGTTCCAACCGAATGATTCGTTACCTTCTGTATGCTTCTTAATAGCAGCATTAACTTCTTCAACTGTAACGTCCTTGTCAAGGATTGAAACAAGTTCTGTCAATGAACCGTCAACAACGCTAACACGTTGTGCATGTCCTTGTAACTTACCGTTCAATTCTGGGATAACAAGACCGATAGCCTTAGCAGCACCAGTTGAGTGAGGAATTGTGTTTGCAGCAGCAGCGCGTGCAGCACGGAAGTTTCCACCACGAACAGGTCCGTCAAGAAGCATTTGTGTACTTGTGTAAGCATGAACTGTTGTCATTGTACCAATTTGTACGCCGAATTCTTCGTTTAAGAAGTAAGCCATTGGTGCAAGACAGTTAGTTGTACATGAACCAGCTGAAACGATACGGTCGTCAGCAGTTAAAACATCATCGTTTACGTTGTAAACAACAGTCTTAAGATCTGAGCCAGCAGGTGCTGAAACCAATACACGTTTTGCACCAGCATCTAAATGAGCTTGTGATTTTTCTTTTGATGTGTAGAAACCTGTACATTCAAGTACGAAGTCAACACCGTCTTCCTTAACCCAAGGAATATCTTGAGCCTTTGGTTCAGCGTATACACGGTATTCTTTGCCGTCAACGATAATTGAGTTATCAGTTGCACTAACTTCACCAGCAAAAGTTCCATGTGTTGAATCATATTTAAGCAAGTGTGCTAATAAAGCAGGACTTGTCAAATCGTTGATAGCAACAACTTCGATGTCATTTGATTTTGCACCCAATTCGTGGATACGACGGAATGCTAAACGACCAATACGGCCAAAACCATTAATACCAATCTTTACAGTCATAAGTAAGATTTCCTCCTTTAGGAATCTAAAAAAATAATTTATTTTAAAAAGTTAAGTCACAATGGCTTTACTTTTTTAAAATCGCGTTTGCTGCACCTTCATCAGTAATTAAAATTGTCTGATGCGGTGCGATTTTCATGTACGACTCAATAGCCTGAGCCTTGTCATGACCACTAGCCACGGCGAATACATGATTGAAATGCTGAACATCATTCAGCTGTAACCCAATTCGATGAACTTGATATAGGATGCGTCCTTCTCGATTATAGAAAGATCCAAACGCTTCCCCCACAGCCTTGGCTTTTCGAAGGTAACTTAGGATTTCTTCGTTAACTCCTCGACGTCTGGCCATATCGCCAGCTTTACCAATACCATGGATAGCAACTCCTGCGTGACTAATTAAATCCAACACAGGTTTTACAGTCGGTTCATTTAAAAGGGGGTGGTAAGTGCTCTCACTCAATTGTTCCGGAATGTATAATGACTTGGCTTCACCTCTAGTGCGCTTAGCCATCAACGCCGCAACTGAATTAGCTTGTTTATCAACTGATTCACCAATTCCACCACGACCCGGTACAAAGGTTAGCTTTCGATTGTTCGAAAGTTCTGGCGACAACTGCATAGCAACCGATGCCATGGTTGAACCGCCCATTACCACTATAGTATTATTACCCTCTGGCAACAATTTTGCAAGTGCATCATTTAAAATTGTTCCGAGTTGTTTTGTGACCGCATCTCCGTCAGCACGATCTCCCCGAACGATAAAACATCTTTCGATGTCCAAACGTTCCGCCAATAGCTTTTCTTGGCTAGTTAAGCCTAAGAATCGGTTAGCTACAGGTTCGAGACCATTCATAACGCGCCGGCCCTCATCAGAAAGCATCATTCCAGCCTGCGAACTCGTCAACAATCCTTGTGTTTTTAACACATCAGTTTGTGATCTTAGCACGCGTTCGCTGAGATGTAGATGTTCCGATAAAACTCTTCTCCCAACCGGAGCAAGCAGATCGATTGATTTTAAGATATCAAATCTCTGTAGAAATTCACCAATCAAACCTGGAACAACAGATTCTAATAAATCCATCTCATTATCATCCATGTTATCTCCTGTTGTGGGACTTGTTTTGTCCAGCAGTGCCACAAAACGACCCAACAAATTAAAAATAAATGGCACACAAACTCAAGAATTAACTTTTGTTGTATACCTCACTTACGAATTAAATTATAACAAGCCCCCATCTTTTTTGCAAATTTAAACTCAACTTATTTGGGGCTTTTTAAATTAATCAAATCGCTTGCGTTTTGAAGAAGATGGAATCCCAATGGCTTCGCGGTATTTGGCGACGGTTCTCCGCGAAATCGCAATCCCACTTTCTTTTAAATTTTTCTCAATTTTCGAATCAGAAATAGGTTTTCTTTTATCCTCTTCATCGATAATTTTTTTAATCTTCTCTTTTGCTGCATCTGCTGAAACATCACTTTCACGATTAACAGCATTACTAAAGAACGATTTCAGTTCAAACGTACCAAATGGGGTTGCAATATATTTACCGTTAACAGCACGAGATATTGTTGATTCATGTAAATGTAATTTATTCGCGACATCTCTTAGAAGCAACGGTTTTAGCTCTTTACTTTGATTCATAAAGAATTCACTTTGCTTTTCAAAGATAATCTTTCCAACTCTGAGAATGGTATCTTCCCGTTGACTTAAACTCTTCGAAATCCAGTCGTATTCTTTCTTCTTCTCCGTGACATAAGCTTTGACCTCTTCATCAACGTTTTGAAGTTGTTCAAAATAATGTTGTGAGAAGCTGACTTTAGGACGTGAAGCCTTAGACTGTAGTAATTGAGGTTCATCATTTTCAATGCTAAAGATTAAATCTGGGATAATATAACTATGCTCTTGTTTTCCAAATCCTGCTCCGGGGTTAGGTGTTAATGTTCTGACGTAATCAAAAACCGCTTGGACATCACTCAATTGAATATCATATTTTTTAGCGATTTTATCCCATTGACGATTGACTAAATCTTCAAAAGATTCTTCCAAAATCAAATAAGCTTGTTCTGGAGAAAATGTATCATTTTCAGTTTGTAGCATTAGACACTCTTGGAGCGAGCGAGCCCCCACTCCAGGTGGATCCAACTGTTGGAGTAAAGTAACCGCATCGATCACAGCAATTTCATCTGCACCGGTCTTTTCAATCACTGCTTCATTGGATATTCCTAAATACCCATTATCGTCAACATAGTCTAAAAGCAACAATACTAGGCGTCTTAATGGTGTATCTCGCATAGTTAAATGAACCTGGTCTAATAAGTAGTCAAATAGCGATTGTTCCGTATCACTAGCAATTTGATTCATAAATGCCTCGTGTCGATCGGAATCACCTGAAATCTTACTAGTTGGCTTTTCAGCAGCCATTTCAACCGTAATAAGTGGATTATCCATTTCTTTTTGTTTGAGAAAATTTTGAAGCTCTTCAACGTTATATTGCAGCATCTGAATCGACTGTTGTAGGGTCTGCGTCATCGCTAAACGTTGGATTTGCTTTTGTTGTTGAGTTTGATTTTGACTAAATCCTTGTTTTATTGCCATAGTAATTCTCCGCAATTATCTTGTTTTTTCTTCTGTCCTACTGTAAAATCAAATTGTTAGGCGCCGTTAGTGTAATGGATAGCACGTGAGATTCCGGTTCTCAAGCTGAGGGTTCGACTCCCTCATGGCGCATTACTTAGCGAATTTATGCATAAATTCGCTTACAACTGCATTATATACTACTATTTATTCAATAGCTACAACCATTGTCTCCTGGTACATTAGACAATATATGCAATCTGGTCGAAAATTTTCTCCGGCTAGGTTGTTTTTTATTTTAAAGAGCAAAAATATTTGACCTTTTTTGACCAATGATATAAACTATAGCCATGTTAGTTATTTAACAGGAAATTTTTTACGATAATAAAGGAGGTTACTAAGTTATGAACTTGGTCCCAACAGTTATTGAACAATCATCACGTGGTGAACGTGCTTATGATATTTACTCACGACTATTAAAAGATCGAATCATCATGCTATCAGGTCCTATTGACGATGATTTAGCAAACTCAATCATCTCTCAACTACTCTTCCTTGATGCACAAGACTCAGAAAAGGATATTTACCTATACATCAACTCTCCTGGTGGAGTTGTTACCGCCGGTTTAGCTATTTACGATACCATGAACTTCATTAAATCTGATGTTCAAACAATCGTAATGGGAATGGCTGCTTCAATGGCCAGTGTGCTTGCTTCATCTGGTACAAAGGGTAAACGTTTTGCTCTACCTCATTCAGAAGTTATGATTCATCAACCTTCTGGTGGAGCTCAAGGTCAACAAACTGAAATTGAGATTGCTGCAGAACAAATCTTGAAGACTCGTAAAGAATTGAATACGATTTTAGCTGAAAATTCTGGACAACCTCTTGAAAAGATTAATATTGATACTGAACGTGATAACTATCTATCAGCTCAAGACGCCGTTGAATACGGTTTGATTGATGGTATCATGGAAAAAAATGCTAACTTAAAATAATTAGTGGCATAAAAAAGACATCGGAAAAAATTCCGATGTCTTTTTTTATTTTCCTAGTGCACTTTTCATCATTTTGTAACGAAATTCGAAAATTTCTTCGGCAATTTGTGCTTCGCCTTCAATTTCCTCTTCGAGGGCTGAGAAATTCTTTTCAATGTCAGCATGCGGATAGATGTATTTTTCAGGATCTTCCTCATTTTTACTTGCTAACCAATCCCAATAATTATCTTCAATAAGATAACCACTTGGCAAAACTTTAGTAATAGTCCCCAATCTTCCATCCCAAAGTTGTACAAATTGAAACTCTGAATATTTCATCTTCCATTCATCCTTTCCCCATATAATAAAAAGACTGTAACACAGATTGCATGTTCCAGTCTCCTATTTTAACCTAATTAAATCTTAAAGATGAAGGGCTTTGCTTAATTCGTCTAATTTAAAGAAACCATTACTATTGATGCAGTTAATTATACTACCAACATAAGTGGTTGAAGTTGCGTAACCACCAGCCTTGATAGCTTTAATAGAAGCCACATAGTTAGCTGATTTTGGTGCAAATGCATTAGCGTATTGTGCACGTGATTCAAGTTTCTTAGCGTAATCTGCAATCGAATCCTTGATAGAAGCATATTTTCTAAATGAGGCATTGATGGTAACTGTGCGACCATTGATAACCTCTTTAGTACTCTTAGTATAGGTAGCACCTTTCCAAGTGCTATCAGCCTTAATCCCAAATAAATTGTGCGCTTCTTGAGCAAGTGATGAAGTTCCATACCCGCTTTCCAAAACTGCTTGAGCCATAGCTACGGAAGCATAGAGCTTATTACTATTACATACGTTAACAATATCTGCTGCAATACCATTTACAAAATTAGTTTGTGCAGTTGTCCAATGTTTGTTAGTTAAATGAACATTCACATTATGCATGGAAGCCGCGTTATTCTTGTTTGATGAACCTGAATTGGATTTTGAGCCAGCTAATGTTACATCCGCCTTATTAATCCAACTAATAACTTTGTCTAAAGGCAATTTACTACCGTTAACTTGGATAACCTTGTAAGTCTTGCCCTTAACTGGATTGTAAATAGATTGACCCGTTGCCCAATGCTTAGCATTCTTATTGATGGTTACTTTGGAACCTACACCAATCTTATTGCTGCTGTTATTTTTATTACTATTACTACTGTTACCTTTGTTAGAACTGGATTGATTTGATGATGAAGACCCTGGCACCGTAACGTCACCCTTGTTAATCCAACTGATAACCTTGTCCAAGAGCAATTTATTACCATTAATTTGCATAACCTTGTAAGTCTTGCCCTTAACGGCACTATAAATTGATTGGCCGGTTGCCCAATGTTTAGCACTCGTCTTAATGGTTACCTTTGAACCTACCTTAATACTATTAGTATTGGTATTTTTATTGCTATTATTTTTGTTACTATTGTTTTTGCTTGAATTGCTTGAGCTAGAATGATTTGACGAAGATGAACCTGGTACAGTCACATCCCCATTATTAATCCAACTAATAACCTTATCTAACAATAAACGGTTTCCATTAACTTGGATAACTTTATAAGTCTTACCCTTAACGGCATTGTAGATTGTTTGCCCAGTTGCCCAATGTTTAGCACTCGACTTGATAGTTACTTTGGAACCTACTTTAATGTTGGCAGTACTATTATTTTTGTTGCTATCATTCTTATTACTATTATTCTTGTTACCATTATTTTTGTTTGAATTTGAATGATTTGAAGAACTAGCAGTAGTAACATCTGAAGTATTAATCCAACTCAAAACTTTTTCAAGCAATAAGCGACTACCGTTAACTTGGATAACCTTGTAAGTCTTGCCCTTAACGGCACTATAGATTGTTTGTCCAGTTGCCCAATGCTTAGCACTTGTCTTGATAGTTACTTTATCACCAACATTTATCTTGCTTGAATTATTTTTATTACTATTTGAATCATTTTTATTACTGTTGTTAGCATTATTTTTGTTGCTATCATTAGATGTATTATTACTTGAATCACTACTGCTACTACCAAATCCATATTGAAGATCATGGGCAAATTGAGTTTGTGAAATACCATGGGTCGAAAGATATCCATAAGGGTCTACATGGTTTCCCCAAACATGATTAGTAATCCATACATGAGATTTAATGCCACGATATTCACTACTGTCTAGACTGGTTGGAATATTCCATTTCTTAGCAGAATCCCTTAGTAGGTTAACGTAAGTTTGATAATCTTTTTTAAATTGGCTATCAGAATATGTTTGTGCTAACTCAACTTGAACAGGAGCATTTTCATTAGCCCATTCGCCTGCGCCCCAAGCGACGTATCCTTCTTGTCCAACTGCATAAACTTTCCCACCATCACCAACGATATATTGTACATAGCTTTCGCTACTGTCCCATTCACGTTTTTCAAAAATAGCTACATTTTCAGCTGGTGCATAAACTCCAGTGGCGTGTGCAATGATTACGTTATTTTTAGTTTGCTGATCACTACCCTCGTCGTCACTTAATTGATGCGTATAATCAATCGTATAGTCCTTTGAAGTTGATTTCTTATCTACCGCTTTATTTTTAGAAGTAGTAGCAGCACTACTTGTTTTAGAGACCGCACTTGAACTTACACTAGCAGCTGAGCTCGTTTTAATAGCAGCTTTGGAGCTGGCTGTCGAAGAAGCGGCACTTGAATTTGAATGCGCAACTACTGAAACAGCTGCACTTGAGTTTTTAGTAGAACTAGAACTTGTATTTTTAACTACACTTGAGCTATTAGCAACGCTCTTAGCAGTGCTTGAAACGGTTTTTTCACTAGCAGATGAAGCCGCTGAACTAGCAACTGATTTCTTTGCACTAGAGCTTGCAGTTGATGTAGCAGATGAACTTATCGCGCTCTTAGCAGAACTCGAAGTCACCACCGAATTAGTTGCAGATTTACTTACAGCGCTGGAAGTAGCAGTACTTGTAACTGCTGAGCTAGCCACACTAGCACTAGCTGCTGAACTAGCTGGTAAAGAAGTCTTCGTTAATGTAACACTTGCTTCGCTTACGGGTGAAGTAGTCGTACTATCATCAACCGTATCAGTAGCATCATTGTCGGTGCTATCGGCATGAACATTAGTTGCATTAGCATCTAAAGCAATGATCCCTAAACTGGCAGCTGCGATACTTGCAAAGGCCCACTTTTTACCCGCTTTAAACATTTTGTAATGTAATTTAGAATTCATAAACTCATATTCCCCTTTAGTTTGTTTACCTAGTTGACATTCATCTATCGTAATCAATATTAGCATAATAATTTGTTCCAATTTTTTACATTACAATTACATTAAGCCCTTACAATATACACTGTGTAAAAAAGAGGACACCTTCAAGTAATTCTGAAGATATCCTCTTGATTTAATTAAGCTCTTAGCTTCTCAGCGTATTGATTAATTTTTCTCAGGCGATGGTTAATACCCGATTTAGATATTGGACCACCGGGTACTAATTCACCCAATTCTTTGAGACTAACTTCTCGATGAATCAAACGAGCCTCAGCAACTTCACGCAATTTAGGTGGTAATTCACCTAATCCGACTGTTTCATCAATAAATTGGATGTTGTTAATCTGTTTCATCGATGCATTAGCAACTTTATTTAAATTAGCCGTCTCACAGTTGACTAAACGGTTAACCGAATTCCGCATATCACGCATAATTCGAACATCTTCAAATTTGAGCATCGAATTAGTTGCTCCGATTAATTGTAGAAAATCAGCAATATGTTCTGCTTCCTTCAAATAAACAATATAACCACTACGCCGCTCAGTCGTTCTAGCATTCAAATTATACTTATTAATCCAATCAGCAATCATTTGGTTGTGTGATTCATAAAGGGAATAAATTTCCAAATGATAACGGCTAGTTTCTGGATTATTTACCGATCCACTAGCTAGAAAGGCTCCTCGTAGATAGGACCGTAATTCTGATTCTTCGGTCAACAAACCTTCCGGAACTTTTTCGTTAATCTGAAAATCATCTTTTAAAATCGATAAATCATTCAATAACTCCTTAACGCCCGTTCGTAAACGAACGATATACAAGTTGTTCTTCTTCAATTTCATCTTCCGTCGAACACTAAGTTCTGCTTCCAAATGATAAAATTCTTTAAGTAAAGAATAAATTCTTCTAGCAATGGCTGGATTTTCAGTTTGTGTATTTAATGTAAGCTGACGATTATTGATACCAATTGCACCGTTCATTCGGATTAACGCCATCAATTCCGCCTTAGCATTTTTTTCGTGAACTTCCAAACTTGTCAGTTCTTTTTTTACTTCACTTGCGTATGACAAATTCTGAACCTCCTAATCACGCTTCTTGATGGGGTTGCTACAAACATTCATCAATTCGTCTACAACTTTCTGCCCATCATGGAACGCTCCACCATCTCTCAACAATAAGAAATTGTCCGATATTACTCGTGCACCCTGTTCCCGTA
>OBLF01002788.1_pt1 | contig 11293 bp, 9 predicted proteins | sample 1519231 | NCBI WGS metagenome assembly OBLF01 (sample SAMEA2602895, study PRJEB22501) | metagenome | reverse complement strand
GGTTTCGTGGCGGGGGCATCGCAGGCAGCCGACCGAGGGCGCCCGGAAGTGAGCAGGGCACCCGTCTAACGACCGATTTCCAGCCAGTTGCATAGTACGTTGGCTCGTAACTCCATTTCCGTCGTCTTTTGCGCCTTAGTTTTGCACCTATAGCGTAATTCCAAGCGCGAGCAAAGACTTCTCACGATCGCATCAAGCTGCTCGGCATCGTTAAGCATGTCGTGCGTAACCAGGAAGACGTCATATCCCATACTTTGCAGCGCAGTCATGCGTTTGGCATCGTGGTCGAGCACGGCGCCTGATTCGTGGATGACCTCTCCCTGAATCTCCACGATGCCCGCCTTCATTATGGTTGGATTTACGATCACGATATCCCCGTAGCAGACTTTTTGCCCTGCAATGCTCTGCGCCGATGCGGTAAGCGGCGTAAGGTCGTTAACATAAACGTTTCGAAAGCCGGCACCGCCGCGAGAGCGAGGAAGCGATAGCAATAAAATTCCTGCAACCTCAAGCGGAGAAGCTGCTATACCTGTCACCAGCTGCGCGGCGTTGTAAAACTTCGTACCCCACTTTCGTCTTTTCATCTTACTGGCGTACTCATGAAGCTCGTGTAATTCGATGAGCGGCTTCCTCATCCAGAGCGAAGTGCCCTTTAGCCTTGTGACCTCCTTCGTTTTCTTTTGCCCGTTGGGCCCCTTCGTATTTACCTGTTTTTTGACTTTTATGCGCGCATAAACGCGTTTCCATTGTGGTTCGTCTTGGCTTTCATCGAGGTCAAAGAGGGATTCAGTGGTTGCATTCTCGGCAGCGTCATTGGCTGTGTCTAGTTCCGCCTCTGCTGCTGCGGTGGGCTCAAAGACTGAGAACCATCCGCAAAATTCGTACATGGCAAGGACAAGATCGGTTGGAGATACAAAGCGCGCCATGGTATATAGCGTCGCAAGTGGATTGGTAACCCTAAAGCTCATCGCGGTTTCCAGCGTGCTATCCACCCCCGAAGCATCATCACAGTGGATTGTTGTCCGTAATCCCGAATGGTAGTTAACGTCACCGGGCACTGTTGTGGTAATAATCGGGGTCTTGAGGATATCGGTTACGAAAGGGGCTTGGGATAGGGCTCGCCAGCCGTCTTCTGGGCTTGGCAGTCTTGGGTAGAGGTTGCGCACCTGCGGTGGGCAGCGCCAGTAGCGGAATGCGGTGTTTGCGCAGACGATCTCGTCCATATGGGCCTCCCCTAGCTTTGGCTGCGTGCCGTTATGTTTACAGGTAGACCGATTATCAATGGCGGCATCATGCCGGTAAGTACCGGAAGCTGACCAAACACTGACCAAAAGCTTGACGCAATCCGTTGAAAAGCCGCCATAGGCATGAACGCGCTGGTACAAGCCGCGAGCAAGTGGTCTCTGTCTCCACAATTGCAAATAAATTACGCATGGAATTCAATGAATGAACGCAGACACATTTTGCAAAACGCGCAATGACGACACCTAAGGTGAACTACGTAACATATAACGCCTTAGGTAACTCCGCTTCGATTTTGGTGTCAAAACGAAAAAGGCCAGAGGCTTAACACCTCTGACCTGAGCTTTAGATGGTGGGCGATACAAGATTCGAACTTGTGACCCCATCCGTGTGAAGGATATGCTCTACCCCTGAGCCAATCGCCCATCGCCTTTCGGCAAAAGAGATACTAACATAGCCGCGCGCGGTTTACCAAGAACTTTTTGCCCTCGATTTTAAAATCGTGCGCGTCAGCCGCGCCATGGCAAACGTCATAACCAGCAAACCAGCAGTTAAACCACCATTTATCGCTTGATCCACGATGTCTCTGGACGGCAGATAAGTCGCGCGTTGTTGTACGCCATATCGAGCGTGAGGCACGTGCGCGCGGTGTAGAAGCCGTCCTCGCGCTGGATGGTCAGCGCCAACTCGGGCTTGTCGCCGGTTAGGCACAGCGGCAAGAGCAGTTGGATCCGGCCGCCGTAGAACTGCGGCACCGCGAGTGTGTAGTTGGCGGCGGCGCGGCGGGCGGCCTCGACGACAGCTCCCTCAAAGGCGCGGCGCAGCAGCAGCGAGTTGCCCTCCCCCATCAGGCTAGCGGGAATACGCGTAAGGTTCTCCTCATCGCCCAGAATGTGGTCGATGTTGGAGCGGATGGGAAGGCGGTAGTCAAAGACCAGCTCGGAGGGGTCCTCGGCAAAGCGCACGCGGCACGGCAGGTACTCAAACGAGACCAGCATGGGGTCGCTCTCCTTAAAGAAGCCCTTCAAAAACCAGCGCTGGCGCGCGTCGGGCTTGGTGTTGGGCTCAAACAGGCCATAGATGGTCTCGTAACGGCGCGTGTACAGGCCGGTGTTGAACAGGCAGCGGTCGTCATCGAACACCAACGGCAGGTTGGACGGCGCGGTCTGGTCCACGTCGCGCTCGGTCAGGAACACCGCGCGGCTAAACGAGAACGACAGATAGTTTTTGAGGATGCGGTTACTGGGACCCCAGTCCTCGGGGTCGGCTAGATCGACCAGGCGGTCGTAGCAGGGCTCGGGGCAAAACGCGAAGTCGTACACATTGCTGCACAGGGTGCTAGGGAGTTCCATGTGGCGTCCATTCCATTCAATAACCGGCATGCGGATGCTTAGATTCTTTACGTGCGACGCACCGTCGAGACGCACAACGCAATTGCGCCTTAGTTCTTTGACGAGCTCGTCGCGGGAGCGGCTTTCGGATACGAGGTCCTGGATCCAGGCGTAGTGCGGGAAAAACCGAGATCTGTCGACCAGACCCCGATTTTACGCTTTCGAGACATGCTTTTTTAAATAGCAGATGTCTTGGGGCTGCTATGGCGGCCATGTAATTTGAAAAATGGAAGTCCGATCAACAAATAGGGGTGCCACGGCAAACGCCGGGGCACCCCGTCTCAGAACCTATATTGCTTTCCCCTAATCCTCTAAGTACTTAGAGGAATGCAAGGACAACAGCAAAGACAATGCACGTGACACCTATCCCGAGCGGAAGTCGTGCCTTCTTCTTTTTGTCCTTAATAAGAAAAGCCTCGATTGCAGACGCAAGGACCAGAAATCCGCCGATAATTAGCAGGTCAAGCGCAACGAAACGGACGGTCGAAATATCGGAAGAGATCCCTCCGGCATTAACGTTCACGAGCGTAAAGATCGCGGCGAAGACGGCAAAGAGTGCCAGCACATTACCGTAAATACGAGATTCGATATTGGCAACTTCTTCCTTTTTGTCTTCAACCTTTTTGAGCTCTCCGGCATAGACGTCGGAATAGTCGGCGAGCCCATTAAAGTTAAGCTCATCGGAAAAGGCTCCATGGTAAGGATGGGCAACCGTGCCTTCGACGTGCTGGAATGCGACCTGCGCGATGCCCTTAGACTTATCGAGGGTAATGGTGCTGCCGCTTACGTTTGTAACACGATAGAACAGCCTAGTTCCATGGCCAGGGAAATAGAGCGGTGCATCCAAAGAAAGCCCCTGGCGAATGCGCGAATTGCGCAGAAGTACGCTAGCGGTCAGATTGTTGGGTAGCGCGACACATTCAACGCAAGAGACAAAAGTCGAGTCTCCGGGGCCAAGCTCGACCTCGAACTGCTTGCTTTCATTAATGTAGAATCCGTCGGTGCGCAAGTCATACGTAACCTGGCCGATGTTCGAAGCATCGGCATTGAGCAGCACCTTGTTGTCGATAAGCTCTTGAATCTTAGTATCGCTCAAGTACATATGAACCACTTCCTTAGGACAACGAGTATAGCACTGAGGTATTGTACTGGCGGCTGTCCCCAAAGGGGACACAGGTGAAGTTAGTTCAACTTCTCTACTCGGCACGCACCCTTAAATAAACTCTCCCGTCTCCAGGTCAACGAAGTCCGCGAGCTTTATCTTTCCGGAGAAGCCGCTCCCCTTGTACTTTCCTGCGTAGGTCTCAGTGTCGAACTTGAACGAAATGTTATACAGCTTTCCAGTCTTTGTCTTCCTGATTAGCCCGTTTTCCAGCATGTAGCTCAGTACCCTCTTATGGCTTTCTCTATCGTTTCCGTTTAGGTAAAAGCAGCAGACACCTTGTTTCGAGCCCGCCGCGATGAGCGTTTCGGGATTCGAGTATTTGGCCTCTACGACGACGCCATCAAGAACTGCGGTTCCGACAATGTCGTCCATGAGGGCGGTTTTGAATGGAGAGAAGAAGAACATCCATTTGCCGCATTGGACAGGATTTATGTCGTGGATTCGCTCCTTATTGATAAACCAAATCCATGAGAACGATTTGACCCTGGCAATCGAGCCGGATTCGTTAAGAAGCGTTTCTTCGACGGACGGCGTTAATTCCTCGTTGTTGCCTGTGTTATTTGAGCTTGCCATTGCATTAATCCTAACATTCGCCCTTAATAAAGCTCCTCGCCAGCAGCCTCGAGCGCTTGTATCGCTGTGCGTTTGAGCTCATTGAGACTTTCGTAGCCGCTTTCCGACAGCGGGACTATGCGCACGCTGAATGAGTCGCCGTACTTGTAGTCGGAATACACATCGCAATTGCCCCTACCGAGAAACTGTATGGCCGCTCGATCAATCGCTTTTGCGCTTTGGCCTACGTAGCACAGATCTTTGGTTGCATTATGGACAATGAAGATGCCAGTTATTTCACCTTGCTGTGTCAGGGCCTTTCGCTGAGCCATAAACTCTTCGGCGCTTGCGACGATTTGCGGATCATCTTCTAGGAGCGATTGGCGTATCCCCAGTAGTTTCTCTTGTTGCTTTGATGCCGTAATAACAAGAAGGAGTCCGTCCACAAAAAAGAACAAGCCAAAGAGCAAGAAAGGAAAAGAAAGCGAACCAAATATGTTGGCACTCGATGACAGAGCGGAAAAGAGACCGACAATTGCCAATACAAGACCAGCAGCGCTGAAGACTTTTCCAATCGGGATGAGCCTTCTTGGAGGGGCCGATGCGACGGTTTTGATTTGATAGTAGTTCCTCATGGTATGACTCCAGCGATATAGGCAATTGAATCCAAATGGAGCTTTATAAACGGCAGCATTTGGATAGCAATTATCTTATCGCTCTGGCAGATGAGGTGTAAGGCTCAACATCGGTAACGGGTTGTGAGGCTATCAAACACAACTAAAAAGTGCCGACGCAGCGATAGCTGATACGGCACCAATCTCTAATAAATTGATTTAGTAGAAGGCTAAAGACTTCTGCAATGGCTGCATTCACTTCTCCCCTGGTCTCACTTAAACGAGGCCTTAGCAGCGATATGCGGCAGCAAGGAGAGCTGTTCCCAGAATGAAAAGCGTTAAGGAAGCGGCGATCCAGTTGTTGTCGGCAGTCTTGGGGAGTGTCGCTGCAATCGCAGCGGCGGTTTTTGGTTTGGAGGACGCGGTCACCGTCGTCTTGGTCGTTATGTTTGTCTTGGGCGACGTGGCCGCAGGTTTCACCGCGGAATCCGTCGTTGACCCCGTACCGGGTTGCCCTACAGCAGGACCGGCACCACTATCAGGCTCGCCCGTCCCGCCACCAGACACGTCGCGCCCGTCGGTCTCCCCCGCCGGGGGCGTGGTGACATCTGGCTCAATCACCACGCGCGGCGCCACTACCCCTGCAGCATCCACCACGCCACCAGCGCCAAAAGCCCCACCAACAGGCGCCACAAACCGCGCGGACACAAGCGACCCGCCCGTGCACGCAACACCGCCGTCGGCACCGGTCGCATCGAGCCACGAGGCATCGACGGAAAGCCGACAGCCGGCTGCACCATTGCCAAGACCTGCATCCTGCAGATACACGCCGTAGGCGCGCACGCCCGTTCCGGACCCGGCGCCCGCGGCAACGACGCGCCCGCCGCCGCGCACGGCCATGTCGCCGGCGATCACGCCGGCGACCGCCTCGTTCGAAATATCGGCCCCGTCCGCCCGCGCATCGACGGAGCAGCCGTCCACCACGAGCGCCTGCGAGACGTGGATCCCGCACTGCGAGCCCGTCGCCGTCAGGGTCCCGGTGCCGCGAAGCGTCAGGTTGCCCCACACCTCCATGCCGCACAGCGTGATGTCCGCATCGGGCGCATGCGACTCCGTCACGGAGTTCTGCCCGGCAAGCGTCAGCACCAGGTCGCCGTCGGCCCCGATGGCCTCGCCCGCGTAGCCGTTGAGCTCCAGGTGGTCGGCATCGGTCCAGGCCCAGCCGGGGCCCGACACGCCCGGCTCGTAGTACGTCGCGCCCGCGATGATGAGGCTCTCCGCGCCCGCGGCATAAGAAGGCCCGCCCAGCAAAACGCATAGGCAGGCCATGGCAACAATCGCAATGTAATGACGGCTGGTGTAGGACTTTGCAGCAAACATACCCGCTCCGATCTTCGCAGGAGCCAATAGAATATGCACCAGAAAAATGCCCTGGTAGCAGCACCTATTAGTTTAGCGAGATCGATGTGGGAGCAAAGAGAAATCGCGTGGGCAATGTCCACAATTAGGTGTAAATAGTTTTGCCAGCCGGTGAAAGGGAGAATCAGCTTCCGAATTCGTCCTTCACGTTTCTGATGATGTTGTTTGATAAATGGTTCCGATAGTCCATAAAAGATGGTTCATAATAGATTTAGATGAAAAACCTTCGGATTTGTAAGGCGGGGTCGCTGAGACGGTACCGCCTAGTTTTATCAGCGTGCGCCTAACGATCGAGATCACATTCTCCCTCGCGCGCGAAGAAGTCTTGCCCTGCGAAGACTATGATCGGTTGGACAGGCCCGGCGTATATCGCGTACTTCCGTAGTTTTTCTTCGGAATATCCGTATTAAAAATACGGGCAAATTGACCAATTTGCTAAGCTACTTTATCCTGTGTTTCAAATAGACTCAGAAAGCAGAGGAGCCGTGCCATGCTCAAGAAGTTTTCGGTTTCAAATTTCAAGTGCTTCAATAAGCGAATTACATTTGATCTATCCGATCCCGCCAACTATTCATTCAATCAACAGGTAATTCAGGATGGCATTAAGGCAAAGGGCATCATATATGGTGCGAATGGCAGTGGAAAGTCCAATTTCGCCCTCGCGATATTCGACATTGTTCTGCATCTGACCGACAAGGAAAAGCTGCTCAAAAAATACTCGCCATACCGGTGCCTTAATTCAATGAGTTCAATTACAGAGTTTCAATACGATTTTGTCTTCGACAATATCGAGGTCGTATACCGCTACGGGAAAACCGACCCACAGACGCTTGTATACGAGAGTCTGTACATTGCTGGCGTGGAGGTCTTGAGCTACAGGTTCGACGCTCAAACGGGCCATGTTGACCTGCCGGGCGCCGAGTCCCTCTCGCTTTCTACCGATCTCCCCACTGAGTCCGACAGGCTGTCGCGTGTCAAATATGTCAAGAGCAATGCAATACTGCGAGATGAGCCGTCTGCCAGGGCGTTTAGAGCCTTCACCTCCTTTGTCGACAACATGCTCATGTTCTACTCGCTCGATGAGCGTGGATATCAGGGGCTTTCGGTTGGCTCGGATATCTTTACCCAGGGCATTATTCGCGAAGGAAAGATGGAGGACTTCCAAGAATTCTTGCGCCAGCAGGGAATCTCCCTGAACCTCGTATCCGTGGACGTGAATGGAGTTCCCGAGCTTTATTGCAGGTTCGAGGGCGGTACCGTTCCGTTTGCGTCGGTCGCCTCGACAGGCACCATGTCACTTGCTCTGTACTACTACTGGTATATCAAGATGAGCAAGGCTTCCTTGGTCTTTATCGATGAATTCGATGCCTTTTATCACTTTGAATTGTCCCGGTCGATCGTGGAGATGCTACGGGACCTTGAGGGTGTCCAGGTTTTCATTACGACGCACAACACGGACCTTTTGACGAACGACCTCATGCGTCCCGATGTCTATTTCATTCTCAAGGAGGGGGAGATTCGCTCGCTGGAAAAGCTAACACCCAAGGAGCTCAGATTGGCGCATAACCTCCAGAAGATGTTTAAGGCCGGTGCTTTCGATGGCTAGCCCGGTCACGCTCTTCATCGTTGAAGGAGAGTCGCGTGACCTGCGCTTTGCGGAGAAGATGAAGGATCTTTTTCTGAAAGGGAGAGATGACCTGAGGGTGATCTGTCTGCCAGCGGCGCAGAACATCTACATGCTTTACGAGCGGCTTGCAGAGGAGGACTTCGATCTGGATGTTGTGGAGGTACTGAGAGAAACGGTGCCTTCTGCTGCAAAATGTCTAGAGGGCGTGGAGAGGGATTCTGTTGATGAGGTCTTTCTCTTCTTTGACTACGACTCTCATCAGAACAATGCGCCTGGATGCGAGTCCGATGCCCTTGTGGAGGCGATGCTCCTCGCATTCGATAACGAGCACGAGAGCGGAAAGCTCTATATAAGCTACCCGATGGTCGAGGCACTGTACGATTATCGCGCAGGGCAGTGCCAGGCGCATTCAGGCTGTTTTGTTGACAACTCGGAAATCGCTCAATATAAAAATAAGTCGGGAGAGGGAAACGTTAACGTGGGGAAGCACATGGAGCTTCCCCAATGGAAAGATGCAATCGCTGCCTTCGTATTGAGATGCAAGTGCCTGCTCGGTCTCGATGAGGTTTCATTTGAGACGTATCGAGAGCTGGTTACGGTCGATGCGATCCTCCGCGAGGAGAAAAGGATGCGGATCGAGGACGGTTCGGTGTTTGTGCTATCGGCTTTTCCAGAGTTTCTGCTCGACTATTTCGGTGATAAGTTCTTTAATTCCATGGCTCCGATGCGCCACCTTAAGTTCGATGATTGCCCCCGAGGAAATGGATGAGACGCAATTAATCTCGCGGGTACAGGTTCTCCTGTCTAAATTGTGAACTCGGCATAAGAGACGTTGTTGGCCATGCCCCGGACAGCATCCAGTCGATGATGTTCTCTTGCCTGATGCCGCCGCGACCTCCCACGTCAACGCGGTCGAGCGTGAGCGGGGTCTTCGGATAGTTGTTCCGAATCGCCTGCAGCGGCGCGAGCTCGGGAAAGTACCTCACTATCAGCTTCCCCCACTCCGACTTCGGGTTCACGCAGGTGATGTGGAACCCGTTAAGCCCAGCTTGGACAAGCTGTTAGGAGACTGGCATTTCGCCTGCGTCGATCTCGAGAGGATCGGCGACAAGGTTGCGAACAAGGACTGGAAAGGTCATTATGAGGGGTAAATAAGATGACAGACAACACGTATTCGGGAACTCTAAAATTCAAAGATGTTGATTTTGTCTTTGTGTTCGATGGCTCTGAGCTTGTTCTCATCCCGCCCAAAGAACGCAAGAATGACATTATGTGGGGTTGGCTAAAAAAAGAAATTTGCCCCGGTGTGTATACATCCGGCGACCCTTTGACTGTTGATGTGCCTTATCTTGACGGCTTCTGCAACGAGACAAGCAAGCGATTGATCTTTTTGACCAGGGAGGAATCGACTGTCGGAAGTCGAAATTCGACTCTGTATATCAACGTTGCTGGGTATCTGGAATGTAGCCCGAATACCAATGGTTTTTGCAGGATGACTCTATCCGGCAGGGCCTTGAATTACATTCATCCGGTTAATAGGGCATTCTCGCAGGTATTTGATTCTGACGACCTTACAGAAAAGGGAATCATCTCTATCAGGACAAATGGATTCGAAAGAACTTCGACCGTGAAGAGAGCATTTCGCTTTGAGGGCAGAGATATCGCGGCGTATTTCTCAGTTGGGTGGACATGCAGTATGAAAATTAGTACTCCACCCATCACCCTTAATTCCACCATGATTTTCGAGTTTGATGAAACGGACGATTACTGGTTTTTCTATCGCCTGTGGCATGCAGCAGAAGACTTCCTCAAATATCTGACATTCAGCAAAAACACACTAATTGAGGATTGCAGCCTGCAGGCTATGTACGACGACTCGCATTACCCCAGCACAGCTGAATTCAAGCTAGCGAGATCCTCAGAGCCATTTGATACCAAGCCTCTTGAAAAAGGTCGATATATTCAGCTGTCTTTGCTGGACCCGTATGAGATTAAAATGTTTGGAGCGATTGCAGACGGAGAAATCTACCTAAGGCATATTCCTGAAACATACGAAAAGGGACATACGCTCGATGCATCGGACTTCGTGCTGACTTCCGCAGCATTTGAATGGGAATTTGACCAAGCGTATCCAAGCGGAGTTGTCAAATCAGAAGCTCGAGTGGCTGCTGAGCAACGAGCATCAGCTCAGATGGATGAATGCATTAACCAAAGCTCCGGAAAAGCTAAAAAGATATTGAAATATGCAAAGAAGAGCATCGGCTTTAGCAATCTGGAATCGAAGATAGTACAGGCTGGTCGAGATTTTCATGAAATGATTGGGGTATTTGGGGAAGGTCTATACAAAAGGAATGATGAGGAATTTTCCTACGAAGTCATTGGAAGCAGGCTGGCTGAGCAAAGAAATGACTTTGCCCATGGAAACATTGACAAGGATTTCAAAGGCGCTGCCATTCTTGATTTGCTGCTTCTACGCTATCTTGTCTATGCAATGCAGCTGAAGCGCATCGGTGTCTCAGCTGCAAATACTCGCAGAGCGATAAATGAGCTATTTGGCTTAATGTATTACCTCCCTGCAGAAGACGGTGACACAGAGACGGTGGCCAAGAACACTGAGATAAATGAGCCGAACAACGAAACCGAAGGCAATGCAGACGAAATCGTAGAGGCGGAATAGAATGGTTCCCGACTGCTGCGGAATGTACGGATTGCTGCCGTATCCTTAGTAATTAAAACTGTCCGTTCAGTAGTAGGGGCGCGCCGGCGTTAGCCGGTGCGCCCCTACTTTGGGAAACATAAAACTCGCTTTTAATCGGTTGCCTGCGTAGCTCAAAGCGGGAACAACCGCCATGACGATGCATGCGATACCGAGCAGCGGTGCGCGGCAGCTATAAGCGCTGCTCCTAGCAGGAATAGCGCTAATGAGGCGGCGATCCAGTTGCTGTCGGCGGTCTTGGGGAGCGTGGCGGTGGCGGCGCCGGCAGCCTTGGCCTTGGATGGCGTGGACACCGTGGTCCTGTTTACTGTCGTTTTGGTTGTCGTGATCGTCTTGGGCGTCGCAGTCGCGGGCTTCAGGGCGGGATCCGTCGCGGACCCGGCACCGGGCTGCCCACCGGCAGGACCGGCGCCACCGGGCACCTCGCGCCCGTCGGTCTCCCCCGCCGGCGCCGTCGCGCCCTCGGGCTCAATCACCACATGCGGAGCCATGGCCCCGGAGGCATCCACCACGCCGCCGGGGCCAAAGGCCGACCAAAATGGCGCCACAAACCGCGCAGACCAAAAC
>OBLF01002785.1_pt1 | contig 11315 bp, 11 predicted proteins | sample 1519231 | NCBI WGS metagenome assembly OBLF01 (sample SAMEA2602895, study PRJEB22501) | metagenome | reverse complement strand
TGTCCTTGTGGGGCCAAAAGCCTTCGACTTCATAGTCTGTTGGTACGCAGATGACCGGGTAATCGATACCCGTGATGACGCGGGCGCCGACGGCAACGTTGGCTGCTGTGATATGCGTGGCGACAACGGCAATGGGCCTACGAGTCCGAACGTATTCGTTGAATGCGGGGAACATGATGCGCGACCATGCCGTGCCGCCTCCCCAAAGCAGGTGTCCGGTAAGGGTATAACGCCAGGTCAAGTCATAAATTGGGCGCGTGGCGCCGGTAAACGAGGCAGCCGTTTTGTTACCGTCGAATTTTATGCGTCCAAAATCGAGGATATCCAGGACCTCAATCTCGACATCCTGCGGTATGCCCTTGGTGCCGCGTATAAGGTCGAATGCTTGTGCGATTGCATTGGCTGCTGCCTTGTGTCCCGAACCGACCGATGCGTGGACAATGGTTACTAAAGGCTTGTGTTCAGATGACAGCAACAATTGCTCCGGTTGGGGAGTGGCTTGCATGGGCAGGGGAGCGCTATTGCTCGTCTGCGTTTGATCCATCGATAACTCCCCTTCAGCTTTGGTACGCGATTTATTATTGTAGTGCATGAGTGTCATGTTCACGTAAATTTGGGTATGAGCGCAAAGAACGTCAATGTATCGACGAGAGGATATTCCATGACTACCGATCAGCCGATTGATGTTGCGATTATCGGTGGAGGCCCCGCGGGCTATGCTGCCGCCATTTACGCTGCGCGCGCTAACTTGACGACGACCGTGATTGAGCAGGGCATGTCGGGTGGCCAGATTGCCATAACCAACGAGGTCGAGAACTATCCGGGCATTCCGCTGCTAAGTGGTGCGGAGCTGGGTGAACGTTTTCAGCAGCATGCAGAGGGCCTGGGGGCTCAGGTTGAATGGAGCATGGTGACGGGCATCGATTACGATGCCGATTCCGCGCTGTTTACCGTTCATCACGATATGGGTGACACGACGGCTAGGAGTGTCATCGCGTGCATGGGAGCTACGCCGCGCCCGGCTGGCTTTGTTGGCGAGGATACGTATCGTGGTCGTGGTGTTTCATATTGCGCAACATGTGATGGCATGTTCTTCCGCGGCAAACAGGTCTTTGTAATCGGTGGTGGCAATTCGGCATGCGAAGAGGCGCTGTTCCTGTCAGACATTGCCAGCAGTGTGACCATCGTGCTGCGCCGCGACCAGTTTCGTGCGCCTGAGGGCGTTGTGAATAAGGTGCTTGCTAAGGACAATATTACAGTTAGGTACCAAACTAGTATTGTAGAGCTCTCGGGCGAAGTGATGCCCACGACAATAACGTTCAAGGACAATGGGACTGGTGAACTGCACACTGAGTCCTTTGAACCTGGCTCTTTTGGCATCTTTGTCTTTACGGGGACGCAGCCACATACCGAGCTTGTTGAGTATCTAGTCGATCTGGCTCCCGACGGCGGCATTGTCACCGACGATTCGATGGCCACCCGTACGCCTGGATTATTCGCAGCCGGCGATATCCGTTCCAAGCGTTTACGCCAGGTTGTGACCGCCGTTTCGGACGGAGCCATAGCGGCAACCAGCGCATACGCTTTCTTACGCGGATAAGTACGATAATATATCTTATGTAATGTTGTTATCAATTAACTAAATGGTGGGACGATGCATCAGTGCGTTGTCCCACCAATTTTCTTGCCTGCTATGTGGTATGCAAAACTAGATAACGTAGAATACAATATAGAAAATGAACGGAGGACCTTTATGAACCACGTTAAACACGTTATTCCGATGTCTGATTCGTCGGTCAGCATTAAGCCTGAGGATATTCAGCCTACTGTGTTGCCCGATGCATTTATTCAGTCCGATATCGTACGCAAACTCAATACGTTGAGTCTGCCGCGCTATGACCAGTTGCCCAATGTGACGCTCTACCGCGACCAGGTCATTGAGTATGTTGCGCTGTGGATGGAGCCGCTGTCCATTTGCGTTGAGCAGCCCGTCATTACGCCGTCGATGATCAATAACTACGTAAAGGTTGGCCTGGTGCCTGCTCCGGTCAAAAAGCAATATGGCCGCGAGCAGATTGCCCGTCTGATCGCTATCTGCATCTTTAAGCAGGTGCTACCTATTGCTGCGGTGCAGGCACTCTTTAACATTCAGCGTTTGAGCTACGATGCCCCGACGGCCTTCGATTATGTGGTCGATCAGCTCGAGGCATCGATTCGTTCGGCGTTTTCCGTCGAGCAGACGCCGGTTCCCGATACGGCGCATCAGGTAACGCGTGAGTCGCTGCTTGTGCGCAGCGCGGTTTCATCCTTTGTTTCGAAGGCTTACTTGATGAGCTATCTCAAGTTCAACGGGTTTAATAGCTAGCCGACGTATAAAACGGGCGGAACAAAGAGCCATCTGTCGCTTTGTCCCGCCCGTTTTTTTGCTTGGTTGGACTTTATTTGCCCGAAGCTACGCCCATGCCGTAGCCGATGATCAGGCCGTGCATCTCGGCGTAATAGGAATCCAGGCCGTTGCAGGGCATAATGATGGTCTTGGAGCCGGGCCAATGCTCGACTATGCGGTCAGTAAGCGCCTGGGCTCCAGCTTCGTTCTCAACGTGATCGATGACGACCTCACCGCCCGTAAAGCCCTCGGCTTCCATAGTGTCGATGATCTTGTTGAGCATCTTCTTTTCGCCACGAGTGTGTCCGACGAGTTCGATTTTACCGGCCTCACTAGCCGTGCCCAAAATGCGGATATTGAGCTTGTTGGCAATGACGCCGGCTGCCTTAGGGATACGTCCGGCTTTGGCGAGGTTTTCGTAATTACACAAGCTGAAGAGGATTTTGCTGTTCTGCTCAAGGCTATCGAAGTATGCACATGCGTCGTCGAATGAGACATCCGGGTTGCTTGCAAGATAGCGGTCGAACAACAGGAAAATGAGGTCCATTTTGCCGCCAGCTGCGCGTGAATTGACTAGATGAATCTGTCGGTCCGGTTCCTCGGCAAGAACCATATCGCGAGCCGTGGCTGCCGCGTTGTAGCTGCCCGACACGCCCTCAGAGATCGGCATGCAGATGGTCTTGTCTGCCAATTTGAAGAGCTCGGCCCACTCCCCTACGCTGGGACAAGCGCTCGAAGAAGCGTTCGTCTCCGCCTGAACAGCGCAGTTGAGCTCATGAACATCGAGTGAAAGGTCATCGACGAATTCACGCTCCCCCACTCGAATTTTGAGGGGCGCAAATGCAAAGGTGGTATGGGGCGCGGTCGGTTGCCAATCGCGGAGGTTACAGCTTGAATCGGAGATAAGTGCCCAGCTCATAGAGGGTCCTTTCTAATTGTTCCCTAACAATTATAGCCATCTTGCAGACCGATTGGGTCGCTATCTAGTATTCAAAACTAGATAGCGACCTGCACGAAAGGTAAAAGAATGGACCCCATGACTCAAAGCCACGAGGTCCATATCCGATTGTTTTATCTGAATACTTAGTAGCGCACGAAGATGTAGTTATTGTTCATGCCGGCGGCAACGGAGCTGATGATAACACCCGTGTTGTAGTCGGAAGCATGAATCATCTGACCACCACCGATGTAAATGCCGGTGTGGTACGAATTGACCACAACGTCACCGGGCTGCGGATCGGACACGCGCGTCCAGCCCATAAAGGTACCCGTGGTGCCCAGGCGGCAATAGCGACCAGTGAGGCAATAGCTAACAAAACCAGAGCAGTCGAAGCTATTCGGGCCAATTCCGCCCCAGGAATAAGCACAACCAAGCTTGCTGTATGCACGCGAGACAACAGAACCGCCATCGACGGACTGGCTCGGAGCAGAAGGCGTCGGAGCCGGAGCAGGCGTGGAGGGCTGCGGCGTCGGAGCAGGTGCCGGCGTAGGAGCTGGAGTGTTGCCGCCCTGGTTGTTGTTATTGCTGGTCTGGCCACCGTTGTTGGTGCTCTCGGTCGTACCTGCAGTTTCGTTGCTCACCGTGGCCTTCTCGGCGGTGCTGGCGTTGATGCCGGCCTGCAGGGCGGCGTTGGCCTCGGCCTCGGCGGCAAGCTCGGCCTGCAGCTGCGAATCCAGGGAGTTTACGACGTTCTGGGCCTCAGCCTGCTGCGCGTTTAGCTCGTCGACCTTCTTTTGCGTGGTGGCGACGTTCTTCTCCTGCTCGGTCTGCTTATCGGTGAGCTGCTGCTTAAGCTCCTTGACCTCTTGAATGGTCTGAGCCTGCTTATCGGAAACTTTGCCGTAGTAGAACAGACGGTTGAGCATATCGCTCAGGTCATCGACGCCCGTCAGAACCTGAAGCAGGCTCAGACCGCCGGTTTTGTACTCGCCGGCGACATAGGTCGAGAGCTTGGCCTGACCATCGGCGATCTCCTGCTGCTTTTGCGTGATCTCGCCAGCAGTCTGATCGAGCGCCTGCGTCTGCGTGGCGAGCTCATCGTAAATCTGCTGGGTTTGGGTACCGATCTGCTCGAGCTTCGTACGAGCAGCGGCAAGGTCGGATGCGGTATCGGCGTAGGCAGGAGCCGCGAGGCCCAAGCCCAAAACACAAGCGAGGGTTGCCGTAGCAGCGCAGCGTGCCATGTTTTTGTGCTTGTTTGCTGTGCGCATGTAGCTTCCTTTCCAGTAACTAAGGGTAACGGCTAGTCCACCGTCACCAGGCTAAAGAGCTCCACATCGTCATTAGACGGCGTGAGCTTCTCGCGCGGGTTGAGAAACGCAAGCTCAAGGATACAACCGTAACCGACAAGCTTTGCGCCCATATCTCGCACTAGTTTACCTGTTGCCTCGACGGTTCCGCCCGTCGCGATCAAGTCGTCCAGAATCAACACGGTATCTTTAGAGCTGATAGCGTCGGCATGGATCTCAATTGAATCGGTGCCGTACTCGAGCTCGTAGCTCTGGCTCACGGTCTCGCGCGGCAGCTTTCCCGGTTTACGTGCGGGAACAAAGCCGGCGCCAAGGGCTACAGCCACCGGTACGCCAACCATAAAGCCGCGAGCCTCGGGACCCACGACCTTGGTGATTCCCATGCCGGCAAAGTGCTCGGCGAGGGCATCGGTCATGGCTTTGAGCGCCTCGGGATTGCCAAAGAGCGGCGTGATGTCCTTAAAGATGACTCCGGGCTCGGGATAGTCGGGGATATCGACGATTTGAGATTCGAAGTCGTACATTGCATGACCTTTCAATGGGTTGTCGAAATTTCGGCAGCTGTTATTTGCCTGCGGTGACGGTGCCGGATTGCGAAGGGGCGACGACTTTGAGCGGCTTTACGAGAGAATCCTCGTGCGAAGCCGGCGCGGCTGTCTCTTCGTTTTTGGCCTTGGTGGACTCGGAGCGAGTGATTTCCTCATCGAGTGCATCGATGTCGGCGTCTTCGACCACGGCGTTGAGCGACTCAAAAACGCGGTTCTTGAGCAGCGCGGTGTGCACGCCCTCCGTCAGGTCGTGAAGCTTCTTAAACGCACGCTCGAGCTTGGCGTCGCGCTCGTCATCGGAGGTATCCATGCCGAGCATGCTCACGAGCACCTGCTCAAACATCGAGGACTCGCGGTTGGCGGAAGACACGTACTGACGCAGGTTGCGCGGCTCGATATGGAAGCGTGACAGCTCGGAGCAGTAGCGGATTATCGGGAAATCGCGACCATCGACGAGCTCACGATTTTGCGGACTCTTGATGATGCGAATGAGGTCGTTCTCGGCGAGCGAGCGGATAAACGAAATCTCGACGCCCAGCATATCGGGAATGGTCTCGATGGGATGCAGCTTTTGCTTAGTCTCCTTGGGTTCCGTCTTGAGCGGAACATCGGACAGCAAGCCCACCTCGTAGGCGAGCGTTGACAGGTCCGTGGCGTTTTCCAAGCGCTGCTTAATCACGTTGAGCGGCATGTAGCGAGTCTTCTGCAGGTGCAGAATGACCTCCAGGCGATCAACGTCCTCCTTGGAGTACTGACGGTATCCCTTTGGCGTACGATGAGGGGTAATGAGCCCCTCATCCTCTAGAAATCTAATTTTTGAGTTCGAAAGATCGGGGTATGCGCCTCGAAGTAGGTTGACGACTTGGCCGATACTCAGATAGTTGCGTTCGGCCATGCCCTACTCACCGGTTTCGATGCGCTCCGTCGTGCTCTCGTGGTAGATGAGCGTAAACGTACCGATCTGAACGGAAGAACCGTCGTGCAGCGGGGCTGCGTTGACAATGGCACCGTCGACCCAGGTGCCATTGAGCGAGCCCAAGTCCTCGATGCGAGCGCCGAGGCCCTCGCGAATAATGCGCGCGTGGCTGCGCGAAACGGTCATGTCATTGAGGAAGATGCCGTTTGCAGGATCGCGGCCGATGGTGGTCACGTCGTCCTCGAGCTCAAAGGCGGCACCAGTCTGCGGACCCTTGACGATGGACAGAACGGGGGCGGTGATGCGCACGTTGGCCATGAGGTCGGGAACGGTGACGTCGCTTGAAGGCACGCGGAATACGCAGGTAGCGTCAGCAGTCTTATCATTCTGAGGCATATTGTTAACCATGTTGTCCATGACAACCCCTAACTTATCGCGGACGTGCCGCAAATAATGAACCGTATGTAATCATACCCCAACGAATCAGTCTTCGATTTCAGGGTTCAGAAAGTCGATGTCCTCGTCCTCGGGATGCGTGAGAGCTTGTTTAATGGCCGCTCCGCCCTTAATGGAGTAGATGACAGCCGTGAGCATGGAGAAGATCACGCCGCCGTACACAAAGAAGATGCCGAGGGGCACCGAGCTTCCGTTGAGGCCCGGGAAGGCCTTAAGGGTTGAAGGTAAAAGATGCAGGCCGTCAATAACGGGGAAACCGAGCAGCATGAGCGAGAATCCGGTCATGAGCAGCGCTGTGGCAATCTTTCCGGGGAAGACGACATCGATGGGGCGACGATGATAATGACGCACGATAAGCGTGCCGATGCCCAGATAGATGTCGCGGCCAATAATGAGCACGCAGACCCAGATTGGCAGCTCTCCGCGAACCACCAGTCCCAGCACGCCGGTGAACAGCAGCGCACGGTCGCAAATGGGATCCATGACCTTGCCGAGCCACGAGACCGTCTTAGTCATGCGGGCGATCTGACCGTCCATCCAGTCGGTGGAGGCGGCAACGGCGTAGATAACGATGGCGATGACGCGGTTGTTATCCGTCACAAACAGGTACAGAAATACCAGGGTGAGGATCAGGCGCGTAAAGGTAATGAAATTGGAGATCGTAAAGATCTTATTCGACGGGTAATCGGAAGTGCCGATAAGCTCCTTTTTGATCTTCTTTTTGATGCCCACAGGACTCCCCCGCTGGTTAACGACAAAACTTTCGATACTATACCCGTTCCGGCGATGTCTATCCAGCGCAGCCATAGAGAGTCCAGACATATGGAGGATGCTGCTGGGTGCCACGAGGACTCTCGCGCCGTTGCTTTAACAAAAAACTCTCACAGGAAGTAGCCGCGAGGGCTATGTTGGTAGTTGCAGCTACAGTTATTGTTGAGGGTGAGCAGCGCGTCGCGCACGCCGTAGAGGTAGCCGCTGATGAGCGCCCAGCGCACGCGCTCGTCGAGCGCAGCGAGGTAGAGCGTCTGCATGCCACCGCCGGAAAAGCCGACGCAGCCGAGTTCGCGCAGACTCCACGCGCCGCGCGCCGCAACGTAGTCGATGAGGCGCATGAGGTCCCAGGTCTTCGGCATCGATGTGCACATCGAGCATCACGCCGACCATGAACATTGCGAGAAACGTATTTGCCGAGCCCACCGAAGCGGTGACGTCGAGCACCGGCGCAGAATAGCGATGCATCCCTTTGTACATGGGCACACAAGGGGATACAGCAAAGGCGACCGGAGGTCGCAATACCCTCCTGGTGAACAGCTAGCAAGGTGAGTAAAACCACACCGAACGCCGCTCACGCCAGGGCGGCGTTCACCTTTTGGTTCCACCTGCCAGCACCTCCTCTCTCGATGCCGCAAGGGTTTCTTCGTGGTGATAGACCGACACCGTTCATCGTTGTTACGGGCTCGTTCGCAAAGTCGTGAACACGCTCCCCTCTAGTTCAGCGCATAATGGTGCACCGTGTGCGGCTGTGCGGTCGCACGCTAAAGGAGATGTGCCCGCATGGGCATCGAGAGAGAGGATGCAGCATGAACCTGAGGGAGAAGTACGGTGAGTGGGGCCTGATCCTGGGCGCGACCGAGGGCGTCGGCAAGGCGTTCTGCGAGAAGATCGCCGCCGGCGGCATGAACGTCGTCATGGTCGGCCGTCGCGAGGAGAAGCTGAACGTGCTCGCAGGCGAGATCCGCGAGACCTACGGCGTGGAGACCAAGGTCGTGCGCGCCGACTTTAGCCAGCCCGGCGCTGCCGAGACCGTCTTCGCCGCGACCGAGGGCCTGGACATGGGCTTCATGAGCTACGTGGCCTGCCTGCACAGCTTCGGTAAGATCCAGGACACCCCCTGGGAGAAGCACGAGGCCATGATCAACGTCAACGTCGTGACCTTCCTCAAGTGCTTCCACCACTACATGCGGATCTTTGCCGCCCAGGACCGCGGCGCCGTGATCAACGTCTCGTCGATGACCGGCATCAGCTCCAGCCCCTGGAACGGCCAGTACGGCGCGGGCAAGGCCTTCATCCTCAAGATGACCGAGGCCGTGGCCTGCGAGTGCGAGGGCACCGGCGTCGACGTCGAGGTCATCACCCTCGGCACCACCCTAACCCCCAGCCTGCTGTCCAACCTCCCCGGCGGCCCGCAGGGCGAGGCCGTCATGAAGATCGCCCTCACCCCCGAGGAGTGCGTCGACGAGGCCTTTGAGAAGCTTGGTAAGGAGCTCTCCGTCATCGCCGGCCAGCGCAACAAGGACTCCGTCCACGACTGGAAGGCAAACCACACCGAGGACGAGTACATCCGCTACATGGGCTCGTTCTACCGCGACTAGCAACTGCGGAACACACGCGCGAGGCTGCATACGGGTTCGCAGGTAGAGATGCGAGTGCGAGGGTTTCTTTGCGGGGGCGTGCGGATGCGGCGCCTGCGAGGGAACCCTCTTTTCATGGGTGGGCGCGGCGATGAACCCGTGCGCGGCACCTCGGCGCTCACCGTCGAGGGCGACCTGCCCGGCTCCCTCGCGATCTCCCTACACGGGGTTCTGCGCTCCGGCATCCTCTGGACCGTGTCTCGCTCGTGCTCAGTGGGCCGGCCGATCCGGCCCTCAGGGTATCGGATTCCCGCATTCATCCGTACATGTTCGTATGAATGCGGGAGGTGTTCGGGTGAAGTTGATATTCAAGGTGTAGACCTTTTTCTTGGTACTCCTCAAATGCGGCAGGGTTTTTCGAGTTTGTAGATGCTAATATAACCCTGCTCTCGAAAGAGGACTCAGCCCCGGCTGGTAAACCTGACGTTTGGCGTGGTGTGCGTGACGCGCATAGTGGGGCTCCACAGGCGCCGATTCCGCGACCGTCCAGGCGGCCATCGCCAAGGACGCGAAGGACTGGACGCTCGGTGAGCAGAAGGCCGTGGCCGAGGACATCGCGGCGAAGGGCGAGGCGTCGCCCGCCTACGCCAAGGCGAAGGCCGCAATGATCGGAAAGATAACCTGGTCGATAAAACTGACTAATGGCGAGATGATGACCTACCGAATCATCGGTATCAACCACGATGACCTCGCGGACGGTTCGGGCAAGGCGGGTCTGACGTTCTGGGCAACCAACAATGCACTGGGCCAGCAGCGTATGAACGCCACGGACACCAATGTTGGCGGTTGGGAGAAGTCCGAACTCCGCGGCCGTCTCAACACCGGCGACCTCTGGGCGCTCCTGCCCTCCGAGCTCCAGTCCAAGGCGAAGGCCGTCACGAAGATGACCGATAACAGGGGCGGCGGCAACCTCGGCACCCCCTCGGCCACGACTGACAAGGTCTTCCTGCCCTCGACGCCCGAAATCTACGTTGACGACCACTACGGTGCCCCCATGCTTGGCGGCACTCAGTACGAGTACTACAAATCAAATGCTTCGCCGAAGAAAAGCTATTCTTGGACTCGCTCAGTGAATGCGGCGCGCTCTACGACCTTTTTCCTTATCATTAGTACCGGCGACTATAGCGCCTCCGAGGCGTCGGGCAGCTACTACGTCTGCCCCGCTTGGTGCTTCTAGATCCATTTACATACAGCGAAAAGCCCGTGAAGAAACACACGGGCTTTTCTTTTGGGGTGTCGTTTAAGGAAGTCGGATTAGCCTGTAAACATGCTACTCGTCTCGTATCTGAACTTCAGGTTTGAGACTACGGAAGGTTTTGGCGCTGGGTTTCGGCATTCGATTAGCATGACATCTACGGCTCGATTATCGAGTGTCAGGTGGCATACGTTTTGAGACCGGCAAGCTGATGCCGGCTCGAGGACAGCGGCCCGGTGCACCGGGCCGATCGATAGCGGTCTCAGGTTCACAACGCAGTTTCTCAGGGCTCGCATATATAGGAAGACTTGATTGGCAATCGATTTTAATGAAGTCGGCAGCGCATGTCAGAGTTTTCAACAAATTTAACATGCCACCCTTTATATCCGCACGCGCGTAATTCAACTCATAAGGACCGGCTATCCCTTGCCTGTGACACAATCTCAAACGCACAGAACAGAATCATCAGTCCAATCATCGCATAAGAGGCAGCCGAACCTTCAAGCACTATTCCACAAAGAACAATCTCCGCGCCGCCAATAAGAACTGTTATCAGGCGCTCTGCCTTTTTGCTCTCGCCGCTCGCATAAAAAGGCGGCAAAGCGCACAAGATCACATATAGCCCGGGAAGGGAATACAGGATCGATAGTCCAAGCCCCCCATCAACCGCAGTGTTTTGCGTAAGAATCAACTGAACCCAAACGGCAATTATCACTGAGCAGGTTGTCGATAAAAGAAGACTAGAAATATAGCACGCAACAAAGTCCCGTCGCATTCGAACAGAGAAATCCGCGAACTCTCTTCGCCGCGTGGAAACAATAAGGTACACAGAAATTGCAATAGAACCAATCAGAGAAAACAGCGGAACAACCAGCAATTCAAGCTTATTACCCCATCGATCAACCACACCCCCACTCCAATGAGCGGGAATTGTATCAGGGAGGACTGACCAAGCCGCCCATAGAATCAGAAATGGAAGAATAGAGAGGATGAAAGATGATAACACTGCAGTAATTTTTTTGAGGCTCTCATCGATTCCGCATCTCCTTGCGCGCCCACATTCCACTCCGCCTTAAATCAAGTATACGTTTTGAGACCGGCAAGCTGATGCCGGCTCGAGGACAGCGGCCCGGTGCACCGGGCCGATCGATAG
>OBLF01002784.1_pt1 | contig 11316 bp, 9 predicted proteins | sample 1519231 | NCBI WGS metagenome assembly OBLF01 (sample SAMEA2602895, study PRJEB22501) | metagenome | reverse complement strand
CACTGAAACCCCCCACTGTTTGCCAACCGGGCGTGTTTCAGGGTGTCACCCCAACCCAAAACCACCCCCCGCCGCTTTTTTTTCACACGCCCGTAAGTTTTTCCCCCGGAGGGCGTCGACCCTCTCAATCCGGTTTCTAAGAAATCCCGCACACCCCGAGCCCGCCCGCCAGCAAGGTCATGCCGTCCGTCAGCCCATCCAGCGCCTGCGCATAGCTGCTGACGCGCTTATCCAGTCCTGCCATAGTCATCCCTCCCGTTAACCGTGCCGGTATCATTAGGGGTGGCGACTCATTTGTTAATTTTGAATTTGTGACCCACTCATTTGGATTTCTTATTAATTTCCTGTTAACTAAATTTTTTCAATTAGTTAACAGGATGAAAAATGAGAATGAGTGTCAAACAGTTACGCGCGTTTTTAGCGGTAGCTCACACTCTCAATTTCGCGCACGCCAGCGAACGCTTAAATCTTTCCCAGCCAGCGCTGAGCCTGACGATTAAAAGCCTGGAAGATGCGCTCGGTGGGCCGCTGTTGCAGCGGAGCACGCGCAAGGTTGCCCTCACGCAGGAGGGAGAAACATTTCTGCCGATGGCGCGGCAGCTGCTGGCCGACTGGGATAACGTGGAAGAGGCAATGCACCAGTGCTTTACGCTCCAGCGCGGCAAAATCTCGGTCGCGGCGATGCCGTCGTTTGCCGCCAACGTTTTACCGGAAGTGCTGAAAGCGTTTCGCGATCGCCATGCCGGGGTCAACGTCACCGTGCATGATGTCATCAACGAGCAGGTGATTGAGATGGTGCGGGAAGGGCGGGTTGAGATGGGGATTGCCTTTGAGCCGGCACCCACGCATAACCTGCTGTTTACGCCGCTGGGGCTGGACAGGTTTGTCGCCATTGTGCCGAAAGATTCCGCGCTTGCGGGAAAAAAGCGCCTGGCATGGGAGGAGTTGCTGACGCTGGATTTCATCACCCTGCAGCGCCCTTCGGCGGTACGTCTGATGATGGAGGAGGAGCTGGCGCGGAGCGGCAGAAAGCTGGACGTGGCGCTGGAGAGTCATCAACTGGTGACGGTAGGGCGCATGGTCGCCAGCGGGCTGGGTGGCAGCGCCGTGCCGGCGCTCTGCGAGGCGCAGATGGCTTCCCTGGGCGCGGTCTGTATTCCGCTGGATAACCCGCCCATTGAAAAGTGCATCGGGGTGATCCATCCCGGGCACACGCAGCTCTCTAAAGCGGCGCATGTCCTGCTGGAAACGCTGAAGGATTTTTATCACCCCGCTCAGGGAGCGAGGAACACCTGCGGCACGGCATGAGCCGGATGGCTGCCGACCAGCACCTGCGCGCCATACCAGCGCGCCAGCGTCCCGGCCTGCAAAACGTCCTCCGGTGTCCCCCGGGAGACCAGCCTCCCGTTATGCAGCAGCAGGATACAATCCGCCCACAGTGCCGCCAGATTAAGATCGTGCAGAACCACGCAGACGTGGAGATGCCCCCGACGGGTCAGGGTTTTCATCAGGCGCAGCAGATGTTGCTGGTGGAAGAGATCCAGTGCGGAGGTCGGTTCATCAAGAAACAGCCAGCCGCGTGGGGCGCTGTCGCACCAGAGTTGGGCCAGTGCCCGAGCGAGCTGGATCCGTTGCTGCTCGCCTCCGGAGAGTGCCGAATAGCGTCTGCCCGCCAGGGGTAAACAGCCTGTGATCGCCATGACCTCCTCAACCACTGACGCCTCAGGGGAGCGCGTCCAGGGGGCGCGTCCCATACCGACCACGGTTTCCACCGGCCAGTCGAATCCGGGCTGCGTATTTTGACGCATCACTGCCCGGTAGCGGGCGAGGGTCTCCGTTGGCCAGTCCGCAAGCGGCGTGCCTGCCAGATTGCACCGCCCGCTTGCGGGTGTGAGATAGCCGGTCAGCAGCCGTAATAATGTCGATTTCCCGGCACCGTTAGGGCCAATCAACGCGACCAGCTCACCCTGAGATAAGGTCAGTGATACATCGTCGATCAGCGTCCGTTGCCCGGCGTGAAAGACCAGGTTTTCCGCACAATAGCGTTCAGCCATGCGCACCTCCACGACGAAAGATAAGCCACAGGAACCACGGCGCACCGAGAAGGCTGGTCAACAACCCGACGGGCATTTCCGCCGGGGTGACCAGAGTGCGCGCCAGCGTATCGGCAGCCAGCAGCAGTAACGCTCCGGCCAGCACCGAGCCGGGGATCGCGGCCCGGTGGTCGGCCCCCAGCCACATACGCATCAGGTGTGGGACCACAAGGCCAACAAAGCCAATCACGCCGCTGATGGCCACCGCCGCAGCGACCAGCAGGGCGCTGCACAGCAGCAGGATCCGCTGTACCCGGGCAACATCCACCCCGAGATAGTGCGCCTCTTCATCACCCAGCTGCAGCAAATTGAGTGGGCCAGCCAGCCGCCAGATAATCAGAACCGCAGGCACCATCAGCGAGGTCACCGCAAGCAGGGTGGACCACTGCGCCTGCCCGAGGCTGCCCATTCCCCAGAGCGAAAGCTGGCGAAGTTGCGCATCGTTGCTAAGCCAGGAAAGGAGACCGACGGCCGCGCCGCACAGGGCGTTGATGGCGATCCCCACCAGCAGTAAACGGGACAGGGAACCGTGACGCTGCTGGCTGAGCAGGAAGATCACAACGGTTGCAGCCAGCGCGCCGAGGAATGCCGCAACCATCGGGGCGTAAAGCATCATCAGGGCCGGCAACGTGACAGGAATAACCACCCACAGCGCGACCGCCAGCGCCGCGCCGCTGCTGATCCCAAGCAAACCCGGGTCTGCCAGCGGGTTGCGGAACAGTCCCTGCATCACGCACCCGGCCAGTGCCAGCGCGCCGCCAATCACCAGCGCCAGCAGCACGCGGGGCAGGCGAATGGTCAGCCAGATCTGACGCATCGCCTCATCGCTGCCGTTCCACAGCAGGCTGACCGGCAGAGGCAATGCCCCAAAGCCTGTTGCCGTAAGGGTCATGATGCTCAGAATTGCGGCCAGCATCCACAGCGACAGTGCGATCCGCCGGGACATCAGGGCAGTTGCTCCGCTTTAGCACGCAACTGCCGGATGGCTTCCGGCGTGCGCACGCTGAAACCCAGCAGCGCCATGTCATCAATCGCCAGCAGCTGTTTGTGCCGTCCCGCCGGGGTTTGCGCCAGTCCGGGCAGTTTCCACAGATTCGCCTCGCCACCCAGCGCGTTCACGCCGTCCTGCGAAATCACCACCAGGTCGGGCTGGCTGGCAATAATCCCTTCCTGCGACAGCGGCTGATACCGCGTGAAACCCTGCATCGCGTTCTGCAACCCGGCGGCACGGATGGCGGCATCGGCGCCGGTTTGCTGTCCGGCGGCCATGGCGGTCATTCCCCCGTGGTTGAGGATAAACAGCACCCGTTTGTTGAGCGGTTCTGCGGGCAGAGCCGCCACCGCCTGACGTAGCGAGCGGCGCAGGCTCTCTCCCTGCGCTTCACGGTGGGTGGCCTCGGCAATAATGCGGATCTTTTCGTCAATGACGCTCAGATCGTTGCGGCCAGGAACGGTAATCACCCTGACGTGACTGCGTTCAACCTGCTTTAGCGCCAGAGACGGCTGCGCCTGGTCGCTGGCCAGCACCAGCGTGGGACGCATGGACAAAATCCCTTCGGCGTTAAGCTGGCGCAAATAGCCCACATCGGGGAGCGCGTTCGCTGCCTGCGGCCACTGGCTGGTACTGTCGCGTGCGACCAGCGAAGAGTCCGCGCCAAGCGCATAAACAATCTCCGTGACGTCGCCGCCAAGGGTGACAATTTTCTCCTGCGCGGCGGCAAACGCCACCAGCGGCAGGGCGCTCAGGAGGGCAAACCACGTCTTCATGCGGCCAGCCCTTTTGGCGTCAGGGCATCAATCTGGCTACGCCACTGGCTCTGCTCCGGCTCGCCTTCCGTACGCTGACCATAGAGTTGGGCAATTTGCGTGCCGTCTGCGGCAAACAGTTCCAGGCTGGTGACGTGACCGTCTGCAGTCGGTTTGCGCGTGACCCAGCTCTCCGCAATCGTCTCCTCCAGCAGATGCAGGGTAAAGGTGGGGTTAAAGATGTTCAGCCAGCCTTTCATCGGCACGACTTTCTCCACCGCGCCGGTGAAGATCTGCACGCAGCCGCGGTTACCCACGAAGATCATGATTTCGTTGCCGTGCTGGCGCGCGGTTTCCAGCAGCAGTGCCAGCGCATTGTTTTCAACCTGGCAGGCGAGGTCGTCGCCCACCAGGCGAAATGCCTGCTGGCGGCTGAGGTTGTGGCGTTTCAGCAGGCCGAAGAACTGGTGCACGTCAGTCATCGCACGCCACGCTTTGTCCACGAGGGCGGCATCTGCATTTTCGGCATACAGCGGGGTCTCGGCAACCTTCAGCTCAAGCGGCGGGTTATCGGCAAAGATAAAGCGGGTCAACACGTCAGCCCAGGCGGCGAGGTCGGTGTTGTCCGTGGTATAAACTTTCAGTACGGCATCACCCTGATGATCGAAAAACTGAATGCTCTGCCGCTCGCCGCGTGCGGTGGTTTCGCTGAGGTGAAACGCACTTGCCCACTGGTTGAGGAACAGGCGCAGATCCAGTCCGCGCGGGTTCAACACCAGCCCGGCGTGGCCGTTCAGGTGCTGCTGGGTGAAGCTGCCTGCCTGCTCGTGAACGGCATAGTCGTTGCGGCAGATGCATTTTGTTTCCCCTACGGCTTCAAGCGCGCCTAATATCTCGCGAATTTCACCGCGCAGTCGCCAGGCATCATGGCCCACGCGCGCAAAAGTCAGTTCTGCTTCACTGAGGTTCATTAACCCTGCAATATCTCGCGCATATTTACCCGGGTTTTCTTCTTTTAGCGCCAGCCAGCGCGTGTAGTGATCCATTGTCTTTTCCTTCTGAATAGTTGCCCCGCGGGGAATTACCACTGATAACTCACAAAAATCTTGCCGTTACGACCGTCCTGCGGAATACCCTGAGGAGACCAGTACTCCTTGTCGAAGGCGTTACCCAGCACCAGCGTGGTGGTGATGCCCTTGAGCTGCTCCTGGCCCTTATAGCTGACGTAGATGTCGTTGACCGCATAGCCCGGCTGTTTGCTGTAACTGCTGCTGACATGGGTTGAACGATCGACAAAGGTGCCGATCCAGCCCACGGAGAAGCCGCTTTGCGCCACCGGAATATCCAGCCTGCTGGTGACGGTGTCCGGGTTGATGCTGGAGATGTACTCGCCGGTATCGGTATCTTTTCCGCGCGTGCGGTTATAGGCCAGATCGAGGTTAAACAGGTCAGCCGAGTATTTTGCCATCACGTCCCAGCCCCAGATTTTGGCGTTCGGAACGTTGTACGACATGGTGGTCGCCGCGGCAAAATTGACGGTGGTGGAGATGTAATCTTTGGCTTTGGTATCGAAATAGCTGGCCTTGAACTCCAGCCCGTCGTTGGCGAGCATCAGGTCGTCAAAGCGCAGGCCAAAACCAAACTCCTGCGTTTCGTTGGTTTCCGGGCGCAGGTTCGGGTTAGGCACCCAGTAGTTAGTGTAGAAACTGCCGATGGAGAAGTGTTTGGCGTCGTTATACATCTCGCCCATGGTCGGGGCGCGGAAGGCCTGAGCGTAAGAGCCAAACAGCATCAGCCAGTCGGTAGGGCTGACGGTTAACCCGGCTCGGGAGGACCACTTGTCGGCATCCACGTCGTCGTAGCCCTCGCTGCTACCCCGATAGTTGTCATAGCGCGTGCCGCCCAGCAGGGTAACGGGCAGATCGCGCAGGGTGATTTCATCCTGCAGCCAGCCGGAGCTAAAGTCGATTTTCGCCTCCGGGAAGCCGGTAGTGGTGCCACCCGGACGTTGTTCCTGACGATAATATTCCCCGCCGTAGGTCAAAAGGTGAGAGGCAAAGGTGTCGCCGAACAGGCGGGTACGGTTTTCTACTTTGCCGCCTTTGGTGGTCTGCTTGCGGAACTCACCGGTGCTGTCGATGTTCTGGGCATTTATGCGCGCCTCTGACCAGTAAACTTTTGCATCGGCGTTCAGCCAGTCGTTCCCTTCCGGCGCCAGACGGTAACCCAGCTGTGCATCACGCTGGATGGTGGAGCGGTCGGTGATGGGGTTGCTGCTGGTGGCATCGGGAGTTTGCGGGTTTTTCGGCTCCTGCGCGGCGTTGTTGTAGTAGCGCAGGGAGCCGCTTAACGTCTGAGCCGGGTCGATTTTCCAGCTGCCTTTCGCCAGCATGTTATTAATGGATTCGTCGTTTGGGGCACGCTTGCCGTCGCTCTGGCGGATATCGCCGCGGTCACGGCTGGACCATGACACCAGACCGTCAAGCGTATCGGTGCGGCCATAGGCGCTGGCCCCCATCCCGAGGCTATGATCGCCTGTCGCACCGGTACCAAACACGCGGTAACCGCTGTTTTTGCCCGGTTCCAGGAGATCTCTGGCGTCAACGGTGTCATAGGAAATCACGCCACCCAGCGCACCGCTGCCGTAGAGCAGCGCCGACGGACCGCGCACAACTTCGATACGTTTTATCAGCGCCGGGTCGAGGAACGTGCTGTTGAGGTGTCCGGTGTCGGTACCCTGACGCACGCCGTCAACCAGCACCAGCACGCCGCGTCGGTCATAACCGCGCAGATTAACGTCCTGACCGTTGGTGCGGCCGGTGCCGTCCAGCGTCAGGCCTGGCACGTTACGCAGCAGGTCGGCGGCAGAGCTGGCGGTCTGTTTTTCCGGGGCAGCGGCGTCAATCACGCTCACCATCATCGGGGCTTCGAAGGCGCTACGGGCGTTGCCGGTCGCGGTGACGGTTATTTCATCTGCGGCAGCAAACGCGACGCCCGGCAGGGTACTGACAATCGCCAGCGCCAGAAGTGACGGGCGTAAACATGCGGTATGCAGGTGTGGCATAGCAACTCTCCATAAAGAATCGAAAGCGCTGGCTGCCTGGGGGTCACCTGGGTGGCTGGCGAATGTTTTGGTTTATTTTGTGAGGATCAATTTTCCGGCATTCGTCTGGCGCAGCAGGTAGTGCTGGCCGTCATGCTCGATAATCACCCGGCCCTCATCACCCAGCAGGCTTTTGCTGTCGATGCGACGATCGGTGGAGGCAGGGGCGGGCGCTGTGTGTTTGTTTGCTGGCGTTGCCGCGCGGTTATCCGTAGGTGACATAATGTTTATAAATAACAATCAATGTAACAATGATAATCATTATCAATAAACTACAATTTCACGGCAAGCGTTTTTGTGAAAATAATGTGACGGGATCAAATTTTGGGGGAAGGTGCGGTCTGATGCCCTCACCCCGACCCTCTCCCATGGGGAGAGGGAGAAGGGCACGAACCGTAGGCCGGGTAAGCGCAGCGCCACCCGGCGGGGGTCAGAAGCGCGTATCTATCGCAGACGCCAGCTTTTCCAGCAGCAGTTCGCTGTCTTCCCAGCTCAGGCACGGATCGGTGATTGACTGGCCGTACACCATCTGCTGTCCGGCAACGATTTTCTGCGTGCCTTCCTTGATAAAGCTTTCGGCCATAATACCCGCGATGGCGGTTGAACCGCTGCGGATCTGCTGGCAAATTTCATCGCAAACGTCCAGCTGGCGGCGGTGCTGCTTCTGGCAGTTACCGTGGCTAAAGTCCACCACCAGATGTTCCGGCAGATCGAATTCGGCCAGTGTTTTGCAGGCGGCGGCGATATCGTCGGCATGGTAATTGGGTTTCTTCCCGCCACGCATAATGATGTGCCCGTAAGGGTTACCGCTGGTCTGGTAGATAGTCATATGACCACTTTTATCCGGCGACAGGAACATGTGGCTGGCACGCGAGGCGCGGATCGCGTCAACAGCGATACGGGTGTTGCCATCGGTCCCGTTTTTAAAGCCGACCGGACAGGAGAGGGCGGAGGCCATCTCGCGGTGGATCTGGCTTTCAGTGGTGCGTGCGCCGATCGCGCCCCAGCTGATCAAATCGGCAATAAATTGCCCGGTCACCATATCGAGAAATTCAGTCGCCGTTGGGACGCCCAGCTCGTTGACCTGGAGCAGCAGCTTGCGTGCCAGTTCGATACCGTGATTCACACGATAGCTGCCGTTGAGATCGGGATCGGAAATCAGCCCTTTCCAGCCCACCACGGTACGCGGTTTTTCAAAGTAGGTGCGCATCACAATTTCAAGGCGATGCTGATACTTATCCCGCAGTCCCTGAAGGCGTTTGGCATAATCCAGTGCTGCATCCAGATCGTGGATAGAGCAAGGGCCAATCACGACCAGAAGACGCTTGTCTTCACCATTCAGGATTTTTTCAATACGTCGGCGGGAGGCCGTAACATGTTCCGCAACCGTGGCGGAAACGGGATGCCGCTGAGCCAGTTCAGCCGGTGTGACCAGGCTGTCAATGCGCGCCGTGCGGAGTTCGTCGGTTTTATTCATGATTTGTCTCAGAAAATTTTTGCTTCATCGGCAGACTACCGGGAAGTGATGGGCATCACATTAAACCAATCCCTGCTGATTTCAAGTTCGGGGCGATACCGCCCCGTTGTTGCAGAGGATGATACCCGAATCTGAGTTAATGTACTAGCATATTAGTACATGCGACGATTAAGTCCCATGATGTCGAGAATTTTGGTGGCGATCTCTTCTACCGAATAGTTAGTGCTGTTCAGCCACGGGATCTGGTTTTTGCGGTACAGCGCTTCCACTTCGGAGACCTCCATGCGGCACTGGCGCATGGAGGCGTAGCGGCTGTTCTCGCGGCGTTCTTCGCGGATCGCGGCCAGACGCTCCGGGTTAATCGTTAGTCCGAACAGCTTATGCTGCAGCGGCTTGAGCGCAGCGGGCAGCACCAGGTTATCCATGTCGTCGGCAATAAAGGGGTAGTTGGCGGCGCGAATGCCGAACTGCATCGCCAGATAGAGGCTGGTCGGCGTTTTACCGCAACGCGACACGCCAAGTAAAATCACCTGTGCCTGGTCGAGATTGCGCAGAGAAATACCATCGTCATGCGCCAGGGTGTAGTCGATGGCGGCAATACGCGCATCGTATTTGGTCAGGTTGCCGGGGTTCAGCCCATGGGTACGGTGGGCGATAGGCGTCGGGTCAAGCTTCAGCTCGCTCTGGAGCGGGGCCACCAGCGCCTGGACGATATCCTGGCAGAAGCCCTCGCTTTGCAAAATGATGTGGCGAATTTCGGGGATAACGATGGAGTAGAACACCAGCGGACGGACACCGGTCTGCTGGTAGATGGCGTCGATCTGGTCCTTCACCGCTTTGGCGCGGCTCTCATTTTCCACGAACGGCAGCGTGATGCTGTTAATCGATACGGGGAACTGCGACATGACCGCGTGGCCCAGCACCTCGGCGGTGATCGCCGTACCATCAGAAATATAAAAAACATGACGATCGACAGCATTATCCATTTTACCCACCCTGAATATCATACGTAATTGTCTGAAAGCATAAATTAAAAAAGTAATTTCCACAGCAAAGAACTTATCCTAATTATGAATGAAACACTGTTTTTGATTTTCCTGAAAAGTGGATTTCATTTTTCAAATAGCGACTTAATTTTTGTGGTTAACGGCTGAATATAGAGGAATCATCGGGTTAATCGCTGGTGGGAAACTATCCGAAAAGTTGAAAATTTAAATTGCTTACACGATTCACCGTTTTTTTAGCGCAAATAAATATGCCAGTATAAATACGTAGTCAGGTGTTACTTACTCCGATCAAATATCACAAAAGGATTGTTTCGATGTCCAACAATGGCTCGTCACCGCTGGTGCTTTGGTATAACCAACTCGGCATGAATGATGTAGACAGAGTTGGGGGCAAAAATGCCTCCCTGGGTGAAATGATTACAAATCTGTCCGGTATGGGTGTTTCCGTACCAAACGGGTTTGCCACAACCGCCGATGCGTTTAACCTGTTTTTAGACCAGAGCGGTGTAAACCAGCGCATTTACGACCTGCTGGATAAAACGGATATTGATGATGTGACCGAGCTTGCTAAAGCCGGGGCGCAGATCCGCCAGTGGATCATCGACACACCTTTCCAGCCGGAACTGGAAAAAGCCATTCACGATGCTTACAACCAGCTCTCCGCTGACGATGCGCAGGCCTCCTTTGCCGTGCGTTCTTCCGCAACCGCAGAAGACATGCCGGACGCGTCGTTCGCCGGGCAGCAGGAAACCTTCCTGAACGTTCAGGGCTATGATGCGGTGCTGGTGGCCGTGAAGCACGTATTTGCTTCCCTGTTCAACGACCGCGCCATCTCCTATCGCGTGCACCAGGGCTACGACCATCGCGGCGTCGCGCTCTCCGCTGGCGTCCAGCGCATGGTGCGTTCAGACGTAGGCTCATCCGGCGTGATGTTCTCCATCGATACCGAATCGGGCTTCGACCAGGTGGTGTTCATCACCTCTGCATGGGGTCTGGGTGAGATGGTGGTGCAGGGCGCGGTGAACCCTGACGAATTTTATGTACACAAGCCGACGCTGGCCGCGGGTCGCCCGGCGGTGGTGCGCCGCACCATGGGCTCGAAAAAAATCCGCATGATCTATGCCCCAACCCAGGAGCATGGCAAGCAGGTTAAGATTGAAGATGTGCCGCAGGAGCAGCGCGACCGCTTCTCCCTGACCGACGCCGAAGTGCAGGAACTGGCGAAGCAGGCGGTGCAGATTGAAAAACACTACGGCCGTCCGATGGATATCGAATGGGCGAAAGACGGGAACACCGGCAAGCTGTTTATCGTCCAGGCGCGTCCGGAGACCGTCCGTTCTCGCGGTCAGGTGATGGAGCGTTATACGCTGCACGCCCAGGGCAAAATTGTGGCGGAAGGTCGCGCGATTGGTCACCGCATCGGTGCCGGTCCGGTGAAAGTGATCCACGACATCAGCGAGATGAACCGTATTGAGCCAGGCGACGTACTGGTGACCGACATGACCGACCCGGACTGGGAACCGATCATGAAGAAAGCGGCGGCCATCGTCACCAACCGCGGCGGTCGTACCTGCCATGCGGCGATCATTGCCCGCGAACTGGGTATTCCTGCGGTTGTCGGCTGCGGTGACGCAACCGAACGCATGAAGGACGGACAGAACGTAACCGTCTCCTGTGCCGAAGGCGATACGGGCTACGTGTATGCCGATATCCTCGACTTCAGCGTGAAGAGCTCCAGCGTGGATACCATGCCGGATCTGCCGCTGAAAATTATGATGAACGTCGGTAACCCGGACCGTGCGTTTGACTTCGCCTGCCTGCCGAACGAAGGCGTTGGCCTGGCGCGTCTGGAATTTATCATCAACCGCATGATCGGCGTGCACCCGCGTG
>OBLF01002777.1_pt1 | contig 11329 bp, 9 predicted proteins | sample 1519231 | NCBI WGS metagenome assembly OBLF01 (sample SAMEA2602895, study PRJEB22501) | metagenome | reverse complement strand
AGAAACGCGGGGGGATTTCGATTTCCCCCCGCACCCCCTTGAAACGACACAAAGGCCGGGGGCTGCGGCCCCCGCCTTTGGAATCCAGCCCCCCGGGGAATACACACCAGGTAGTGCGTAGCGAAGTGGAACGCACGGGGCTGCTGCGGAAAGCCTTTCAGGTTTGCAGCCCGGTAAATGCCACGCCCCAAATGCGGGGAAGCAGTTTTTCAAGGTATACTTATCGGCGCAGCCGGCAGAAGGGCTCCAGGTCTGTATGGCAATTCGTGACGGCGGGCCCCACGTTTTGGGTGAGTTGACCCGTGAGGGGTCAACTCATCCCAGACACTTTTTCTTTTCCACCGTGCACGGCGCATTTTCTTTTTGGTGTATCAAAAAGAAAATGGGGGGTGCATTCAGCGCCGCAAAGCGGCGCTTTTGTTTTGCGGAATCAATTCGAAAATGGACTGAAACGAGCACCTTTTGTAAATCCTTGCTCCATAGAATAAAGCCAATGATGGACCGAAACTGGTTCAATTTGGAGGGCCGGATGGAGCAGAAAATCAAGCAGGATATTAATATTGGCGCAAATATCCGGGCAATTCGGAAACAGAAAAATATCAAGCAAGTGGATTTGGTGCGCTTACTGCAATTGGAAGGCGTTGAGATCACGCGGGAAACGCTGGTGAAGATCGAAAGCGGTGTTCAGCATATCAGAGTATCCCAGCTGCGGGGTATCCGTGATGCGTTAGGCACGACTTATGATGAGCTGCTGAAATGAACAGATTTTTTGAATCCCTCATCAACCTGCTCTTTCCGCCGAAATGCCCCTTCTGCGGGAAAGTTCTGGACGCGGTGGGCATCTGCCCTGCGTGCGAAAAGACCCTGCCCTGGGTCACGGAGGAGCAGGTGTCCTTCACGGAAAAGGACCTGACCTGCGCCGCGCCCCTCTGGTACGAGGGTGCGGTGCGGGAGGCCTTGCTGCGCTTCAAATTCCGGGGTGGTTCCGCACTGGCGGAGCCCCTGGGCGAGGTGCTGGCCCGGTGCGCGGCGGAGCAGTTTTCCGGGGAATTCGACACGGTGACCTGGGTGCCGGTGAGCCGGAAGCGGCTGAAAAAGCGGGGCTATGACCAGTCCCGGCTGCTGGCGGAGGCCGCCTGCCGCCATTGGGACACGAAGCCGGTGCAGCTGCTGGTGAAGGTGCAGGACAACCCGGCCCAGTCCGGCCTGCAGGGGGAAGCCGCCCGGCGGGCCAACGTGCTGGGGGTCTACGACCCGATGGACCCGGAGACCATCCGGGACCGGCATGTTCTGCTCATCGACGATATCCACACCACCGGCGCCACCTTGGCGGAGTGCGCCCGGGTGCTGCGGGACAACGGGGCCGTCTCCGTCCTCTGTCTGACGGCGGCCCGGACGCCAAACAGGGAGAAAAAGACAAAAAATTCACAGATAGTGTCTTGCAATCAGGGAAAAGCGCAAGTATAATAAAAAATGTATGATTGTGTGTTGAAAAACCGCTTATAATACTTGCAGAAAGTGCAGCGAGGTGTCAAATATGGCAATTGCAAAAGATATCGGTATCGATCTGGGTACCGCTTCCGTTCTGGTATATGTAAAGGGGAAGGGCGTTGTTCTCAACGAGCCCTCCGTGGTGGCCATGGACAAGACCACCGGCAAGCTGTTGAAGGTGGGCACGGACGCCCAGGCCATGCTGGGCCGCACCCCCGGCAACATCATTGCCATCCGTCCCCTGCGGGAGGGCGTCATCTCCGACTACGACATGACGGAGCGGATGCTGAAGGAATTTATCCACAAGGTGGCGGGCTTCTCCTTCTTCAAGCCCCGGGTCATCATCTGCGTGCCCTCCGGCATCACGGAGGTAGAGGAGCGCGCCGTCATCGACGCAGGCATCCAGGCCGGCGCCCGGAAGGTCTACCTGATCGAGGAGCCTGTGGCCGCCGCTATCGGCGCGGGCATCGACATCACCCAGCCCGACGGCCACATGGTGGTGGACATCGGCGGCGGCACGGCGGATATCGCCGTCATCTCTCTTTCCGGCGTGGTGGAGTCCGCCTCCATCAAGATCGCAGGCGACCAGCTGAACGAGGCTGTGGTGAAGTATATGCGCCGCAAGCACAATCTGCTGGTGGGCGAGCGCACCGCCGAGGAAATGAAAAAGCAGATCGGCTGCGTGTTCCCCAAGGACGAGGAAGAAACCATGGACGTGAAGGGCCGCTGTCTGCTGACGGGCCTGCCCAAGGTAGTGACCGTCAGTTCCACGGAGATGATGGACGCCTTTGAGGAGCCGGTAGAGCGCATCATGGAGGCCATTCACTCCGTGCTGGAACGGACGCCTCCGGAACTGGTGGCGGATGTGTCCACCAACGGTATTATCATGACCGGCGGCGGCAGTCTGGTGTATGGCTTTGACAAGCTGGTGACCGCCCGCACCGGCATTCACACCACTGTGGCGGACGACGCCATTTCCTGCGTGGTGCTGGGCACCGGTAAGAGTCTGGACTCCCTGAACTCCATGCAGGACGGCACCATGAACTTGAGCCGCCGCAAGCAGATGACCTGATAACAGCACATAACTCCCCCGGCTTGCCGGGGGAGATTTCATCTGAACCGAAAGAACCTGAGTGTTGCAAATGCCATTGTGCAGATGGGGCACTGCGGGTGTATGCTGATGAAAAACGATTGAAACGAGGTTTTATGCTGACATTCAAAAGCATTACGGCGCGGGACACGGCAATGCTGCGGCGCTATTATGAAAACTGTAATTACGAACTGTGTGAGTACTCCGCTGGTGTGAAATTCATGTGGAGGAGCGTGCTGCACTACACCTGGGCAGAGGTGGCAGGCTGCCTGATCGTCCGGTGCGAGAGCGAGGGCCGGGTGTCCTTTGACTACCCGGTGGCAGGCCCGGAGGGGGACGAGGATGCCGCCCTCACCGCCATTGAGACCTACTGCATCGAAAAGGGCATCCTGCCGGAGATCTCCATCGTGCCGGAGGAAAAGGTCTCCCGGCTGCTGGCCCGGTATCCCTATGTGCGGGTGAGCAATATCCGCACCTGGCGGGATTATCTGTACTACAAGGAGGATTTACAGCTTTTTGCCGGGCGACGGTATTCCGGCCAGCGGAACCATATCAAGAAATTCCGGAAGCAATGGCCGGAGGCGGAGTTCCGTCCCATCAGCGCCAAGGCGGATGCTGTGGCCATCCGGCAGTTTTGGACAGACTTTGAAGCGGAATTCCCCAAGGACAGCGGCAGCAAGGCGATGGCGGAGCTGGCCCTGGCCAAGAAGATGATGGCCATGCCGGATAAGCCCTGGATCCTCCGGGGCGGCATGTTCGACGGGGAGAAGCTCATTGCCCTGTCCTTCTGCGAAAAGTGCGGCGAGACCCTCATCATCCACATTGAAAAAGCCCTTTACTCCTACACCGGCGTTTACCCCGCCATGGTGCAGGCGGAGGTGGAGGCCTTCGGCGGCGGCTGTACCTACGTGAACCGGGAGGACGACGCCGGAGACCGGGGGCTGCGGACCTCCAAGCTTCAGTACGGACCCGCCAAGCTGGCACCCAAGTACCATTTCCGGCCACAGAATGAGCTGCTGCGGCATGTGCCGGAGATCCCGGAACTGAAGACGGAACGGCTGACTCTCTCCGCCATCACGGAGAAAGATATTCCTGCTTACAATGCTCTGGTGCTGGATGGCGACCGGAACCGCTGGTGGGGCTATGACGATGTGGCGGGCCTGGGGGCTCCCATGACGGAGCGGAGCTTTTACGACGTGGCCCGGCGGGATTTTGAAAACCGGTTGGCGGTGAATTTTGCCGTCCGGCTGGATGGCAAGCTGATCGGTGAGGCCGTCCTCTACAATTTCGACTACCGGGGCGGCGCGGAGCTGGGCTGCCGCATCGACAAGGCCTATGCCGGAAATGGCTACGGCACCGAAGCGTTCAAGGCCGCGGCGGAATGGGGGCTGTATCAGGTGAACCTCAGCCGGGTGGTGGCCAAGTGCTACAAGGAGAACGAGGCCTCCTACAAAATGCTCTCCGCCTGTATGCGCCGCAGCGGCGAGGACGATACGTTTTACTATTTTGAAAAACTGGTGTGACTAAAAAACAGCCATGGAGCATTGCTCCATGGCTGTTTTGACTGCGGGGACTTACAGGGCGGCGCGGATGGCGGCCAGCAGTTCGTCGTAGGTCTCATAGGCGGGGATCTGGGGGTAATCCGCCTTGATCTGGTCAGTGCTGCGGAAGAGGAAGCCCGCCTTGCTGGCCTGGATCATGCCCAGGTCGTTGTAGCTGTCGCCGCTGGCAATGGTGTCGTACCCAATGGACTGGAGGGCCTTTACCGTGGTGAGTTTGGACTGCCGGCACCGCATTTTGAAGCCGTTGATCTCGCCGCTGGGCGCTACCTCCAGGGAGTTGCAGAGGATGGTGGGCCAGCCCAGCTTGCGCATCAGGGGCATGGCGAACTCCTCAAAGGTGTCGCTGAGGATCACCGTCTGGGTCTCGGCCCGCAGGGCGTCCAGAAATTCCTTGGCGCCGGGCATGGGATCGATCCGGGAGATGACGTCCTGGATCTCCTTCAGGCCCAGGTTGTGCTCTTTCAGGATGCCCAGCCGCCAGTGCATCAGCTTGTCGTAGTCCGGCTCGTCCCGGGTGGTGCGGCGGAGTTCAGGGATGCCGCTGGCCTCCGCAAAGGCGATCCAGATCTCCGGCACCAGCACGCCCTCCATATCCAGGCAGACAATGTTCATAAGGATACCTCCCCATTTGTTTTGCCGCCATTATAGCATGAAGCCGGGGTGGCGGCAAGGGGCACCGCCGGGAACGTAGGGAAAACGACAAAACCGGAGACGCAATTTTTACATTTTTATACCTTTTCCTTCTGGACAGACTGTGATAAAATAACACAGTAAACGATTATATTTACAATGGGGGGGAATCGGCCGGTCTGCGGCCGGTGGAAAGTGAGGGCAACATGAGAAAGACGAAGATCGTATGCACACTAGGACCGTCCACGGATCAAAACGGGGTCCTGCGGGAGATGATCCTGGCGGGCATGAACGTGGCCCGCTTCAACTTTTCCCACGGCACCCACGAAGAGCATAAAGCCCGGCTGGAAGTGCTGAAGGCCCTGCGGGAGGAGCTGGACGCCCCGGTGGCCGCCATGCTGGACACCAAGGGGCCGGAGATCCGGCTGCGGGATTTCGCGGAGGGCTCCGTCCGCCTGACGGCGGGCCAGGAGTTCACCCTGACCACCACGGAGCTGGAAGGCGATGTGCACCGCTGCGCCATCACCTACGCCGACCTGCCCGGCGATGTGAAGAAGGAGGATACCATCCTGCTGGACGACGGCTTGGTGCGGCTGACGGTGCTGGAGACCACCCATACGGAGATCCGCTGCCGGGTGGAGAACAACGGCGTCATGAAAAACCACAAGGGCGTCAACGTCCCCGGCGTGCGGCTGAACATGCCTTACATGAGTCAGCGGGACCGGGAGGACCTCCTCTTCGGCGTGGAGCAGGGATTCGACTATATCGCCGCCAGCTTTGTACGCTCCGCCGCCGACATCCGGGAGCTGCGGAAGCTGCTGGACACGGCGGGCTCCCACATCCGCATCATCGCCAAGATCGAAAACCAGGAGGGCGTCAGCAATCTGCCGGAGATCCTAGACGCGGCGGACGGCATCATGGTGGCCCGTGGCGACATGGGCGTGGAGATCGACTTCACGGAGATCCCCATTATCCAGAAGGACATGATCGCCCAGTGCGTGGCCTGCGGCAAGCCGGTCATTACCGCTACCCAGATGCTGGACTCCATGATGGAAAATCCCCGGCCCACCCGGGCGGAGATCACCGATGTGGCCAACGCCATCTATGACGGCACCTCCGCCATCATGCTCTCCGGCGAGACGGCGGCGGGCAAGTACCCGGTGGAGGCCGTAAAGACCATGGACGCCATCGCCCGCCGGACGGAGGCCGACATCAACCATGCCAAGCGCATGACCCAGTTGGCCGATGGCCGCAGCCGTCTTTCCGTGGCCGCCGCCACGGCCCACGCCGCCTGCACCACGGCCCAGGAGATCGGGGCGGACGCCATCCTCACCGTCAGCCAGAGCGGCACCACCGCCCGGCTGGTGAGCCGTTTCCATCCCGGTACGCCGATTGTGGCCTGCCTGCTGGACCAGCAGGTCCGGCGGCAGATGGCGATGTACTGGGGCGTGGCCCCCATTATGATGCCCTACGTCAACAGCACCGACGAGCTGGTGAGCCGGGCGGTGGAGTCCGCCGAGAAGGCTGGCCTTGTAAAGCGTGGCGACCTGGTGGTGGTCACCGCGGGTGTGCCTGTGGGCGTGTCCGGCACCACCAATATGATCCGGGTCCAGCAGGTGGGCGGCGCGCTGCTGAACGCCGTGGGCGTCGGCGACCGGAAGGCCTCCGGCCCCCTGTGTGTCTGCCGCACCCTGGCAGAGGTGCCGGAGAAGTTCCGGCCCGGCGACGTGCTGGTGGTGCCTTATACCAACAACAGCCTCCTGCCCTATATCCGGCAGGCCGCCGCCGTTATCACGGAGGAGGCCAGCGCCGAGTGCCACACCGCCACGGTGGGCCTGACCCTGGATAAGCCGGTGATCGTAGGGGCGGCCAACGCGGTGGACCGCCTGACCAACGGCACCATGGTCACGGTGGACTGCGTCCGGGGCCTGGTGTGCACCATGCCGTGATTCAGCTTCAAAACCGTCTGCGGAGGGCCTCCGCAGACGGTTTTTGACTCTTTTCCGCCGGAGCCCTTGCGCTTTTCCGGATGGGATGGTAAAATACACAGTTAGGTCACAATAAAAGACAGCAAAGGAGATTTGCTTTATGAAGCTCGGTATCGTCGAAAGCGAGCCTGTTTCTGAAACTCTCCGCAAACGCACAAATGCCGATAAAGCTTGATGGGACAGGTATTTTCGGATGAAGTCAAAACATAAAAGTTCCTATTTCCCTACGCATTCCCTCGCAGAAATGGCGTAAAAATGGCGTAGAGGAACCGGCGATACGCAGTTGCGAAAATCGCCTGCTGCAACATTACTAAGAATATTCAAGCTGCCCTGCGCACAAGCAGGGCAGCTTTTTTATCTGCGCACCGGCGCAGAGAGATACAAGGCGTTTCACTTCGCGCTGCAGCGTCCTGCGTGAAGTGTTTCCGCCACGGGAAGCGGTCGCAGAACGCCCAGTGCTTTTCATAAAACGTAGAAAATCGTCCGATGACATATGCTTGTCCTTTTATATCTGACGCATTATGTTAAGATGTGCAGTAGATGTTCCATTTTACCATCCCACTCTCTGCTGGAATCGGCGCACTCTTTCAGCTCAGTTTCGATTTCAGTATATAAATCGTTCAAACTTTCCTTTCTGACACACAGTTTAGCTTTTCTTCTTGCAAAAACAAGAAGCTGCCGATACAATAAAGAAAAAACGACTTGTGCCGAATGCATAAGCCGAAGAAGTAGGCAGACCATGGAGGAAAAACGCTGGGAATCGTGCAATGCCGAGGCGCTGCTGGAGGAATTCTTTTCGCAGGACGATCTCCGGCAGCTGGCGCTGAGCACGGGGGAGCTGTTGGACTGCCCACTTCTGGTGCTGGACGACACCTTTCATATTGCGGCGCACCACCTGCCGCTCGGCTTTTCCGATGCGCTCTTTGAAACCGCCGTGCGCCGCGGCGAGATCTCCTATGAGGCCGGCGCAATCATCAGCAAAAATGCGATGCTCACAGCTGGTTGGGCGGACTATGTCCAGCTGGCTGATAGCCCCTATCGGCGGCGTTTTGCACCTCTCATCAGCGCGGGCGTGCGCCTCGGCTGCCTCATCTGCGTGGATACGGACGGACATTTGGAAAAGATCCCGCCGCAGACCTGGGAGTTGGTGGAGCGTATCCTCGCCAAGCAGCTGTTTGTGGAGGCCAGTCGGCAGGACAAGCCCTTTGAGACCGCAGAGGACATCCTCATGCACCTGCTGGACGGCGGATTTTCTTCCGCCGCGCATTTTCAGCTTCAGGCGTCCGGCACTTACCTGGCGGATTTCCACCCGCTGACCTTCGCCCTCATTGATCTTGATACTTACCATAACGCCTATGCCGGAAAGCTGCACCTGAAGGAGGAGCTGGAAACGCAGTTTCCGGACTCCCACCCGTTCTTGTATCAGGAGGACGTCTTCCTCTTCCTTCACCGGGAGGGAGATGGCGACATCTTTTCCGAGCTTGCGGAGAAATTTCAACTCAAGATCCTCGTGTCCGAGCCGCTGGACGAGCTGTTTGACCTCCCGGGGCTTTACCGCACGGCGCGCGAGGCGCTGGAGTTGATGAGGGACGAGCGTTTTCACGGGGAGCCGGTCTGCTCGGTGGCGCAGCTGCGCACGCTGCTGCTGAAAAATCTGGAGGGGCGCGGCGACCTGATCCCGATCGCGCTGCGCCGCCTTGCCGCCCACGACCGCGAAAAGGATACACAGTACTGTGAAACGCTCTACCACTACCTCACCTGCTGCCACTCGCTGAAAAAGACCAGCGACGCGCTCTATACCCACCGCAACACCGTGCTCTACCGCATCCGCAGATTGCAGGAGGATTTCGCGATCCCGCTGGAGGAGCCGTCCCAGCACGCCGACCTGCTGCTGGGCGTGTCGCTCATTTTGTTTGAGATCAAGGGACCGGACTTTTTTCTGCGCGCGCCGAAAAATGAAGCATAAAACCGGCGCGATCACGCGCCGGTCAGATAGAAAAGGATGATATCATGAAGGAAAACAGAAAGCTTTTGAGAGAAGTCCTCAAGGACATCCGCCACGATATGACGGATGAAGAGGTCCTGAACCTGCTGGCGGACAGTAAGATTTCCGAAAATCTCGCAGGCGAAAAGGAGAAATACACCCTCGGCCAGCGGGCGGCGGACGCCATCGCGAAATTTGCGGGCAGCTGGGCGTTCATCTTCGCCTTCACCGGCGTACTGATCCTCTGGATGCTCGTCAACACGCTGCTCGCGGCAAAAGCGTTCGACCCGTACCCCTTCATCTTGCTCAATCTGGTGCTCTCCTGCGTCGCGGCCATTCAAGCGCCGCTCATCATGATGAGCCAGAACCGGCAGGAGGAAAAGGACCGCCGCCGCGCGGAGAACGATTACCGCGTCAACCTCAAAACGGAGATCATGATCGAGGACCTCTACGACAAGGTAAATGCCATTCTCGCCCGGCAGACCTCGTTGGAAAAACAGCTGACCGAGGAGGACGGTGAAAGCACAGAGCAAAAATGAGGGAGGACTATTCTCCCTCATTTATTTTTGCGCAATGCGGCATTCCCTGCCGCAGAATCTGCGCACTTTTGTTGAGCTGCCCCTCCGGCGCATCAAGCCCTTATACGTGCAAGACTCTATGTTGCTTTACAGGCCGAAGTGCTTTTTCAGCTTTTGATTTTCTCCCAGCACCAGCAACGTCAGATCGCCGTCCAACACGGTTTCCGGGGAGATGTTCACATCGGTCTTGCCGTTCCGCTTCACGCCGAGGATATTGACGCCATAGCGCCTGCGGATGTCCAGCTCGCCGATGCTGCGGCCCTGCCAATCCTCCGGCACGGCAACCTCGATAATGGCGTGCTGCTCGTCCAGCTCAATGTAGCTGAAAATATGGTTGGCGGTATAGCGGATGGCCGCCCACTTCGCCAGCTGCTTTTCCGGGTAGGCGACCGCGTCCGCGCCGTTGCGCAGCAGAAATTTCGCCTGCACATCCCGCTCAGCGCGGGATACCACATATTTTGCTCCCAGCTCCTTGAGCAGCGACGTCGTCTCCAGCGAATTCTGAAAATTTCCGCTGATGGTGACATAGCAGACATCGTAATTGCTCACGCCCAGCGAGCGCATAAAGTCCACACGGGTGCTGTCACCGATCTGCGCGTTGGTGACAAAGGGCATACATTCATTGACGCGCTCCTCGTCCTTGTCCACCGCCATCACCTGATGGCCCAACTCGTTAAGCTGCATGGCAAGATGCCGCCCGAAGCGGCCAAGTCCGATCAATAATACCGTTTTCATTGTGTGCTCCTTTCAGCCTACGGTAATTTTCTCCTGCGGATAGCGGGCGTAAGTCAGATCATGCCCGGAGAATGCGGCGTAGATCAAGGTCAATCCGCCGACGCGCCCGAAATACATCAGCAGGATGAGAATGCTCTGCGACAGGACTCCCAGCTGCGGCGTCAGCCCCAGCGTCAGGCCCACCGTACCGGCGGCGGACGCTGTTTCATAGAGACAGGCACCGAGGGGAAGCTCCTCCGCTGTGCTGATGGCCGCCGCGCCCACAAAGGTCAGCCCCAGATACAGCAGCAGAATGGCGGCGGCGTTGCGGACAGTGGATGTCTCCAATCTGCGGTGGAAGAGCTGCAGATCCTCTCGCCTGCGGAAGGCGGCAATGGCGTTGGCAATGAGAACTGCCAGCGTCGTGACCTTCATGCCGCCCGCCGTGGAGCCGGGTGCTCCGCCGGTGAGCATCAGCAAAATGGTGACCGCCTGAGAGGCATCCGTCATCTCCGTCAGATCCACTGTGTTATAGCCGGCCGTCCGAGGCGTGACCGACTGAAAAAGGGAGGCCAATATCCGCTCTCCCACGGGGAGGTCCGTAAAGTCTGTCAGATAAAAAAGAAACGCCGGAATCGTGATCAAAAGCGCCGTCGCGCTCAGAATGACCTTGCTCTGCATCCGGTAACGCCGCAGGTGCAGACCGTGCGTACAGACATCGTCCCACGTTAGAAAGCCGATGCCGCCTACGATGATCAGTAGCATGATAACGATGTTGACCAGCGGGTCTGCGGCATAGTCCGTCAGCGAGGGGTAGGGGGAATCCGTCCGCCCCAGAATATCGAAGCCCGCATTGCAGAAAGCGGAAACGGAATGGAAAACGGACATCCATACGCCCCGCAGTCCATAGTCCCGGCAAAAGGCTGGCAGCAGCGCCAGCGCGCCCAGCAACTCGACCAGAAAGGTCCCCTTGAGGATAAATCTCGTCAGGCGCACGATGCCGCCCACCGCGGGAGCGGAGATGGCGTCCTGCATGGCGCTGCGCTCCTTGAGCGTGATGTTCCGTCCGGCGAGCATCAGGAAGGTCACCGCACCGGTGATCACCCCCAGCCCGCCGATCTGGATCAGCAGCAAAATCACCGTCTGGCCGAAGGCGGACCAGTAACTGCCGGTATCCTGCACCACCAGCCCCGTCACGCAGACAGCGGAGGTGGAGGTAAACAGTGCCTCATGAAACGGCGTCCAGACCCGCTGTACTGTGGCGATAGGCAGCATCAGCACCAGCGCCCCCA
>OBLF01002776.1_pt1 | contig 11333 bp, 6 predicted proteins | sample 1519231 | NCBI WGS metagenome assembly OBLF01 (sample SAMEA2602895, study PRJEB22501) | metagenome | reverse complement strand
TCAGGAACAGATACGTATTGACGATCGCGATCGAATACGGATCATTCCTTTTATCGGTCAGGTACAATTTCCGCAGACAGTCACGGTACATCTGTTCCAGTGTCTTATCTGCCTGCATATAATCATACTTTCCCGCATAGTACGTTTTTCCCACTTCGGTTTCGAACTGTTCCAGTGTCGGAGTCTCTACCAGGCTCTTGAACTCTTCCACACGAACCCGGTAATGAATCGGGATCGTCATCGAATAAATGTCCGGCGGAAGCATATGATAATACTTCTTCGCACGGTAGATCCACTGTAGATTCAGAAGGTCGATCTTCGTCCCGTAATCTTTTAAAAATATCTTCTGTTCATGTCCTTTCAGAACCCTTTTTCCCTTTTTCCACATAGTGGAAAAATAATACAGATCCAGTGCCAGATCATAATCAAAAAGCGTTCCCGCTCCGGAATCTTTAATTCTGGCAAGTGCATCATAATACTCCGTATCCCGTAAGTTATCCACAAGCTCATCAATATTTTTCGAAGTTATCAACCGGTCAATGGAAATCTGTGAATATCTGTCAAAAAACTCTTTCTTATATTCCAGGTCAAACGGCTTGTCATAATGATTGAACACAATTCTCAGACAATAATTGATCAGATCAATCTCATAACGTTTCCAGTATAATTTTAAGAATGTCTTCTGTTTCATTCCGGCAAAACGGAAGAGTCTCGAATAATCATCGAACAGAGACTGATACAGGATCTTCTCCACATTTCCCCTGTGATACAGTGAAATGTCAATCCGGTTCACATAAGGTGCATATGCCGTCTTGTCTTTCAGATATTCAATTGCTTCCGTTACTGTCCCAAGTCCGGCAATTGTGTCATAATCCTCCGCTGTCAAAAGCTTTGCCGACATTGCACGTACCTTTGTCGTAATCCCACTGTAAGCCATCACATTTCCCATACACTACACCTCGATCATATGTCTTACGATTTCCTCTGCATAAATCTCGTGATTTTCTTCATATTCCTGCTTCAGCGCATCAATTGCAGTCTGGTTCTTCTTCCGTTCCCGGTCCAGGACCTTCTCTACTTCCTGCTGCGACTTTTCTTTTATCTTCTCCAGTTTTTTCTGTGTCTCTTCTTCCAGATCCCGGTCAAATTGATCTCTTTCTTCCTGTATCTGTCTTTCAATTTCACTCTTCTGCTGTCTGGCATGCTCTACGATTGTCTCCGCCGTCGTCTCTACTTCAGCCAATTTTTCAATTACAGAGTTCATAAGCCGCCCTCCTTTTCGCACATTTCACAACAAATAATTGTTATTTTTTTATCCATGTTATAATAATACACCTATTTTTTAAAATTACCACAATTATTTTGTATATATTGTATTATTTCTTCTCAATTCTTCTGACAATTTCTGCTTCCATTGACTTTTTCCTGCACAGACGCTAAACTAAGAACGATTTGCAAATCCAGTGATTATAAGGAGGAATACACGTATGCGTCTTAGAAATATACCACGTGCAGAGAGCGTTCTCGAAGCCTGCAAAGAAGTTGTGAAAGATCCGGAAAGCTTACGCGGAGACTGGAACCAGACATTTAAAAAAGAGCAGCCCCTACATATCGAGATCGGCATGGGAAAAGGTCAGTTTCTTCTGACCCTGGCAGCCCAAAACCCACAGATCAACTACATCGGCATTGAGCGTTATTCCAGCGTTCTGCTACGTGCCGTTGAGAAATTCCAGGAACTGGAAGCAGAGGGGAAAGCTCCTGCCAACATCCGGTTCATCTGTATGGATGCAAATGACCTGCCAACCGTATTCGCCCCGGCAGAAGTATCACGTATCTACCTGAACTTCTCCGATCCGTGGCCGAAAGCCCGCCATGCAAGAAGAAGACTGACTTCCAATGAATTCTTCAAGCTTTATGACCAAGTCCTGACCGCAGATGGAACGGTAGAATTCAAGACCGACAACCGGCCGCTCTTTGACTTTTCAGTAGAAGAACTCGAAACTTCCGAACTTTTCGTTCTGGATCAGCTATCCTATGATCTTCATAACGACAGTACGATGAATCAGGGCAATATTATGACTGAATATGAAGCCAAGTTCTCTTCTATGGGCAATCCGATCTGTAAACTGATCGCAAAGCGCAGATAACACGCTGCAATATCCGGACTTATATACCGATCCTGTCTGCCTGCACTTCTTCCCTTTCCTTTCATATATTAATAGAAAGCATATCTTATGCTCCTGTTTCTTATGGGAAAGGGTGGAAGCTTATGTTACATCTGACGACACAGAACTTTGATATCTGCCGGATGAACCACTGGCAGTTTTCTTCCGATACACCGGCAAAGGCTGGACCGGAGCATCCCACACTGGCTGTAGTCATGTTCTACGCTGTCTGGTGTGGAAAATGTGCAATGATGCGCCCTGTCATAGAAGATCTGGAAAAGAAATATCAGAAGAAATATTTCGACAGCATCTGCTTTTTTGAAGTAGAGACCTCTGAATCCGCACTTCTTGCTGCGCAATATCAGACCACTCTTCTTCCGTCATTTCTCATTTTTAAAGACCGAGAACTGATTGCCACCATGCAGGGAATGATACCGCAAAAGGAGCTGGACTCACGCCTGCAGAAATTGTTGACTGTGCAGATGCGGACGCAATCTACAGAAAATCTTTAGAAATAGTTAATTTATATTTTCTAGGAAAACACATTGTTTTATGTTATATTAAAAAAGTAACAGGGATAAAAATATTTAATAAAAAGGGGGCATGGTGAACACACCACGCATTATGAAAAAATTAAAAAGAGCATTACCAGTTGCCATGGCAATCGTACTTGGATCTACTGCGGCACCACTGGTTGTAAGAGCAGATTCATCCAAAGTTGTAACACTTGGCGCCAATCTGACTGATTCACAGAAGAATTCTATGTATGAGTATTTCGGAACTTCATCTGACAAAGCAGAAGTCATCGAAGTTACCAATGCAGATGAAAGAAAATATCTGGAAGGAGTCGCTCCCGACGAACAAATCGGTACCCGTACCTACAGCTGTTCTTATGTAGAACCGACCACAAGCGGCGGAATCCAGGTAAAGGTTTCCAACTTAACTTATGTTACAAGCTCTATGATCTCCAGTACGCTTCTGACATCCGGTGTTGAAAACTGTAATGTCGTTGCCGCTTCTCCGATCGAAGTATCCGGAACCGGTGCACTGACAGGTATCATGATGGCTTATGAGAAAGCCACCGGAACAACTCTGAATGACGATCAGAAAGCAGCTGCGACCGATGAACTTGTCACCACAGGAGATCTGGCCAATAACATCGGCCAGGACAAAGCGGAAAGTGTCATGAACGATGTAAAAAAAGATGTGATCGAGGGCGGATTAACGGATGCAGATGACATTCAGAATGCAGTTGAAAACGCTGCCAAGGATAACAACGTCACGCTGACACAGGAACAGATCGACAAGATCTCCGATCTGATGAAAAACATTTCCCAGTATGACTATGATGTCAAAGCTCTGAAGAATACATTAGATAACATTGACGGAAAGAGTGGCGGATTCTTCTCCAACCTCTGGAGTTCTATCAAAGGTATCTTCGGCGGCGATGACAGTTCCGATGGCGGAATCATTAACGGCACGGATGACAGCGCACTCGGTGATGATGTCGTAACTAACAGTACACTGGATTCTTCCGACAATTCTTCCAACAGCACAGACAGTTCAGATGCCGCTTCGGATGATACTTCGGATGACAACAGTGATGACAGCGGATTCTGGGGCAAGATCAAGAAGTTCTTCAAAGATCTGTTCGGTGGAAGCAATTCTAAGAAAGACGACACAGACAAGAGTAACGATGATGCCATTACAGAAGATAACTCTGATAACACTGATGAGCCGTCTGGCGACACACAGAACGATTCTCTGAACAACGATGCTGATTCTTCAGATGACGGCACAACAGACAACTCTGCTGATGATTCTTCATTGAATGACAGTACAGATAACCAGTCTGATAACCAGAGCAACACACAAAACAGCAGTGAATCCGATGCCTCTGGTTCCGATACTTCTGATTCCTCAGCCGACAGTTCTTCCAACTAAATACAGTCATTAATAAAGATGTATAGTAAAACGAAAAATGCCGGGAAGTTTCAACACTTCCCGGCATTTTTATCCGCAGGCATCAAAGTTTTTTGCCACTGACTTCATATAATTAAAACTCGAATACAGCAACTCCGTAAGGCGGCAATTTGTATGCGAATGAATACGGTCTTCCATCACATTCTTTCTTCTCCGCTTTGTATATCTTCTTACGATCTGCTCCGGTTCCGCCGTATTTCTCCTCATCACTGTTCAGGATCAGTTTATACTGTTTCTTTCTCGGCACTCCGACTCTGTAATCATCTCTTGCCATCGGCGTAAAGTTGCAGACGAACAACAGATTCTTCTTTGCACCTTTCGAATGTCTCATAAAGCTGTAGATACTTCTGTATCCGTCATCCGCATTGATCCATTCGAATCCTTCCCAGCTCTGATCCATCTCATACATTGCCTTATGCCTCTTATACAGGTGTAAAAGGTCTTTTACCCACATCTTCATCTGCTGATGTTCCGGTTCGGCCAGCAGGAACCAGTCCAGTTCCCGTTCTTCACTCCATTCACGAAGCTGTGCAAATTCCTGTCCCATAAACAGAAGTTTCTTTCCTGCGTGTCCCATCATAAATGCATATCCGGCTTTCAGATTCGCATATTTATCAAATCCAAGTCCCGGCATCTTATTCAACATCGAACACTTGAGATGTACCACCTCATCATGCGACAATACCAGAATATAATTCTCACTGTATGCATAACTCATGGCAAATGTCATCAGATGATGGTTATCCTTTCGGAAATATGGATCCAGTTTCATATATTCTGTGAAGTCATGCATCCATCCCATATTCCACTTCAGACTGAATCCCAATCCACCTTCTTCTACATCTCCGGTAACCTGCGGCCATGCCGTAGATTCCTCTGCGATCATAAGTGCTCCCGGGTTTCTTCCAAGTACAACAGAATTCAGATGTCTGAAGAAATCGATCGCCTCCAGATTCTTATTCTCGCCATATTTGTTTGCAACCCATTCTCCGTCCTTCCGTCCGTAATCCAGATACAGCATCGAAGCAACCGCATCCACACGCAATCCGTCTATATGGAACTTCTCAACCCAGAATAACGCATTTGAAATCAGGAAGTTCCTTACTTCATTCTTTCCAAAATCAAATACTTTCGTTCCCCAGTCCGGATGTTCTCCCAATCTTGGATCTGCATATTCGTACGTCGGTGTTCCGTCAAAATCTGCCAGTCCGTGTGCATCCTTCGGGAAATGTGCCGGTACCCAGTCGAGAATGATACCGATTTTATTTCTATGCAGATAATTGATCATCCATGCAAAATCTTCCGGCGACCCATATCTGGATGTCGGTGCATAGTATCCGGTCACCTGATATCCCCAGGATCCGTCAAACGGATGCTCGGCAATTCCCATCAGTTCCACATGTGTGTAACCCATTTCTTTTATGTATTTGGTAATTGCCCTGGCAAATTCTCTATATGTATAGAATCCTTCATCTTCCCTTCCCGGGTGACGCATCCAGGAACCAATGTGTGCCTCATAGACAGACATTGGCTCGTGCTTATGATTCCAGGTCTTTCTACGTGTCATCCACTCTGTATCTGTCCATTTGATATTCTCAATATCTGCGACCCTGGATGCTGTTCCCGGTCTTAACTCCGCATAATTGGCATATGGATCTGCCTTAAATATCTGTTCTCCCGAATAAGTCTCGATACAATATTTATACATCTGATCCTTCTTCACACCTGGTATAAAACAGGTATAGATCCCGAGCGGCTCTTCCCTCTTCATCGGATTTGCCTCTGTGTCCCATTCATTGAACTCTCCGACTACCGATACCGCCTGCGCATGCGGTGCCCACACTGCAAAATACACACCTTTTTGTTTTCCGTTCTGTACCAGATGTGCGCCCAGCTTCTCATAAATCTCATAATGATTGCCCTGTCCGAAAAGGTATTGATCCAATTCACCTATTTCATATGGTTTTTTCTTTTTTTCAGCCATAATTACCCCTCGCATTCTGCTGCATATTTATAAGAACATTATACTTTACAAACAGGCAAAAAGAAAGAGCTTTGACCGTTTAGTTTGTCAAAACTCTTTCAAAATCCGACCTGTAAATCCTGTTCTCGACAGCTTCTTACAGGTATTCGTTTTTGTTAAATTCTAAAGTCTTCTTCTTTCAGAATAATTCTGTCAGAATCGTCGGTTCCCTTGCCGAATACTCTTCGTGCAAGATGTTTTACATTTGCTTTCTGTGAATGTGAGATTGCTTCATCCATGATCTCTTTTACTTCAGCAACTGATACTGCATGATCTTCTCTCTGCATTACATCGATACGGCTGTACAGTGCAAGGATTCCCATCTCATCCAATTTGTATCCATTCTCTTTCGCATATGTCTGACCGAATGTTACCAGCTCATCATTGATGAATACCGGAAGCTCCAGCTTAGAACTGAACTTCTTCTTGAATTCCGGGTTTGCTGTCATCAGACGCTCCAGAGGTTTTCTCTGATCTTCCAGTACAAAGAGCAATTCTCCTGTCTTCTTCTCCATCAGATAATTTAACTCTTTTACAGTTCTCGCATTCAATTTTCCTGCATGCTCGATGATGATCGCTCCGCCGCGCAGCTTCTGAATAATATTTGTAAGCTCTTTCTTATTAAGAGATTCACCTGTAACGATTGCTACTTTACCCTGTTTCAGACTTCTCTGTTTCTGAATTGCTTTTACAATATCAACCGCAAGGACTGTCTTACCAGATCCTTTTCTACCAATCACAAGAAGGTTACCTGTCTTGGATGTTCCTTCTCTCTGTGCCCTTCTGTCGTTATCAAGTACTTCAACGATCTGTTCGCTCATTCCTCTCACCGGTACAAAATATGAGAACAGCTTCTTCTGTTCTTCTGTAAGTCCGGCTTTCAGACCAATCTCACTCGTAGCACTCAGATCATATCTTCCGGTTACAACAAATCCTGTATCGAACGGAACACCGCCTTTAGATTTCTTGATTCTTGCCTGAATCTCTTCCTCTGATGGCTCTTCGATTTCTAACTCTTCATCCGCTTCTTCATCGTCTTCAATCTCTAAGTCTTCGTCATCAAAATCTGTCTCTTCATCGTCTACATCTGCAAAATCATCGTCGAAGTCTTCTTCTTCGTCCTCTACATCCGCAAAATCAGCATCGAAGTCTTCTTCTTCAAAATCGGCTTCTTCAAAGTCTTCATCCTCAAAGTCTTCCTCTTCAAAATCAGCTTCTTCAAAGTCTTCATCTTCAAAGTCTTCCTCTTCGAAATCAGCTTCTTCTTCGTCCTCTTCTTCGAAGTCTTCATCCTCGAAATCAGCTTCTTCAAAGTCTTCATCCTCAAAGTCTTCCTCTTCAAAATCAGCTTCTTCAAAGTCCTCATCTTCAAAGTCTTCATCCTCAAAGTCTTCCTCTTCGAAATCAGCCTCTTCAAAGTCTTCATCCTCAAAGTCTTCCTCTTCGAAATCAGCTTCTTCAAAATCTTCATCACCGAAATCGGCTTCTTCAAAACTGCTTCCGCTCATATCGATTCCGCTAAGTTCTTCTTCGATTCCTTCAATGAAGTCTTCTTCCGTTTCCGAACCATCTTCAAAATCCTCTTCATAGAGTTCTTCTTCCGACTCTTCATTTCCCATTTCTTCCATCAGACGTACAATATCATCCGGAATTCTCTGTGTCTTGCTTATCGGTTCTGCCTCTTCCTCGGCCGCCTTTCTTGCTGCTTCTTCCTCGGCCTTTCTTCTTGCCTCTTCTTCGGCCGCTTTTCTTGCTGCTTCTTCCTCGGCCTTTCTTCTTGCTTCTTCCTCGGCTTTTCTTCTTGCTTCTTCTTCGGCCGCTTTTCTTGCTGCTTCTTCCTCAGCTTTTCTTCTTGCTTCTTCTTCGGCTGCCTTTCTTGCTGCTTCTTCCTCGGCTTTTCTTCTTGCCTCTTCTTCGGCCGCCTTTCTTGCTGCCTCTTCTTCCTCGGCTTTTCTTCTTGCCTCAGCTTCCGCCGCTTTTCTCTCAACTTCTCTGCGTTCTTCTTCCTGGCGGATACGAGCCTGTTCTCTTTCTTTCTGAAGACGCTCTTCATCTTTTGCTTTCTGCTTCTCGATTGCTGCTTCGTGGTCTTTCTGTTTTTCTTCCCATTTCTGAAGAATATCATCGATCATCATCTGACCATTCGCCAGAATCTCATCTTCACGCTCCTTCATTGCTTCTTCTTCAATTGTAATGCCATTGGCAACCGCCATGCCCTGCGCTAAAGCTTCCTCCAAAGTAGCTCCCGTCACAACCTGTTTGATCGTTGATCCATGTTCTTCCGCAGCCTCTTCCGGTTCAGTATATACCGGTTCTTCTTCCACGACTTCTTCTGCAGCTTCTTCTACAATTTCTTCCTGCGGAATCTCTTCTTGTACAACAGTTTCCTGCATCGGCACTTCCTGTGGAATCTCTTCCTGTACAACAGTTTCCTGCATCGGTACTTCCTGCGGAGGAATTTCCTGAACTTCAGATTCATCAACTCTTTCTGTCACTGGCTCTCTGACCGGCTCTTCTTGTACGTCAACAGTCTCTTCTGTACTTTCATTATATTCATTCTCGTCATCCACTTCTTCCAGTGTTGATTCCGGTTGTTTCTCCGGTTCCGGTTTCTTCTTAACCGCTCCCGGACGGCTGTCATATTTCTCCTGCTGAAGTGGTGTCAGTGGCTTATACTTCATCTTCAGTTCCATTGCAAGGTATACATATTTTCCTTCACTGAACCACAAGATCAGATCATCACATTCTTCCAGACATTCTGCTGTCATTCCGGCTTCATCATACAATTTGGCAAGTTCATATGCCCACTTTTCAATATATTCCGCTTTTTTAAATTCTTCCAGTGCTGTAATCTGATCTGTCAGCGATGCCCCCTGTGTTCTCAGAATCTTATATTTTAAAATATACTGATTCGGATCTTTTGGTGCCAGCTTTACGAATTCTTCATAACAATCCGTTGCTTCTCTGATATCTTTAATCTTCAATGCCAGTGTGCCTAAACGATATACAATTTTTCTGCTTCCCGGTGCTCTGTCAAATGCCAGGAACAGTATATCTCTCCCCTTCTTAAACTCACCGTTATATTCATAAATCTCACTGACTGTATTGAGCATTGACGCATTCTTTACTCTTCGCCAGTCTATACCATCAGCAATTTCCTTTGCCTGCTGGTACTCCTTCTTTTCCAGATGATCAAGCATTTGCTCGGTCTTCACCCTATATTCATATTTATCCAATATTTCTCACCTCAAATGTTTATTTTAAAAAAGCGTATTTCCCTACAATTTTACTTATATAAGTTTATCATATGACCTGTTTATTGTCAAAATATCCCGCCAAATATGTTAAAAAAATATTACAAAAATTACAATTTTTTTATCCCTGTAAAATGTCTGCCGGCTGCTCTCTGATATCAACATAAAAAACAGCCATCATATTCTTTCCTATGATGGCTGTTACATATTCAATTTTATCATATTTAATTTTTATATCGGAGAATGATTTTTAATTTTTATTTCTTATTCCCTGTCGCCTTTGTATGCTTTCCGATGATCTTTTACTCATCTTCTTTGCACATTCATTCAAATCTACTATTCATGTTTCTTTACACATATTAATAATATCTTTAAATATGTGGTATTCTGTTCAATATGTCTGCAGTTCTTTTTATCGTCCGGTGTATATTTTCTCCGTCTGTTCTATTTTTCCGAATCTCCTCTACCGGCCTTTTATCTATTATAATAAAGGCTTATTCTCTGGGAACTTCTACCTGCCATACCACTAACATATTGATTCGATGATTCTACTGTGTCCATTGGATTAAGCCTCCTTTTCATAAATTTCCAATCAACGATATCTCACCGACATATGAAATATTCTTCATCCTTGATAAACTTTTCTTTTATCACTTAAGATATAAGTTGGAATTTATTATCTCATCTCTTCTACGATTATGATCCATATCCCCTTGATACCATTCTATAATCGTTATTCATCCATTCTCTTTCTCTACAATATACTTTACGATATTTGATATCCGATGCCTTACCAGATATTTCATATCTATATCCTGTATTTTTCGATTCTTAAACGAATTGAGAATTTATAATAAAAATACATCTTATAAAATATGTGATATTCAATTTTCAAGATTCCCTTTCTCGTCAGGAATTCTTTTTGTTTATTTTGGATTTCTTTTGGATTGATTATATAATATCATTCGGCTTTTATTTTGTCAATACTTTTTGCAATTAATTTTATTTATTTTTCATTATTCTATTTCAAAAGTTGAATTATCTGATTTTTCTTTATTTATTTTAATGTTTACACAATACTATACATTTTCGAATCGTATGCTTTTGTTAACATCATACGCTTGCGCATGTCCAATTGTTAACCATCAATCTTTTACAGTTGACATTTTATCCTGTTTATTTTATACTTCTGTTATATTTTTGATATAAAACTAAAGGAAAGGAGTTCTGCCATGTCATATGGCAGACAATTACCACTATGAACAACACAGTAAATAGCACAACAACGAAAAAGCTTTCCACCCGCAAACTGGTTCTGATTGCTTTGATGACTGCAATCACCTGTATCTTCGCTCCTATGGCGATTCCGATTCCGGTCAGCCCGGTACCGATCAGTCTTACCAACCTGGTGATCATGATCAGTATCTATGTACTTGGTTTTAAAGATGCAACCATCAGTTACATCGTATATCTGTTACTTGGTCTTGTCGGTCTCCCTGTATTTTCCGGTTTTACCGGTGGATTAGGAAAACTTGCAGGTCCTACCGGCGGATACCTGATTGGTTTCATCTTCCTTGCACTGATTTCCGGACTGTTCGTTGATAAATTTCCAAAGAACAGAATCCTGGCAGTTGTCGGTATGATCATCGGTATGGCAGTCACTTATATCTTCGGTACAGAGTGGCTTGCGATCCAGTTGAAAATGTCATTCGTTGCAGCACTTTCTGTCGGAGTAATTCCTTATCTTGCCGGTGACGCAGTGAAGATTATCATTGCGATCATCGTCGGACCTGTACTCCGCAGCCGTCTGAGCCAGCTGCAGTAATAAAAATACACAGTATCGGAATTAATTTGGGATTTAATTCAGGAAGGCTGTGGATACCCGAACCGGAATAAAGCTTGGAAAGG
>OBLF01002775.1_pt1 | contig 11333 bp, 5 predicted proteins | sample 1519231 | NCBI WGS metagenome assembly OBLF01 (sample SAMEA2602895, study PRJEB22501) | metagenome | reverse complement strand
TATCGCTTATACATCCAGTTCTGGAAATCGCTCTTCCGTCTCGCATAATGCTCCGCTTTCTTCTCATACATCCGCTGGTCTGCGAGCTTCGCAATTTCACGGACAGACTCCCACTGCCGTTCATCACTCCAGACTGCTCCGCAGGAGACACTCATATGTGGCACTGTGTCACCGGACCAGTTATCCACAAGCAAATCAAAATTCTGCTTAATAATCCCAAACTGTTCCTCATCTGTAAACAGGATTGTGACAAATTCATCGCCGCCGACACGGTAGACTTTTCCATAATCATCAAAGCTCTGTTTCATGCAGCCTGCAACACCGCAGAGCAACTCATCTCCGGCGGCATGTCCCAGCCGGTCATTGACCGCTTTCAGACCATTTACATCCGCGGTCAGATAAAGGAACTTCTTATCTGCTGTCAGTTCCTTTATATCCTGCTCATAGGCACGCCGGTTATAGTATCTTGTCAGCTCGTCTGTAGTGGATGACCGGAGCAGCTGCTCTTCTTTTCGTTTTTCATATTCAATACTTCGCACCGCAAATATTACACTCACCGGCCGTTGTTCTTCATCCTGCTGAATCGCAATAAACGATGCATGGAACCAGCCAAGTGTTGTTCCTATAAAATCTCCGGATATATATTTCTCTCCTTCCATTCGTTCAGGAAGAGTATGCAGATCTATAAATTCTCTTGCTGCCTCCCGATACTCTTCTACGGTTCTGTTTTCCAGAAGCGCACGCAGACGCACATCCGCATCTTCATAATACCTTCCTTCCATATTTTCTTCACCGATCTCAACTCCGCCATAACGCATGATCTTATTTTCCCTAAGTTTGATCACATACATACTGTGGTTGAGCCCTGCCATCGTTGCCAGCACTGCATACTGCTCTTCCTTTTCCCTGTTTATTCTCAATACTCTTGCGATCATAATCAGAAGTATAATCGTTGCAATAAGCAGATACAACATCACACTCAGCATTGCCACTGCATTACTTCCGTTAAGATGTGTCATATCGTATACCACTCCGACTGTATAGCCGTCGACATTCCTTGAAACACTTCTGCTCTTGCTGATTTTTAACTGTTTCAGTTTATTGCCAATCTTCCCGGAATCCGTTGCACCATAGATCTTTCCGCTTTTTCTGTCTGCTACATAGATGTCGATTCCTTCATACACCGGCATATTACTGACAACGGATTTTATTTCATTTTGTTTCAGTTTTTCCAGAAGGCGCACCGGCTCTACACCTACCTGGATCATACGGGTTCCTGCATCATTCCATGTGATCGCATACATCATCTTCTTTCCTTCTGATGTATTCGGTGTCACATCCTGACACATCGTAAGCTTTTTATTTTTCAACATTGGTTTAAAATATGCGATCTGCTTGCCGGAGCTGAAATTATATCCGTAGTATTTCGGCACCGTTCCGCTGTAAACCTTACCGCTCTTATCAAACAGATGCACTTCATCGACAGACATCAGCTTCGCGATCTTCTGTAGTTCCGGCACATCATGCTCTGTCTTCTCATTTGCATCCAGAATATATGCTACCGCCTTTGCCCGCACCATATAATCTTCCTTCAACGACTGGATCATCTCTTTTTCGTCATCTGTATTTCTCTCAATGATCCCTGCCACCTGATCCAGCAGAACTTCTGACGTATTCCTTATGTTCCGGTTATTTACATAATCAAGAAGCCGGTCTTCCAGAAATAACGCCGATATAAGAATAAAAATAATCAGACAGACCACTTTCATCCATTTTCTTTTTTTCACTTGCTTTTTTCCAAATCTCATACTCTAACTTTCCATCCGTTATCTTTATTATCGGTCTTTTGTACATTTTACAATCACAGGTTCTTACATTCTCCATTGTCATAGCAAAAAGTAATTAATCTTCACAAACTAAGTCACTTTTATTATAGCATAATTATTGTTATAGTCATAAAAAAGAGGTCAGATAATTTCTTGAATATCTTGCTAATATATAGAAACGAGGTCCTTTACTTTACGTAAAGAACCCCGCTTTGTTGAAAGATGTATAATGATTTATTCTAATTGTAATATGAAAAACTTTCTTAAATCGCTCTTGTATATTTCTTCAGCCATTCTCTTTCCTCTTCGTTAAGATGTGGCGCAATTTTTTCATATACCAGTGCATGATAATCATTCAGAAGACGTTTCTCTTCTTCAGACATCATGTCCGCTTTGATTCCGTCAAGATCCATTGGTACGTATGTGATTGTCTCAAAGCAGAGGAATTCTCCATATTCATTCTTCTTCCATTCTTTTACAAGAAGTTCATTTTCCAGACGGACTCCGTGGGAACCTTCAAAATAAATTCCCGGCTCATCTGTAATAACAATTCCCGGTTCAAACTGGTGAGTATCATTTTTGCGATATGCCCAGCGGAAATTTGTCGGTCCTTCATGGATATTTAGCAGGTAACCCATACCATGTCCGGTTCCATGATTAAAGTTCAATGCTCTATCCCAGAACGGCTTTCTTGCCAGAATATCCAGATTCATTCCATTGCAGCCTTTTAACATTTTTGCGCTTGCAAGCTGGAGATTACTGATTGCTACCAGTGTAAAGTGCTCTTTCATAATATTCGGGATCTCACCTAATACATAGGTTCTTGTAATATCTGTAGATCCTTCGTAGAATCCAGCTCCTGTATCTGTTAAGAATACATTTCCTTCTTTCAGCTCTACGTCTGTCTCTTTTGATGATGTGTAATGGCAAAGTGCTGCATGTTCTCCATATGCACTGATTGGTTCAAAACTTGGACGGATGAAATTTCCCTGCTCTATACGCAATTCATCCAGCTTGTCAGATGCGCTCATCTCTGTAATCTTCATCTTACCTACATTTTCTTTTAACCATTTCATAAAACGAACATGTGCAATGCTGTCTTTGATCTGTGCTTTACGGATATTTTCAATCTCTACCGGATTCTTAATTGCTTTAAAAAGAATCTCCGGATTGCGTGTGTCTACTTTTTTCATTTCTTCCGGAATGTTCTTATAAATTGCATAATTAGTCTTTGACGCATCCAGAAGTGCTGTATTTTCTATAGAAAGATGTTTCATATCTTCATATATTGCATTATACGGATGAATTGTAACACCATCTTTTGCATAAATAGCTTTCATTTCATCAGATAATTTTCTCTCATCAATATATAATAACATTTCATCCATTGTAATGACTGCATAAGACAATACCATTGGGAAGAAATCAATATCATTTCCACGCATGTTCAGAGTCCAGCAGATATCGTCCAGTGTTGTAAGAATATGTATATCTGCTCCTTCTTCTTTCATTACTTCACGGATTCTCTTTAATTTATCAGCTACGGATTCTCCTGCATATTTCTCCTCAAGAATAAATGCAGGCTCTTCAGAAAGTTTCGGGCGATCCTCCCAGAACTGATCTACCAGATCATATTCGTAAACAATTCCTCCGTTTTTCTTTCGAGCAATTGTCTCATATCCAAGACCTTCTCCCATAGATACAACACGTCCATCAAATCCGATCACACCATTTTCCGGCAGGTGTTCTTCTAAATATTCTTCGATAGTCGGAACTCCCGGCTCACGCATTTTCATAAGCTCTACGGTTGTACCTTCCATCTGTTTTGCCGCCTGGATAAAATATCTTCCGTCTGTCCACATTCCTGCCCAGTCTTTTGAGATTACAGCTGTTCCTGCAGATCCGGAAAATCCAGTCATATATTTACGTGCCTTGAAATATTCTCCTACATACTCACTCTGATGAAAATCTGCAGTCGGAATTACATAAAAGTCAATTCCTTTTTCTTCCATTAATTTTCTGAGACAACTAAGTCTTTCTTTTACTCCCATGAAACATACCTCTTTTCTGTTATATTACATGAGCTATATAATTCTGCACGAAATATATAGCTCATAAAATTCATTATTAATCTACTAACGCGGATAATCGTTTGTCTAACGCGATCATAATTGCTGCTGCCACAAAAGATACAACGGCAATTCCGATACATGCTGTCTTGAATGGAATATTTCCACCAAATAAGATTCCGTATACCGGACCGTAGCTCTTAGCTGCGATAAATGTTGCAAATCCCCACATAGACATCATCAGCGCCAGGTAACGGCTTGGGGAATATTTACTGATGAATGAATGTCCCAGTGGTGAGAAGAACATCTCTCCAAGTGTCAGAAGGAATGCGAATACGATCAGCCATAATACGCTTGCTTTGTGTCCGCCTCTTGCAATATCAATTACTGCATAGAAGATGTATCCAAGTCCGATGATCGCAATTCCAAGTCCTGTCTTTCTGAACAGACTCATGTCTCCCTGCGGTCTTGCAGCCAGCTTTCTCCAGAGTGCTGCTGTCACAGGTCCTAAGATTACACAGAACATTGAGTTTGCTGCATCAAACCATGTAGATGGAACTTCATAGCCTGCAACTACCCAGTTCATGTTATCTGCCCAGTAATAATATACCGGAAGGTATCCAAGATACCAGAAGATCCAGAAAATAATGGAGAACAGAGATGCAATAAGGATCGCACCGATACGTTTTTTCTCAATCGTAGTAAGTGGCTCTTTTTTCGTCTCTTTTTTCTCTTCTACTGTTTTTTCTGCATCAATTGCAAGCTCTTCCTGTGTCTTTGTCTTCTTGAACGGACGTTTTCCAACATCTCCGAGGAAACGCCAGCATACGAAGAAATACCAGCATGCTCCAAGGAACATGATCAGTGCTGCAATTTTAAAGCAAGGAGCAAATCCTAATACTCCGTCTTTTGCAAATACATCTTTGTAAAGAATACCTACAAGGAAAGTACCTATGAATGCACCGACATTTACAAGTGTGTAACGCATAGCGAACGCCGGGTCCATCTGCTCTTTTTCAGTGATAACACGTCCGATGATCGGTCCGTTTTTAAATAACGCAAGCCCTAAACTTACAAGGAAGATCATGGCGTAAACACCGGTTGCTGTTGTTGCCACAGAACCCATATAATATCCGACTCCGGCAATCATCATACCGACCGGTGTCGTATATTTTGCACCGATATAACGGTCAACGACGATTCCTCCGAATAACGGAAGCAGATAAGAAAATGCGGTCAGGTTCGACTGCATATTTGCTGCAACAGTGTCAGACAGTCCAAGTCCTCCTGTTGCTACGGTTGCTGTTGCGAAAATCAGGATCAGTGAACGTCCCAGATAGTAAGACAGACGCTCAAAGATCTCGGTTGCGGCACATGTCCAGAATGCCGTAGGAAATCCCTTTTTCTTTGTCTCCATTTCTTTTTAACCTCTCTTTTCTCTTGTTACGCGCCGGTATTCCCCTCCCCGGCAGCTGATATAATTGATTTTATCGCTTTAATCCGATAATTTCCAATATTGAAAACATATACCAAAAGAAGAAAAACTTATAGGTTAAAATATTTACTTTTTCACACGCAACGTCCGCAGATATACCTTCTGTTCTGGCGTTATCCGGTAGCTCTCGATCGCTTTCTGGATTGTCTTATTGTGCGTCCACGTATCCATCCGCTTCTCTTCCAGATAAGGAATAATTGCTTCATACTGCTTCGCCAGCGCAGTTGCAAAATACCAGGCACGCATCATGTTGACATAGTATTCTTCCGACCGGATAGCTGCAACTTTTTCCGGATATTCCAGCTTAAATTCATCTTCCAGATAATAGCGCATCAGCATATTTATCCCAAAACGGATCGTATAAGTATGCTCCGATTCCATCCAACGGTAAACCTCTTTAATGAATAGATCCAGATGTTTCTTTACGATTTTCACGGCCAGAAGATCACAGGTCGCCCAGTTATCCACATAAGGAAGAAAACGATCCAGATCTTTTACACATTTTTCGTAATTTTTCCCCTGTTCCAGCAGAAGTCCATGTAAATTATTCTCTTCATAATACTGATGTGGCAATACTTCTACGAACTGTTTTGCTTCTTCTGTCTTTCCATACTTTTTTGCAAATGCACGTAGTGCCGGAGTCCTTACTCCGATCACGCGCTCCGAATCTACCGTAGGCATCAGTTTCATATGGAAATCCCGATACCCGGTGTCCTGCATGGCAAAGAGTTCTTTTTGTACATTATCAATTACTGCCTTTTTATTCATTTTATTTCCACCTCTTATTCATTGCATTTATTATTTTCCACAACATAATCATAACATTACTTAAAGCCAACTCTATATTATACATTGTAAAAAATTCCCTTTCTTTGAATTACCAGAATTATTCTAGCGCCTCAAACTAGCGTTAAGTCAAGCGTTTTTTTGTAAAAGAAAAATCCTTTCACTTACCCGCAGGTAAATAAAAGGATTTTCCACATTTTATTTCTTATTTATTTTGTAAGCCCCGATTTTGCTTTGCTCCATGCAGAATAAAGTTTCACAGATTTTCCATTCACTTTCACAGTCTTATAAGTGCGGATTCTTACGTAATATTTCTTCTTTGCTTTTAACTTGGAAATCGCTTTGCTCACTGTTTTATTCTTCGTGATCGTCGCGGTCTTTGCACCCTTGAACTTAGACGATGTTCCGTACTGCAACTGATATCCGGTCGTCTGTGTCGCCTGTTTTTTCCACTTCACTGTTAGCTTTTTCTTACCTGCTGTCAGTTTGGAAATGCTTGTTGTCTTCGGAACGATCTTAAATGTCTTCTTCACTGTTCCGCTGTAATTATTCTTCAGTGTGATCGTAACGGTATAACTTCCGACATTCTTGCGTCCCTTCGCATAAGCTATGGAATAATCTGTTTTTGCAAGTGTTTTGCCTTTTCTGTTCTTTACTGTTACGGATGGTGTTTTCGTCTTGCCGTCATATACATAACTGTTTCCGGAAAGTTTTACATCTGCAATCTTTGCAATTGTTTTTGTTCCAATCACTTTCTTACATATCTTGCAACGCTCTTCTATCTTACCATCCGTTTTTAAAGTTGCTTTTGTAAGAATATTTTCTGTCTGATGTCCTCCTGCACACGGATCTTCAGGATCCGGTGTCGGTATGGAACCTGCTTCGTCTGTAATTTTATCTGCAAAATCCGGCAGGATTTCCTCTTTAAATTCCTTCAGGAGCGAAGTTTTTACCCGGATGGTCAGATCTTTATGACATCCTTCAAATGCACTGGAATAGATTCGCAAATACGGTGGTTGTTCTTCTTTTTCAAATACCACTTCTTTTAAAGCAGAACAATTTCTAAACACTTCATTATTGATAACCTGTATTGTGTCCGGAAATGTCACTTTTACAAGAGACGAACATTCTTCAAATGCACTGTCATAAATCGAAGACACCCCTGGCATCTCCACATTCTTTAAAGACTTGCATCCATAAAATGCATATTTTCCAATTTCCCGCACTTTTGAAGATAATTTCACAGTTTCCAGATTTTCACAGTTTGTAAACATCCAGCTGTCAATCTCTTTTACATCTCCGCCTATGGTAATAGATTTGACTTTTTCTTTGCACTTATCATCTGTTTCATTGCAAAGCGTATTCCATCCAAGCATCCCCTGATCTGTAATAATCGTAAGCGCCCCTGTTTTTTCATCCAGTTTATAGCCTTTTGTCTCTAGTTCTTCATCACTGTCTTCTGCCCATTTTGCATATAGATTCCGGTCAAAACCATTATCCGTACATTTCCTTACCCAGTCATAATTACTGGTATCTTTAATCAGACTGTCATAATATGCCGTCGGTTTATAACACCAGCCAAGGAATGTATATCCCTTCCTCTTCGGTACATATTTCCCGATATCAAAGAAATTATCACTTTCCTGATCCAGTTCATAAGTGATCTGTTCTTTACCATCGATAGTCCCACCATTTCCATGGAATGTGATGGTATCACCTTCCTCAAAAACCGGATACAGTTCCTCATCACCCCAGTTGTACGTTGCCTTTTCTATATTATTTTCCCAGTCAAATGTATAAACCGTGTCACTGCCATCTCGCTTCTTATCTGCGAAATACAATCCTCCGCTCCACTCTTTAAAATGAAATCCGGGTCTTACGATTGCCGGGAGTCTTATTTCCTGTTTTTCTCTTTTTATATAATAGCGATCCGGAAAATTTTTAGATTCTTCTTCCGTCACATCTTTATATGTCAGCAGATAATATGGCTCAAAGAAACAAAGCGTACAGCCGCTCCATGTATTCTCGACCGTATTTGCGACTGTAAGTCCTGCACTGTCTTTTACTTCACTTACAAAATCAAAGCCGCTCCCCCGGATCGCTTCCACAATGCATGGCAAACCTGTCTTGTTTCTGTAGCCTATAGGTGATATTGACATGATATCCATATCCACACTTTTTTTCACGGACTCTGACAGTGAATTTTCACCCATTTTCCAGATATTATACGTATTCGTAAGCACCGGATCACTTGCATCTGTTATAATCTTGCTTGTATCCAGCTTGCTTCGTACCAGCTTGGAATCATAGGCACGCAGCTCTTCAAGTTCTAATCTTGCACGTAGCAATGTCAGTGTTACATAAGGAACGCCATCTGTTCTGGTATCATGTGTCACCTTAAGCTCCGGATCAATATAAAAATATTCATCCGGCATGATCAGATGCTTCGCATTTTCTGAATTATCATCTCCCATCAGATGCCCGATCTTCTCTGCGGAGATCTCATCTGCCTCCCGGACATTCTGCATCGATGCCTTTTCGTCCGCTTTTACTTCGCTCATTCCTGGCATTAATGACGCCATCATTGTAATTGCAAGCACACCGCCAAGTACGCATTTGCCTAATCGTTCTATTTGTTTCTTTTTCATACGCAAAACCTCACTTTTTGTTTCTACATAATTTTCCTGTTTTCATTATATCAAGTCGGATTTTTTCTATCTACTGTATTTCCTTTCTGGCAATGCCAATTTGGAAACTATTCTGTTGTAAATAAGATTATCTATTGTATACTGAAAATAACTACAATATCAGGAGCTGTATTTCTCGGAAAACAGCAATATAATTATCAATTTACCGGAGGAATCGCATATGGATTTTAAAGAAAAATTAAACGAATACATAGAACAGTTAGGCTGTACTTCCAAAGAGTTGGCGCAGGCAAGCGGACTTTCTGCTGCTACGATCAGCCGCTATCGTTCCGGTGACCGGCTTCCGCAATGGGACTCAGAAAATTATAACAAATTGATTGCTGGTCTTTCCGGACTTGCACAGGAAAAATGCATCTCTTCTCTTACAGAGTCTGCCATTTCCGAAACGTTATCCATATTTTCTGAGAATACATTTGTAGATATCCACCGGTTGCAGACAAATTTTAACTATTTGTTAAACACACTCTCGTTGAATGTATCCGAACTTTCCCGTGCGCTGAATTATGATGCTTCCTACATTTCACGCATTCGGAATGGACAGCGTAAACCGGCAGATCCACAAGAATTTGCAACAAAAATCACCGACTTTGTTACGCATAAATATCAGGATGTCTCACAGAAGTCGCAGATAGCCGCTCTGATCGGATGTGATGCAGATGCGTTTAAAGATCCAGACATTTACAGAACTTCTCTTTTTCACTGGCTGACCAATCAGGCGCAGCCTTCGAAGAATTATATGGCAGATTTTCTGAAAAAACTGGAACAGTTTGATCTCAACGAATATATCCGTGCCATTCATTTTGATGAGATGAAGGTTCCGACTGCACCTTTCCAGTTTCCGACTTCCCGGAGTTATTACGGATTAAAAGAAATGATGGACAGCGAACTCGCTTTCTTAAAAGCAACCGTGCTTTCAAAATCTGTGGAACCCGTTGCCATGTACAGCGATATGCCTATGGGCGAGATGGCAAAAGATCCGGAATTTCCAAAAAAATGGATGTTCGGTATGGCAATGATGTTAAAAAAAGGACTGCATCTCAACCAGATCCATAACCTTGACCGTTCCTTTGAAGATATGATGCTTGGTCTGGAGAGCTGGATTCCAATGTATATGACCGGACAGATTTCTCCTTATTACCTGAAAGGATCGCCCGGAAATATATTTTCTCATTTTTTAAAAGTCTCCGGCACTGCTGCGCTCTCCGGCGAAGCAATCTGTGGCTATCACAGCGAAGGGCGCTATTACCTTACAAAAAACAAAGAAGAAGTTGCTCATTACCGCAAACGCGCGGACAGACTTCTCTCCAAAGCATCTCCGCTTATGAAGATCTACCGTCTGGAACAGGCACAGGACTTCCAGAATTTCCGTCTGCAGAACGCACATACGCACGGAGAGCGGCATTATATTCTCTCTTCTCTGTCACTTTACACAATGACAGATGGGCTTCTGGAACAGATTCTGGCTCACAACCAGTTAACACCGGACGAACAGGCTCAGATCATAGATTATGTACGATCTTCCAGAGATTTTTCAGAAGAGCTCCTGGCTCACAGCCCGGTTACAGAAGAAATACCACTCCTGACAGAAGAGGAATTTGCAAAATATCCGATGACTTTATCTCTTTCCGGTATGTTTCTGGAAAAAGATGTCTTTTATACATGGGAAGAATATCAGACTCATCTACATCTGCTGCAAGAATACCACGAAAAACATCCTCTGTACCACGTAAAGCCAAATTCCTCGCCTGCCTTCCGCAACATTCAGATCTGTATTCTTCGCGGGAAATATGTCATGGTATCTAAAGAGAAAGCTCCTTCGATCCATTTTCTCATCCAGCATCCGAAGATGGTAAACGCTTTTGAAAATATGATCATTCCTGTGACAGAAGAAGAGACAGCCCCTTACTGATTGTGATTCGATTTTTTAACAATTGCCAGTTACAACAGTTTTCCCCAGTCAAAAGAAAAATCCTTTCACTTACCCGCAGGTAAATAAAAGGATTTTCCACATTTTATTTCTTATTTATTTTGTAAGCCCCGATTTTGCTTTGCTCCATGCAGAATAAAGTTTCACAGATTTTCCATTCACTTTCACAGTCTTATAAGTGCGGATTCTTACGTAATATTTCTTCTTTGCTTTTAACTTGGAAATCGCTTTGCTCACTGTTTTATTCTTCGTGATCGTCGCGGTCTTTGCACCCTTGAACTTAGACGATGTTCCGTACTGCAACTGATATCCGGTCGTCTGTGTCGCCTGTTTTTTCCACTTCACTGTTAGCTTTTTCTTACCTGCTGTCAGTTTGGAAATGCTTGTTGTCTTCGGAACGATCTTAAATGTCTTCTTCACTGTTCCGCTGTAATTATTCTTCAGTGTGATCGTAACGGTATAACTTCCGACATTCTTGCGTCCCTTCGCATAAGCTATGGAATAATCTGTTTTTGCAAGTGT
>OBLF01002771.1_pt1 | contig 11341 bp, 10 predicted proteins | sample 1519231 | NCBI WGS metagenome assembly OBLF01 (sample SAMEA2602895, study PRJEB22501) | metagenome | reverse complement strand
GAAACTGCATGTAATGACACCAATGAAATATCATGAGCAATATACAAAAGCAGCATAAAATATCGCCAGCCATAGCATGGCTGACGATACAAAAATTTATTATTTTTTATTGTCCTCTTGACGGGGAGCATACCAGATGTTTCCTGGGGGATTTTTTTGTTTAATACATGAAGCGGCTGACGCCCTTACAACTTCTTCATCGTAGAATCATAGTCCGAAACAGGATACCAAGTTTATCTTGTGGACCGGGGTAAGCCAAGATGATGAATTAAACAGCAAATTATTTATCATAATCTTTCGAACAAACACTAATCCCCATTCCATATCCCTTTGGTCCGATATGGCATCCTACACTGAATGAAAGTGGATCATAGTATACATAAGAATTCGGAAATGCTTCTACAAGCATCTGTTTCCATTCTGCGGCCTCTTCTTCCGTGAGGTTAGAGCCGGCAGCACCAACGAGAAGATGTTTGTCGTCAGCGTCTTTAAATCGTGTCTCACGGTCATTCTTTAATGCTTCAACCATTTTCTGCTTACATTTCTTCATGCCGCGTGTCTTGGCAAATGCGTCCAGCTTACCACCCTGGATAGTGAGAATCGGCTTGATGTTAAGAACACTTCCGAGTGCAGCACCGGCTGCGGTGACGCGTCCGCCTTTTTTCAGGAACTCAAGAGTGTCGACAGCAATATAGATACTGGAGTTATAGGCTTCGGCCTCTAATACTTCTTTGATCTCTTTTGCTGATTTTCCGGCTTCTGCAAGCTTCTTGGCATGCATGACAGATTCTCTCTGCGTAACGGAGATTCTGTGGTTGTCTGCAACCTGTACTTTGCCATCATAATCATCGGAAAGGCTGATAGCGGTTGAACAAGAAGCACTCAGTCCGCTGGACATTGGGATATGAATGATCTCATCATAACCCTGTTCTAATATATCATCCCAGAGATCCATCAGATCGCCTGGAGATGGTTGGGATGTAGATACATTCTGCCCGCCGGTCAGGCTTCCGTAGAAAGAATCTTCTGTAAGATCAATTCCCTCATAATGTGTCTCATCATCGATAATGACTGGCATAGGAATCAGGAAAATTCCCATGGAGTCGGCTTCTGCTTTCATAATTCCGCTGTTGGTATCTGTCATAACAGCTGTTTTCATATGTGAAAACCTCCTTTGTACTCTTTACTATCTATCAGTTATGGAATAAATATTCTTCATTATAATATGATTATTCGGTTCGTGTATCACCCCAGAAGAACAAAGCAACTGTGCCCGGTCCTGTATGACTTCCAATCGTCGTACCTACGTTATTGATCTCGACTTTTCCATTCAGATATGGGAAGCGGGATTCAACAAGATCGGCAACCGCTCTGGCATCTTCGTAGCATTCGGAGTGAGAAATGTAACATTTCCCATTATAGTCGGTCTGATGATCGGCATATTCGGCCATCTTATCTACAATAGTGCGAATGACTTTACGCTTTGTACGAATCTTATATCTTGGAATCAGACGGCCCTGATTATCCATGTTAAGAAGAGGGCAGATATTTAAGACACCTCCGATAGCACCTGCTGTTTTGGAAATGCGTCCGCCCTTTACGTAAAATGTAAGATCGGTAGAAAAGAACCAGTGATGTACGTTGAGACGGTGCTTTTCAGCATAGCGGAAAACCTCGTCCAGAGATTTCCCCTCGTCGCGAAGATCGGCAAGTTTATCCATCAAAAGTCCATATCCGGAAGATGCGCCGAGAGAATCTACGATCAGGATCTTGCGGTCAGGATAACGTTCTTCAAGATTCTCTTTTGCAATCATTGCAGAATTAATTACTCCTGAAATTCCGGATGAAAGTGTGATATGCAGGATATCTTTTCCTGCTTTAAGGAAAGGTTCGAAATATTCTTCAAATTCTTCGGCATTGACCTGTGAAGTCTTCGTATCGGCTCCGGCCGCCATAGCTGCATAGAATTGATCGAATGGGATAGATTTTCCAAGATCGTCTGCGTATTCTTTGCCATTCAGCTCAAAGTGAAAACAGATGTAAGATATGTCGCGTGCTTTAAAATGTTCTTCAGTAAGATCTGCTGTTGAACAGCAGCTGATAATATAATCCCTCATAATGTTCAAGTCCTTCCTTAATATATCTGGAATACTAATCTATACTCCAAGTGATAAAAATTGTATCATTTTCTCAGATTAAATTCAATATTTACAAGGGAAAGAAGGAGAAAAAGGTGAAATTGTTGCGGAAATTCGTGGTACAATATTCATGCGTTAGAAGTACTGCATAAAGAATACAGTAGAAGCGTATAAGAAGTAATAGATATCTGTAAGAGGATATCTGGAAAATAAAAAAGATACAGGGAAAGCATATGAGTAAAAAGAATGATACAGATAACCATATAGAAATAGAAAAAAGGAAAAGCATGTTAACAGATTGCGTACTGTGCCCAAGAAATTGTCACGCAGACCGTATAAACGGCCGGTGGGGAAGATGTCATGAGACCGCGGAAATCGTTGTGGCAAGGGCTGCGCTGCATATGTGGGAAGAACCTTGCATATCCGGAGATGCTGGCTCAGGAGCCGTATTTTTTTCCGGCTGCCCGATGGGCTGCGTTTTTTGTCAGAACCATAATATAGCCGAAGCAAAAGCAGGAAAGACAATTACGGTAGAAAGACTGTCAGAAATATTCCTGGAACTGCAGGAAAAAGGGGCGGCCAATATCAATCTCGTAACGCCGACGCATTATGTTTTGCAGATCATAGAAGCGTTAGATCTGGCAAGAAAGGAAGGTCTGTCTCTTCCTATTGTCTACAATACGAGCGGCTATGAAAAGCCGGAGACGATACGGATGCTGGATGGATACGTAGACGTCTATCTTCCGGATTTTAAATACATGGAATCAGAACTTGCGGCAGCATATTCCGGGGCACCCGATTATCCGAAATATGCGAAAGCAGCCTTAAAAGAAATGCTGCATCAGACGGGAAACATTCAGATTGATAAAGACACCGGTATGATACAAAAAGGCGTGATTGTAAGACATCTGGTACTTCCGGGACATGTGAAAAACTCTAAAGCAGTCATAAAATATCTGCTCGAAACCTATCAAGACCAGATCCTGATCAGCATCATGAATCAATACACCCCAATGCCACAAGTGTCAGGAGATCCATTACTCAGCCGTAAAGTTACAAAAAGAGAATACGAAAAAGTTATAGATTACGCACTGGAACTTGGAATGGAAGACGGCTTCATTCAGGAAGGAGAAGCCGCAAAAGAAAGCTTCATCCCGGAATTTGATTGTGAGGGGGTATAGATATTGGATTTATTATCGTGGCTTCTCATGTCGTGATTGGCATAATGCCGGACCTGTGCACTGGCCATAAACTAATAATCTAAAATATAAACTTCCGCCTTCACAAAACTCCATGATCTGTGCTTCCCTCATTAAGGCATGAACTCACAAGCTACCGCATAAATTCATTAATCACATGCAGTACCCCATCCTCATCATTCGATTTCGTAATATAATCTGCCGTCTCCCGTACCGCAGGCTGAGCATTTGCCATAGCCACGCCAAGACCGGCAGTTTCGATCATCGTCAGATCATTATATCCGTCACCGCAACAGATCATCTGTTCAGTGGTCAGTCCGATACTCGTTAATAACTTAAGCAGGGAATGCGCCTTGTCGATTCCGGCTGGCATAACTTCTACGAAGAAAGGGTCGGAACAGTAGACCGAAAGATAAGAATGAAACTGTTTACTTAGTTCTTTGCGTATCTGATCTAATACAGCCGGATCTCCAGTTACAAGAAATTTATTCGGATCATCCGGAACGCAGTCCAGAAAGTTCTCACTTGCGTCAATGACAGGCATCTGATTGATGCGGGATTCGAGTTCTGTATATTGGTTGGATTTAATACCGGATAAGATATGTTCCGGGGTATAAGTCAGGACATCAATCCCCTGGCTGGCGTATTTTCGGACCGTTTTGTAGACTCCCTGAATACAATCAGCAGGAAGAATCTTGTTGTAGATTGCCTGCTTTGTCCGGCAGTCTGTAATGCGGCCACCGTTAAAAGAAAGGATATAACTTCCGTAATCTTCCAGATGAAGCTGTTCGGCCAGCGGCATAACGCCCTGTGTCGGGCGGCCGCTGGCGAGTACAACTTTTTTTCCGGCCTCCTGGATCTCGATCAGAGCTTCCAGGGTCGGCTGTGTAATTTCTTTTTTGGAGTTGGTAAGAGTTCCGTCCAGATCAAGGACGAGAATCTGATAATCCATAAATATGTTCTCCTTAAATCTATAATTCTTCCAGAGCGTGAACAATCTGTGGAAAATTCATTCCGTGAGAAGCTTTTACCAGAACATTGTCTCCATCTTTGATGATGTCAGGTATAGCCTGGATAAAGCTTTCATTATCTGCAAGCCAGAGTGCCTCTGTATTCGCACCTTTGGACGCTTCTTCTACCAGAGAGCGTGTCAGATCACCGATTCCACAGACAAGGTCTACATTCTGTTCGGCTGCGTATGTACCGACTTCTGCATGAAGTGCCTCTGCAGTGTCACCGAGTTCTCCCATATTACCAAGAACTGCAACCTTACGTCCGATTGCCATGTTAAGGACATCAATGGAAGCCTTCATGGAGATTGGGTTGGCATTGTAACAGTCATCTAAGATGATCATATGATCGGTCTCGATGATGTGGTTACGTCCAGGGATGGAAGGCAGGGATTCGATGCCGGCCTTGATCTCATCAGCAGTCAGTCCCAGTGTGTATCCGACAGCAGCACCTGCAACAGCATTGCTTACCATGTGGATACCCGGTACAGGAACCAGACAGTCGAAAGAAGAGCCATCCTTTAATGTGATGGTGCAGGAAGTTCCGCGAAGTCCCTGTGGCTCGATATTGTCAGCACGAAATGCACAGTTGTCTCCCCTTCCAAAGAAGACAGGAGTCACACCTTTGACAGGACTCATTTTGGACAGCAGGTCATCGTCACCATTCAGGATAATGGAACCACCGTTCTTCATATCCTGGATCATCTGCGATTTTTCCTGAAGGATTCCCTCTCTTGTCTTGAAGAATTCCAGATGTGCGATACCGATATTGGTGATCACACAGATGTCAGGACTGGCTACAGAAGAGAGACGGCGCATCTCACCGAAATGATTGACACCCATCTCAAGGACCGCAACTTCTGTGTCCTCCGGCATATCGAAGATCGTGATCGGAAGTCCCCATTCGTTATTGAAGTTGTCAAGTGTTTTGTGTACGTGATATTTCTGAGCCAGAACGGATGCGATCATCTCTTTGGTGCTGGTCTTTCCAACACTTCCGGTAATTCCGACAACCTTCATGTCGAAAGAATCACGGTAAAGCTTGGCAATGTCGAGCAGTGCCTGGCCTGTGGATTCTACCAGGATATAAGGGAAATCCGTCTCACCGAGATCTTCGTGTGATACGACACACATGGCACCGGCTTTTACAGTATCCGGGATGAATTTGTGTGCATTGACACGTTCTCCGTCAATGGCAACAAATAAGTAACCAGGCTGCACCTTCCGGCTGTCGATCACGACACCGGATACTTCCTGGCTGAGGATACTTTTATCACCATGGAAAGTACCTCTGCAGGCCTTGGTTATATTTTCAATTGAAAGATTTTTCATGGATATTCATCCTCCTTAATAGCGGGCTTTCATGGATTCCTGAATAATGGCCTCACAAAGTTCGCTGTATTCATATCCGGCAGCTTTGGCAGCTTTCGGAAGAAGGCTTGCTGCGGTCATTCCCGGAAGGGCATTCATTTCCAGACAGTAGAATTCACCGTCTGCATCGGATACGATAAAGTCTGCACGGGAGTATACATCCATGCGGAGTGCTTCAAAGGCACGTTCTCCGGCACGCTGGATCAGTTCTTGTGTCTCTGCATCCAGTGATACAGGAGGACAGATTTCGGAAGCACCGCCTGTCTGATATTTGTTCGCATAATCAAAGAGTCCGTCCTTTGGAACAATTTCAACGAGCGGAAGTGCTTTTCCGGCAAGAATACCGCAGGCAAATTCACGGCCTTTGATAAATGGTTCGATGACAACCTCGTCTGTGTTGTCTACATCAAAAGATTTGTGGATTGCATCATAATAGTCTTCTTCTGTGTGGCAGATGTATACACCGATACTAGATCCGTTTGAGCATGGCTTTACAACCAGTGGAAGGTAATATCCAAGTTCATCCAGACGGGTATCTTTCGTTTTTACTGTCAGTGAAGTTCCTCTTGGAGTCGGGACACCACTGGTTTTGAAAATCTGTTTTGTGACCAGTTTGTTCATGGATAATGTACATCCAAGAGAGTTCGGTCCGGTGTATTTGATTCCCAGGTTATCAAAAGTTGCCTGAAGTTTTCCGTTTTCACCGATAGAACCGTGAAGAGCCATGAATGTGATATCAGCCATCTGGCAGAGTTCAATAACATTTGGTCCGATTTCGGAAGGTGACTGATCCGGGCGTGATTTGCGAAGTGCACCCAGATCTGGTACAGATGTTGAGATTCCCTTGGAAATCTCAAGCCCGCCGTCCGGACGGTCGAATATTTCTTCTAATTTATCGGAATCGTATGGAAGGCCGAAGAACACATCCAGAAGAAATGCCTGATGTCCCATCTTCCGGAGAGTTTTACAGATTCCGGCTCCCGAAAGTAAGGATACATCTCTTTCCGGACTGAGTCCGCCTGCTAATACTATAATTTTCATGATCGATAAGTCCTCCTTTAATCTGTCATAGTCATCTGATCAAGTAATGATTGTTTTACAGCGTAGAGTTTCTGGGAAAGATCCACGTAAACTCTGTGCGGGTAGAAGAGACGCTTGGTCTCGTCCCATAACGTATCTTTCTCCTCACGGCAGTATGCTGCGATCTCCTTTAATGTAGGAGATTTGTAGAGGCACTCGCCGTTCTTGAAGATTGGTAAGAGAATTTCACGTACGGTGTAAGTACCACCGGCAAGCTTGGTCTTCTTCCAGGTATCCATAGGATCGAAAAGAAGCAGATCCTGTTTTGGATCAATGACTTCATCAGCAAAGCAGATGAGATCAGCTTTGATCTTTCCGCTTGCTTTTTCGTAGATACGGTAGATTGTCTTATTGCCAGGGTTGGTGATCTTCTCAGTATTTTCAGATATTTTTATCTTAGGAACAAATTCGCCTTTTTCATTCTGGATGGCAGCAAGCTTGTACACACCTCCGAATGAAGGACAGTCCTTGGAAGTGATCAGATTGGTACCGACACCCCAGGAATCAATGGCTGCCCCCTGCATCTTAAGATCGTGGAGAAGGAACTCGTCCAGATCGTTAGAAGCACAGATGGTAGCTTCCGGGAATCCGGCTTCGTCTAACATCTTTCTGGCTTCTTTTGATAAATATGCAAGGTCACCGCTGTCCAGGCGGATTCCGTATTTGATCAGAGGTTTTCCGGCGTCTTTAAATTCCTGGAATACGCGGATGGCATTCGGAACACCGGATTTTAAAGTATCGTAAGTGTCAACTAAGAGTGTACAATTGTCCGGATACATCTCTGCATAAGTTTTGAATGCGGTGTACTCATCCGGGAAACTCATGATCCAGCTGTGCGCGTGGGTTCCCATAACAGGAACGTCGAACATCTGTCCGGCAAGTACATTGGAAGTACCGACACATCCGCCGATCATCGCTGCTCTTGCACCGTATAATCCTGCATCCGGTCCCTGGGCACGGCGAAGGCCGAATTCCATGATACCGTCGCCATTGGCTGCGAATACGATACGGGAAGTCTTGGTTGCGATCAGAGACTGATGATTGATGATATTCAGGATCGCCGTCTCAACAAGCTGTGCTTCCATGATCGGAGCAACCACTTTCAGAAGAGGTTCCTTCGGAAATACGACTGTTCCCTCCGGGATGGCATAGATGTCACCGCTGAAGTGGAAGCCGCTCAGATAATGAAGAAAATCTTCTTTGAAGATTCCAAGACCTCTTAAATAGTCTACATCATCATAAGTAAAATGCAAATTCTTTATATAATCGATTACCTGATCAAGACCTGCACATACAGAATATCCGTTGTTACAAGGGTTCTGGCGGAAAAATACATCGAAGATGACATTTTCGTTCTGCCCTTTTTCATAATATCCTTGCATCATAGTAAGTTCGTACAGATCTGTCAGCAAGGTAAGATTTCGTTTGCTCATTTTCAAACTCCTTTTTTCTGCTGTTTGCAGTACATTTCTTTTTTTAGTTATACCGTTTTATTATAGCACTTAAGGGAATAAATGTAAAAGAAAAAAACCAGGCACTATACAAGTGCCTGATTCTTATGAATGGTTTCACTGATGATATTACTGCAATATTCTCCGATACGCTTTTTCTCGTCTTTATCCAGTTCTTTCGGATAGATCGGTTTGCCATATTCTAAGATGACATGAGTCTTTTTGATGAACGGAAAATGTCCTTCGAAAATATCACAGGTGTTATTAAGACTCATCGGTATGATCGGACAGCCGGTCTTTTCTGCAATCTTAAAGGAACCGTTATGGAACGGAAGTAAGGATAATTCTTCCCCTTTATTCCGGGTGCCTTCCGGGAAGATGCAGATGGAAATACCGTGTTTTACATAATCGATTGCCTGCAGGATGGTCTTCAGTCCTTCTTTTGGATTCTCCCTGTCAAGGAAGAGGCAATAGAGGCGTTTCATCCATGTGCGAAGAAGCGGGATAGAAAGCATCTCCTTTTTGGCAATATAACCGGTCAGATTCTTACATCTGGCGTAAGTGATAACGATGTCAAAGAAGCTTCTGTGATTTCCGATATAAAGAACCGGTCCTTCCGATATATTCTCCTCTCCGATCACGGTAAGTTCGATACCGGCAAGCTTAATGATCATATTAAATGCCCACTGAACCAGCCGCAGACTGGAATAATCCATAGTTTTTTTGCTGACTTTGCCGATCAGCCATTCAATTCCAAGAACCGGAATACCGATGATCAGAAATAGAACTACGAATAAGGCGACAAAAATAAGTCTTATCATAATTAATCTCCTTTATTTTCATTTTGCTACCAAAGTATGCAAGAGAAACTGCCAGTTGTCAAAGATTCTGTAATGGCTGCCAGGTTCTCTGTGTATTTTCTATGATAGCATAAATCCGGCATTTTTTACACCCATAGTGTGTAAGATAGTAAAGAGAAAATAAAAGTGTCAGAAAGAAGGGCAGCATGAAAAAAAGAAGATGGACCGCGGCAGCCGTCGCAGTGATGTTGCTGTTTACCGGCTGTAGTTTTGGCACGTTAAAAGAACAGAAAACAGGAGAGATAGAATATGAGATCGTAAAGAAAGAAGAAATCCCCGAAAAATTAAAAGAAGAGATTGCAGAAGCCGAAAAGTCGGAGATGTGGATCAGTTATGCAGATACGGGGAATGAAGGCAGATACCTTTATATAGTAAGAGGATACGGACGGCAGGAAACGACAGGATACAGCATCGAAGTGAATGAGTGTTATGAGACGGAACATACAGTGGTCGTACGTACAACACTTCTCGGGCCACAGAAGAAAGAAAAGACGCATAAGAAAAAGACATATCCATATATTGTCATAAAGATACCATATACGGATAAACAGATCATATATGAATAAGAGGAGGCAGGAAGTGTCAATGGAGTATTTAAAAAAGGAGATCCGTACTTTTCAGAACGGAAAGACGGTAAATGACCAGTTCTATATTGATGATGATTATAATGTTCCGGATGCAAAGAAGGACGTAGGCAGGATTATAATAAGTGACGGGACATTACAGGTGGAAGAGATGAAACAGGTAGAAAATTATCTGAAAGTGACAGGCAAACTGGAATTCAGAGTTTTGTATACTGCAGATGAAACGATACCGGAGCCTGCAAGCCTGGAAGGAAGGATTCCATTTGAAGAAATGATCTATCTTGAGCAGGAGCCGGATGGAAATCTGGTACTAAAGACAGCAGATGTTGATCTTACGGTAACGGTAATCCATTCAAGAAAACTGAATATCAAGACACTTGCAGAGATTACGATCGGAATGGAAAAATGTGTGGGAGAAGAGCTCACAACAGATATAGAAGGAGAAAATCCTGTATTTAAAAAGACAAAAGAAGAAGAACTTCTGAAGGTATTTGCAACAGGAAAGGATACGTACCGGATTAAAGAAGAGGTGTCTCTTAGCGGGACAAAAGAGAATATCGGTACGATTCTTTGGACGGATGTGACAGGCGGAAAAGCAGATACACAGATTGGAACGGATGAACTCCTGATACAAGGAGAACTGAATATATTCTGCCTCTATGAAAGTGTGGAAGAAAAGACAGACTGGATAAACAGGACGGTTCCATATGAGGGAAGGATAGAATGTATGGGGACTGTGCCGGGAATGTATCATCAGGCCAGTCTGAATCTTACAGATGTGAATGTTGAAGCCCGCATGGATGAAAACGGGGAAATGCGTATTCTTGGTATAGAGGCGACACTGGAAGTACGTCTTGTTGTATATGAAGAAGAAAAAATCCAGATTCTTGAAGATATGTATATGCTGGATCATGTCTGCGTTCCGGATATAAAAGAAAAGAAGTGCTTCCGCTTAAAGCTTCAGAACCATTCAAAATGCAGGATCGCCGAAGAACTGACACTTCCGGAACTAAAAGACAATATTCTTCAGATCTGTTACTGTAAAGGAAAGATACAGCCGGAATCTACGAAAGCAGAAGAAGATGGAATCCATATCGAAGGTGTTCTTCATCTGATGTTTTTGTATGTCAGGGAAGATGATCAGATGCCGTTTGGTGTATGGCAGGGAATGGTGCCGTTTACATATCTTTTAGAGAATGGGGGCGGAGAACCTGAAGCAGAAGAACTGGACTGGACAGTTGAGCAGCTTTCCGTAGGACTTATGGGAAACGGAGAGGTGGAAGTAAAGGCTGTGCTGGCATTCAACTGTTTCCAGAAAGAGCCTGTTATGGTGCAAAATATTGAATCCGCAAAGTTCACCCCGATGAGTACCGAGGAGCTGGAAAACAGACCCGGCATTGTGGGATATTTTGTGAAAAACGGGGATACATTGTGGAATCTGGCGAAAAAATATAATACGACTGTGGAAAATATAAAAGAAGTGAATCATATGGAAAAAGAAGATGTAAATAAAGGCGATAAAATATTGATTTTTAAGCAAAATTTGAGTATACTATAAGCACATTGTATACAAAATGTAAGGAGATAAATAGAATGGATAAAATGGAATTGAAAGCACTTGGAAAGATTAATCTGGGTCTGGATGTTC
>OBLF01002769.1_pt1 | contig 11343 bp, 9 predicted proteins | sample 1519231 | NCBI WGS metagenome assembly OBLF01 (sample SAMEA2602895, study PRJEB22501) | metagenome | reverse complement strand
GCGGGCAAGTCATTGCAGGCGGGGGCGGTGCCCTCCTGGGACCCCCCCGGGCGAATGCCCCCCCGCTCACAGCCGTCCTCATACAGTCCCGGGCCCCCGCCGCCAGTGAACCCGCTCATCTGGGTGCTGGCATGGAGGGGCAGGTCCGGCAGGGCCTGCCGCAGCAGATCGAAAAGGCCCCAGTCCTGCACCAAGACGGAGTCCACCCCCAGGCGGCAGGCCGTCCGGGCGGCCTCCAGGGCCAGGGGCAGCTCCCGGTCCGTCAGCAGGGTGTTCAGGGTCAGAAAGACCCGGACGCCCCGGACATGGCAGTACCGGATGGCGGCGGCAAATTCCTCATCGGTGAAGTTTTTGGCGCTCCGGCGGGCGTTGAAATCTCCCCAGCCCAAATACACCGCGCCGCAGCCGCTTTGGACGGCGGCCCGCAGCGCCTCCGGAGATCCGGCGGGGGAAAGCAGTTCCAGAGCCATTACTTGCGGCTGTCCAGACGCTGCTGGAGCCGGAAGACCTCCCGCTTCAGCTCGCTGACCTCCGCCTGGGCCTTGGAGGCCTCATCCAGATAGCCCTTGATCTGACCCCGCAGCTGCTCGGCGGCAGTCTGGGACTTGAACAGCTCATCCGTCAGGTTCACGGCGGTGAGGACGGCGGCGTCGGTGCGGCCCACCTTGGCGGCGTTCATCACGTCGGTCATTTTGTCGCTGACGTAGCTGCCCACCTTCTGCATGTAGCTGGGGGTCTCGTCCGCCACCAGGGTGTACTCCTCTCCGCAAATGCTGATGACAACACGGTTTGCCATACAAGCTTCCTCCTTATCGTTCTGTGTACCCGTTCCGCCGGGGCGAAGGGGTACATTACACAATTTTACAGTTTCCAGTATACCACAACTGCCGCAAGGGTTCCACAAAAATCGTCGAAAAACGAAAAAGTTTACAACTCCCTGTCCGCCCTCTTGCCGTGGGGGGAGATTTCGTGTAGAATAAGGGCTGATCAAATCAAGGACCCCGGCAGCGGGAAGGAAGGGTGCGTGCGGGATGCCCGGAATGGGTTCCTGCGCCGTTTTCATTGTGCCCTCCTTTCCGGGAGGCGGGTCCGGAAAGGAGGAGCGCGGATGGCAAGCATTCTGATCCACACGGCGGACGAGTCCGTTACCCTGACGGCCCAGGCGGTCAAGCGGCTGCTGGACCGGGGAGACGGCGACGCGGCCCTTTTGTATCTGGCGCTCCTGCGGCACCACGGCAATGTGCAGCCCCGGTCCCTGGCGGGGGAGCTGCGCTGGGACAAGAGCCGCATCGAGGCGGCGGAGCTGGCCCTGCGGGAGCTGCGGCTGCTGGCCCCGGCGACAGAGGAGGTCCCGGAGCCTGCGGACGAAAAGCCCAGCTACCAGAGGGATGACATCGCCCGCCGCCTGGACAGCAGCGAGGAATTCCGCCTGCTGACGGCGGAGGTGGAAAAAAAGCTGGGCAAAAAGCTGACCACCCCGGACGTGGGCGTGCTTCTGGGGCTGACGGATTACCTGGGCCTGCCCGCGGACGTGATCTACCTGCTGGTGGGCCACTGCATGGAGCGGATCGCCCGGAAATACGGGGAGGGGCGCCGCCCCACCCTGCGGCAGATCGAGCGGGAGGGCTACGCCTGGGCCCGGATGGGGGTGGACACCCAGAAAGCGGCTGTGGAGTACCTGAAAAAGTACACGGAGCGCCAGGGGGCCATTCCCCAGTACATGCGAGTCCTGGGGCTGGGAGACCGGCTGCCGGTGGCCTCGGAGGAGAGGTATCTCAACGCCTGGCAGGAGATGGGCTTCCCGCCGGAGACGGTGGCCCTGGCCTACGACAAGACGGTCATGAAGTGCCACGAGCTGAAATGGCCCTACTGCAACGGGATCCTGAAACGCTGGCACCAGAGCGGCCTGCATACGCCGGAGGAGGTCCAGCAGGCGGACAAGCCCCAGGCAAAGCCCCAGCCCCAAGCATCCGGGGACGCCTGGAAGTACGTATAATATAAGGAGGGAGACGGGCCATGGCATACGACGGACGGCTGCTGCGCCTGGCGCAGGAGCGGTATGAAACGGACCGGAGCATCCGGGAGGCGGAGCAGTCCGCCCAGCGGGAGGCCATCTACACCCGCCGTCCCCGCCTGCGGGAGATCGACGAGGAACTGCGCCGCACCGCCAGCCGGGTTCTGGCGGCGGCTCTGCGGCGGGGGCAGGACCCTCTGCCGGAGATCCAGCGCCTGAAGGAACAGAATCTCAATTTACAGGCGGAGCGGAAAACCCTGCTGGCGGAGCTGGGACTGACGGAGGGCGACCTGGAAAACACGCCCCTGTGTTCCCTTTGCGGGGATACCGGCTACCGGGGGGGCCAGATGTGCCGCTGCCTGAAGGCCTATTATGTGGAGGAGGAGCGCAAGGAACTCTCCAAGCTGTTGGACCTGGGGGGCCAGAGCTTCGATACCTTCGATACGGATTGGTACGACGGTCAGCGGGCCCCGGGCAAGACCAAGTCCGCCCGGGAGCATATGGAGTGGGTGTACGACACCTGTGTGGAGTATGCCCATAATTTCGGAAAACGGCCTGCCAACCTGCTGCTCTTCGGCCGGCCTGGCCTGGGCAAGACCCACCTCTCCGCCGCCATTGCGAGAGAGGTCAGCGGCAAGGGCTATTCCGTGGTGTACGACACCGCCGGACACGTTTTTGAGCGCTTCGAGGCCCAGAAATTCGGCCGGGACGAGGCGGACCGGGATGTGGAGCGGGTGCTGAACTGCGATTTGCTGATCCTGGACGACCTGGGCACGGAGATGATCACCACCTTTGTCCAGAGCGCCCTGTATCAGATCATCAATGGCCGGTTGCTGGAAAAGCGGTCCACCATCGTCAGCACCAACCTGATGCCGGAGGCCCTGGCCCAGCGGTATTCGCCGCAGATCGCCTCCCGGATCGAGGGGGAGTATCAGCTGCTGCCCTTTGTGGGAGAGGATATCCGGACACTGAAAAAAAAGCGGGGACTGTAAGTTCCCGCTTCAGCGTGTCGAAAAAGCGTTTTCTCTCCGCTTTCTCATGTTTGTGGAGAAACCGTTCCGAAAATTGGATTCGGATAAAAACATCGCCGCCCGCATAGCGGGCGGCGATGTTTTAAGTTTCTGCTGGGACCACGATGGTGGGATTCTCAGGCTCGGCTGGGATATCCGGCTCCGCGGGCGTGGGGTTCTCCTGGGCCGGGGTATCCGTGGAAGGCGCGGTGGGAATTTCCGCCGTACCGCTGCCGGGCTGGGCGGCGGGGCCCCGGAGAATGACCTTGTTGCGGACCTTATAGTCGCTGGAGGCTTCAAAATTGCTGGAGATCAGCTTGCCGTTGGCGTCATAGATATTGCGGTAGGTTTTCCACTTGGAGCCGGTGTAAGGCGTGGTTTTCACCTGCTCCGTGCCGGGGGCCAGGGTGTCGTCGTCCTCGTAGACCACCTCATAATTGGTGGTGGACAGCTTCTCGTTGGTCATTTTCACATAGGTGCTGTCCGTCTTGGTGCCCAAGATCTTAACGGTGAGGTAGCCGCCGCTGTAGCTGGTGACAATTTTGATGGGGTAGAGGGTGTTGTTGGTGAACTTATAGTCCGGGCCGCCCCAGGAAACGGTGGCATCCATGCCGGGGGAGATGTAGGCGGGGACATAGCGGTGGGCATACCGCTCTGTGATCTCCAGGTTGCTGAGTAGGCAGGCCAGGTACAGCGTGGAGGAGGTCTGGCAGATACCGCCGCCCACCTCGTCCACCGTTTCGCCCTTCACATAGGCGGGGGCGGGCTTGTAGCCCCGGGCCTCCGTCCGCTGGCCCACGGTCTGGTTATAGGAGAAGGTCTCGCCGCTGTTGAGGACCACGCCGCTGATGGTCTTGGCGGAGAGCTTCACGTTGCCGATGCGGCCTGCGGAGCCGGAGACGTGAGTCCGGGTTTTTCCCAGCACATCCCGGAACAGCACGGCCTTCAGTTGACTGGCCGTGACCTCCGGTTCCTCGATGGCGGCGTCCAGGGTCAGGGTCTGGCCGGGCTCGGCGCTGTCCAGGGCGCTCTGCACGGTGTCCACATCAAAATCAGCTCCGGGCTGTTCAGGAACGATCGTGCCGGTGGCGGCATCGTAGGAGGCGTTCTTCATCTCGCCGTGGAGCTGGTCGTGGATCTCCCGGGCGGTGAGGGTCTTGGCAGGGAGGACCTCTGCAGGCAGTTCCACCACAGCCTCTGCTTCGGAACTGTTTTTGACCACATTCTGAATCGTGCGGCGCAGTTCATTATCCGCAACAAAGCGGCCGTCTCTGGCGGTGGTGATCTGAAGGGAGTGATCGACCAACTGGTACGTCATATCAAGCGGTTCAATATTCAATACGGATGACAGTTTTGATATGGCCTGATCCAGCTGTTGACTGTCCCAATACAGACTGCTGTTTTTCCCGGTATCTTTTCCAAAGAGGGATTCCAGATAAGTGAGACCCGTGGAGAGGTAGCCTTTTCCCTGTTGAAGTATAAAGGGGGCTTTTGCCATTCCCTCATAGCCTGATTCTGGAAAAAGCCCCAGTTCCGCAAAGGTGATGACGGCATCCGGTTCCCGGTCTTCCGCAGAAACACTGCCCTGCTCACTCAGGTAAATTTTACATACACGCTGGGGAATTTCAGCTTCCAGCCGGGACTGGGCTTCTGCGACCGTCAGGCCGCCCACTTCTACACCGTTAATGGTGGTATGGGGAAAAAATGTATTGCGGGTACTGGCCAGTATACAGCAGGTGCAAAAAAGCACTACAACAGCCGCCGCGACGACGCTGACTGCCGTTTTCCATGTCTTTCCCGTCTTTTTCTGCTTCGGGGATTCCGCCAGCCGCTTTCCCGGCTGGGTCTGCACACTGGCTTCATGGATCGGTTCCATTTTGAAGCCCTCCTAAATCACAAGTCGTTATAAGGGAGATACGTTCCCATTTAACGCTATCATACCATCCTTTTCACAAAAAAGGTGTTACAATCCGGTAACAGTCGGCGGAATTTTGGGGCGGGACCGGACAGAAAAACCCCGTCCGGAGGACCGGACGGGGTGAGGGTGCGCCGCTTATCTCTGGCCCTTGTCGTAGGGGATGCCCTCCGCCTTGGGAGCCCGGGAACTCTTGGAGGTGAAGGCCAGCACGATCAGGGAGATGATGTAGGGAAGCATGTTGTACAGGGAGCTGGGCAGGTTCAGCATCTTCAGGAAGGAGATGCCGGTGTACACGTTGCCCAGGGCCCGGAAGAAGCCGAACAGCAGCGCCGCCAGGGCGATGCGCTGAGGCTTCCACTGGCCGAAGATCATGACCGCCAGGGACAGGAAGCCGAAACCGGCCACGCCGTATTCAAAGCGCCACTCGGACACGCCGGCGGTGATGAACACGATGCCGCCCAGGCCGCCCAGGAAGCCGGAGATCAGCACACCGGCCCAGCGCATTTTGTAGACGTTGATGCCCACGCTGTCCGCCGCCTGGGGATGCTCGCCGCAGGCCATGAGCCGCAGGCCGAAGCGGGTCTTGTACAGCAGCACATAGGACGCCGCCAGCAGAATGGCGGTTACCAGCATGAACCAGCTGAACTCAAAGGAGCCGATGCTTACGGTAAAGGCTTTCTGGGCGCTGACGTACGGCACGATGGAGGACACGTCATGGGGGTTGTTGGCGGTGTTGATGGCCTTGACGAGGCCGGTGGCACGGGGGGTGCCCAGCGGGTCCAGGGCTGTCCCCCCCGGGGTCGGGTCCGCTTTGAAGTTGATGCAGCCCACCGCCAGCAGGCAGGAATACAGCATACCCACCAAGGCAGAGACCAAAATCACCGCCAGGATGATGAGAAGGGCGGAGGAGCTGTCCGCCAGGTAGCGCATGGTGAGGGCACCGCCCAGGGCGCCCATGATCATGATGCCCTCCAGGCCCAGGTTGATGACGCCGGAGTGCTCGGAGAAGCAGCCGCCCAGGGCCACCAGGATCAGCACGGAGGCGAAGATCAGGGTGTATTGCAGCAGCAGAGTCATGCCTGATCGCCTCCTTTCCCGTTATCCGCATCTTGTCCGGCGGATGCCTTGGCTTTCAGGGCCGCCTTTTCTTCCCGCTTGGCGATGGAGTTGGTCATGGCGTGCTTCATGAAGAGCACGAAGCCGCACAGGTAGATGATGATGGCGGAGATCAGATCGGAGATCTGAGCGCAGTACATGGACTTATCCACATAGGCGCCGCCGGCGGTGATGTGCTGGATGAAGAAGGAGGCCAGCACGGTGCCCAGGGGGTTCAGGCCGCCCAGGAAGGCGGCGGCGATGCCGTTGAAGCCCATGCCGGGGACGGAGGAGGTAGAGCACTGCCACTGCTCGTAGCCGGTGAGGTACAGCATGGCCGCGCCCATGCCTGCCAGGGCGCCGGAGATCATCAGGCTCAGGATCACGTTCCGCTTTTCCGCCATGCCGCAGTACTTGGCGGCGTTCTTGTTGAAGCCGGTGGCTTTCAGCTCATAGCCGAACTTGGTCTTGCTCAGCACCAGCCACACCAGGAAGGCCATGATAAGGGCCAGGGGAATGGCCAGGCCCACATACTGGTTGTTGTTGAAGAGCTTGCCCAGACCCAGGGAGGGCAGCACCGCGGAGGGATTGGTGGTGGTCAGCACCATGGTGTAGGGGCTGGTGGCCTCCTTCACGGTGGTCAGCAGCATGTTGGTGAGGTAGAGGACGATCCAGTTCAGCATGATGCCGGAGATGACCTCGTTGACGTTGCAGTAGGATTTCAGCAGGCCGGAGATACCGCCCAGCAGGGCGCCGCCCAGCAGGGCCAGCAGCATGCAAGGCAGCCAGCTCCACTTGAGGCCCAGGGCCGCATACAGGCACAGGGCCACGCCGAAGCAGTACTGGCCGGCCGCACCGATGTTGAAAAGGCCCACCTTATAGGCAAAGAGGATGGACAGGGAGCACATCAGCAACGGCGCCGTTTTCACCAGGGTGTTGCCCAGATACTTCATCTGGGAGGCGGGCTTGTTGTAGGTCAGGAAGTTTTTGATGACGGTGAGGATGGCCTCTCCGGCACCGGCGGGGTTGATAAGCAGAAGCACCACGTAACCCAGGAACAGGCCCAGCACGATGCAGGCCAGAGACGCCAGCAGGGACTGGACGCCGTTATTTTTCAGCAGGTTCCGTTCTTTCATGCCTTCACCTCGTCTCTCTTGGCACCGGCCATGTACAGGCCCAGCTCTTCCTGGGTGGTGGTCTTGGGGTCCAGCTGGCCCACGATCTCACCCTCGTACATCACCAGGATGCGGTCAGGCACGTCCATGACCTCGTCCAGCTCCAGGCTCACCAGCAGCACGGCCTTGCCCGCGTCCCGCTGGGCCACCAGCTGGCGGTGGATATACTCGATGGCGCCCACATCCAGGCCCCGGGTGGGCTGGACGGCCACAAGCAGCTCCGGGTTCTTGTCGATCTCCCGGGCGATGATGGCCTTCTGCTGGTTGCCGCCGGACATGCTCCGGGCGGTGGTGAAGGGGCCCTGGCCGGAACGGACGTCGTACTGCTCAATCAGACCCTCGGCGTATTTGCGGATGTTTTTCCGCCGCAGAAATCCGGCCTTATTGGTGAAATCCGGCTCAAAGTACCGCTGGAGCACCATGTTGTCCTCCAGGGAGTAGTCCAGCACCAGGCCGTGCTTATGCCGGTCCTCGGGGATATGGCTCATGCCCAGGGTGTTGCGCTTGCGGATGGGCATGTGGGTGATGTTCTGGCCGCACAGCTCGATGCTGCCGGACACCAGGGGCTCCAGGCCGGTGAGGCCGTAGACCAGCTCCGTCTGGCCGTTGCCGTCGATACCGGCGATGCAGACGATCTCGCCCCGGCGGACCTGAAAGGACACGTCCTTCACGGCGTTGTTCTTGTGGACCTTGGAGGCCATGGTCATATTCTTCACGTTCAGCACCACATCGCCGGGGGTGGCGGGCTGCTTTTCCACATGGAAGTTGACATTGCGGCCCACCATCATGGCGGACAGCTCCTGGGGGGTGGTGTCCTTGGTGTTGACGGTGCCGATGTATTTGCCCTTGCGGAGCACGGTGCAGCGGTCCGCCACCGCCATGATCTCCGCCAGCTTGTGGGAGATGAAGAGGATGGACTTGCCCTCGGCCGCCAGGTTCCGCATGATCTGCATCAGCTCGTCGATCTCCTGGGGGGTCAGCACGGCGGTGGGCTCGTCGAAAATCAGGATCTCATTGTCCCGGTACAGCATTTTCAAAATCTCGGTGCGCTGCTGCATGCCCACGGTGATGTCCTCGATCAGGGCGTCCGGGTCCACATGGAGGCCGTATTTCTCACTCAGGGCCAGCACCTTTTCCCGGGCTTCCTTCTTTTGAAGCAGCCCGTGCTTTGTGGGCTCCACGCCCATGATGATGTTGTCCAGCACGGTGAAACAGTCCACCAGCTTGAAGTGCTGGTGCACCATGCCGATGCCCAGGTCGTTGGCGTCGTTGGGGTCCTTGATGGAGACCTCCTTGCCGTCCTTTTTGATAATGCCCTCCTCCGGCTGGTAAAGGCCGAAGAGCACGCTCATCAGCGTGGATTTGCCTGCGCCGTTTTCACCCAGCAGAGCATGAATTTCACCCTTTTTCAATTGAAGGGTGATGTCATCATTGGCGACGATACCTGGGAACCGCTTCGTAATGTGAAGCATTTCGATTGCATAGGGAGTTTCCAAGTTAAACCGCCCTCCTTCCGTTTTATGGCCCGCCGCGAATGGGATTGCGGGGACGGAAACCATGTTCATTCACCGGCAGGCGGTCCTTACGGCCGTTCACCGTGTGTTAAGACAAGTATACTATAGTTTCCGGCAAAAAGAAAGCCAATTTCACGGAAACGGCGGATTTTTCTCCGGTCAATCCTGCCGTCCCTGCCTGAATTTTCCGTCCTTTCCGGGGACTTCCGGAAAAAGGGTACGAAAAAGGGACGGGCATTTGCCCGTCCCTTTTATGGAACCATGCGATGGGGGTTTACCCGGAAATCATCCCTTGATCTGGCCCAGGTCCTCCACAGCGATCACGGTGGCGAAATCAGCGGGGGACTTGCTGGTGTCGTTGGAGACGGTGATCTTGCCGTCATACATATCTTTCACCATGGCTTTGTAGTCGTCCTGGGTGAAGCCGTCGCCCCACTGGGTGGTGTCCATGGGGATCTGGACATAGTTGGCGGTGGGATCGTCGCCGGAGATCAGGCCCAGCGTGGCGATCTTGCCCTTGTAGTTGTCCCAGTTGCCGTTGAGGACAACGTCAGTCAGGGTATCATAGGTGGTGGGATACAGGCCCTTCATAGCGGAGGTGAGGGTCAGGCCGTCCTCGCCGGCATACGCGGCGATGTTGGCAGACTGGTCCACGTCCACGCCGATGACCTTGCCGCCAACCTTCTTGGCAGCGTCCACAACGGAGGTATAGATACCGCCGCCGCAGGCGAAGACGACCTCGGTGCCGCTCTGGTACCAGGTGTCCATCACGGCGGTGATGTCGGCGTCACCGAAGAACTGGCCGCCGTAGACATAGTTCAGGGTCACATCGGTCAGGCCCATCTCGGCGGCAGCGGCGTCAACGCCCTGCACGAAGCCGTAGCCGAAGCGGACCACTGCGGGAACGGCCATGCCGCCCAGGTAGCCCAGGTTCTTGTAGCCCAGCTTCACAGCGGCGTAGCCGGCCATGTAGCCGCACAGCTCTTCCTGGTACACGGCGCAGTAGACGTTGGACAGGTCCACATAGTCCGCCAGGTTCCAGTTGGAGGGGTTGTAGTCGTAGGTCTCACCGGCGTTGGCCACAGCGGTCTCCAGCAGATCACCGGCAGCCACGTCCAGAGCGATGAACTTCACGTCGGGGAACTCGGGAGCGGCCTCCACGATGGCGCCGCCGAAGGCGTAGCCGGGCATCACGATGACGTTGTAGCCCTCGTCCGCAGCCTTTTCAATCATGGCCACACGGTCAGCGGTGCTGTCGCCGGCGGGCTTGAAGTAGCTGAACTCCAGGCCGTTGTCGTCGGAGAAAGCCTTGCAGGCCTCATAGGTGGTCTGGTTGAAGGACTGGTCGGTGATGTCGCCGTAGTCGGTGATCATGGCGATCTTGTACTCGCTGTCAGCAGCGGGCTCCTCGGCCTGATTGGTGTCGTCGGTCTGGTTGGTGTCGTCGGTCTTCTGACCGCCGCAGGCCACCAGGGACAGAGACATGACCAATGCCAGAGTCAAAGCAAGAAACTTCTTCATTGGAATCTACCTCTTTCGATTTTGATTCCCTTCGCAGTACCGGCACTGTCCGCGCAGAACCGCTCTTTGTCTTTCAAAGGAGAACAAAGAGACATCTTCCGTCCCGGACCGGCGCACAGAATCTGTGAAAAGGGTTGCCCTTACAGGCAGGAGTATTATACCAAGACCGTCGCTTCAATGCAACTAAAAATCAAATTTGTTTTCAATTTTGCCATATTTTTGTAAAGACAATGAAAAATCCGCCCGAAAATGGGCGGATCTTTCAAGAAAGTAAACGTTTAGCGCCTCGGATGCCAAATCACGCCATCTTTACGGCGGCCTCCAGGGCGATCTTCATCATGTTGGTGAAGGTGGTCTGCCGGTCGGCGGGGGAGAGTTCCTCGCCCGTCACCAGATTGTCGGAAATGGAGCAGATGGCCAGGGCCCGCTTGCCGGTGTAGGCGGCGTTGCAGTACAGGGCCGCCGCCTCCATTTCCACCGCCATGACGCCCATTTTCTGGAAGCGCATGTTGCGGCCGGCGGCGTCGTAGAAGGTGTCGGAGGAATAGAGGTTGCCCACCGGCATCTTGACGCCCAGTTCCTTGGCGCTGTTCACCGCCGCCATCAGCAGATCGAAGTCCGCGATGGGGGCGAAGGTGCCGCCCAGCTCATACTGGTTGATATAGCTGGAGTTGGTGCAGGCGCCTTGACCGGCCACTACGCTGCCCAGCTCCAGATCCGTCCGGAGAGCTCCGGCAGAGCCTACCCGGATGATGTTTTCCACATCGTACTGGGTGTAAAGCTCATAGGAGTAGATGCCGATGGAGGGCATGCCCATGCCGGAGGCCATGACGCTCACCGGGGTGCCCTTATAAAGACCTGTGTAGCCCTGAACGCCCCGGATGTTGTTCACCAGCTTCAATTCCGTAAGGAAATTCTCCGCGATGAACTTGGACCGCAGGGGGTCGCCGGGCATCAGTACGGTTTTGGCGAAATCGCCCTTGTTTGCTTCGTTATGAGGGGTTCCCATGATGACCTCCTTATTTTTCCATGGCCTTTACGGCCTTGACGATGCGGCTGGTGCCCAGGCGGGAAGCGCCCAGGTTGATAAAGTCCT